>Ga0209086_10001162_pt1 | contig 21535 bp, 17 predicted proteins | sample M_130207_XF_Meta_FD_187312 | JGI IMG/M metagenome (GOLD analysis project Ga0209086, IMG submission 187312) | Freshwater microbial communities from Lake Montjoie, Canada to study carbon cycling - M_130207_XF_MetaG (SPAdes) (version 2) | ecosystem: Environmental > Aquatic > Freshwater > Lake... | reverse complement strand
CGCGCACCATGTCCCAAGGAATGACTTCGCCTTTTTCCGCAACTCCGCGCGCGGAACCGGCGGCAACCGTGTGAATTTCGAGTCCATGACTATCGCCGAACACACTGTCTGCAACGATCGGCTGCGCAGTTCCGCGCAAGATCACCGTTGTAGAAGCAAAGGTCGTCGCGGCCGTCATCGAAGCAAGCGCGCTTACGAACAGGACGCGTGAGAGCACGGCTTGTGAAGGCATGGCTCGTGAAGGCGCGGCTGTTGAAAGCATGCGCGCGCAACCCATCACGGATTCCCTCCCACGCCGCGCGTGGGGACGAAGCGAAAAACGCCTCGGTTTTCCCGCGCCATTTGCACCAGCGGACCCTTGCCCGCCTCGCTGGAGAAGCCGATGGTGTTGATGATCACCTTGCGCTTCATCGCTGCGGCATAATCGTGAACGTGGTAGTTGGTCTCACCAGGAATCTCACCGTCGGTGAGAAAGAAGATCACATCGGGCGGCTGCGGCAGCTTGAACACGATGTCAAACGCTTCGTGCGGAAAGGTGCCGCCGAGCGGGACTTGCAGATCGATCCATTGCGCCATGCGATTCTTGTTGGCGCGCGTGGCCTTGAGCCATCCGTCCATTTCAAAGTCCGGGCGAATCGCACGGTCCGAGAAGAGCACGACATAGAACTGCGTGAAATCAGGCAACGCATTGAGCGAGCGCTTGAGCTCGCTGAGCGCCGTGACAATGCGGTTGTCCTGATGCATCGAACCCGACACATCGACGATGTAAGCGAAGCGGGTTCCGCGGCCGCCGACACCGAAGAAACTGGTGCCACCGCCGCCCTTTCCGCTGCCGATGCCGATGCCAGAGCCAGGACCGCCGGGACCTGCGACCGCGCCGATGCCAGGAGCTTCGATCGCGCCCCAGAGGTTTTCGTTCGGATTACCGCTGGCTTCAGTGGAGCCGAGATTCGGAGTCGGATCGAGGTCAGTCGTCACCGGCCCCAACACCAGCGGCGATGGATCGGGCATCTCGAGCTCGTCATTCACTACCTCGACCGCCGGCGGAAGTTCCTGCAGCGCGAGCTCGATGGCCGCCGACTGATTGTCCTCGCGGTCGGGCAACTTGACCGCCCACAGGCGCAGCATGATGACCACATGCACCACGATGGAAAGCGCAAATCCCAGCAGCATCAGGTGCATCCAGCGCTCACGCACCATGCGCTGGCGCTCCTCGCGCAAGATCTGTTCAGGACTGCGCCGGTCTCCATCCGAACGCCCACTGCCCGCTGATGCAGCAGCCTGCGGCGCGGGATTGTTGGGAGGAAACGAAGTCACGAGATCAGATACGCAAGGTCAAGATCGAGATTGTACGGAATGCATGAAATCGACGAGTCCCCGCCGCTGCTGCGCCCGACCTCGCCGCTGCTGCGCCCGAGTCAGGCGCGCGTAACCAGCGTTCCGATCCGCTCGCCCGCGACAACGCGGCGAATGTTTCCCGCGGTTTTGTAGTCAAAAACGCACAACGGCAAGTCGTGCTCCATGCACATCGCCAGCGCGGTCAGATCCATCACCCCGAGCTTCTGCTCGATGGCCTTGGTGAAGGTCAGTTTGTCGTAGCGGGTGGCAGTGGGGTCGAGTTTGGGATCGGCGGTGTAGATTCCGTCGACCTTGGTGGCCTTGAGCAGAATGCTGGCGTTGAGCTCGACCGCGCGCAGGCTCGCGCAAGTGTCGGTCGTGAAGAACGGGTTGCCCGTGCCCGCAACCAGAATGATCACGCGCCCCTTTTCAAGGTGACGGATCGCCCGCCCACGAATAAACGGCTCCGCCACCGCGGGCACATTGATCGCGCTCATCACTCGCGCGGGACGGCCGATGCCCTCCAGCGCCTCTTTCAGCGCGAGGCCGTTGATCACGGTGCCGAGCATGCCCATGTAGTCGGCGGTCGACTGATGAACAACGCCATCCTTGGCCATGCGCGCGCCGCGAATGATGTTGCCACCGCCAACAACCACGGCGATCTGGCCGCCGAGTTCGCAGGCTGAGGAAATTTCCCCCGCGATCAGTTTGAGCTCTTGGGTATCGATTCCAAGCTGACCAACGGGCGCGAGACTCTCGCCACTAAGTTTGAGTACGAGACGCTGAGAGACCTTCGCTGCGGGCATCGGCGCATTCGACCTTGGACACGCCCCGCGGTCAAGCGGCGCGAAGCGGAGAAAACTCAGCGATTCCGCGCGGCTCTTTCTCGCTGTTACACTTCGCGCCCCATGGACCTCGACACGATCATCCTCGAGACGGACGAACGCATGCAGAAGTCGACCGACTACCTGCAACGCGAACTGCGCGGACTTCGCACTGGACGCGCCAGCACCGCGCTCCTCGAGTACATCAAGGTCGACTACTACGGCTCGCACACCGACCTGCGAGAACTCGCGGCCATTTCGGTGTCCGAAGCAACGCAATTGGTGGTCAAGCCCTTTGATCCGGGCGCGAAACACGAAATCGTCCGCGCAATCGAGACTTCAGGGCTCGGACTGAATCCGATGGCCGACGGCAACATCATCCGCATCAATGTGCCCGCGCCCAGCTCCGACCGCCGCAAGCAGCTGGTTCTTCAGGTGAAGAAACTCGCCGAGGAATCGAAGGTCGCCGTTCGCAACGAGCGCCGCGAAGCCAACAAGGCGATCGATGCCGCAGTGGCCGACAAGAAGAACCCGATTCCTGAGGACTCCGCCAAGAGCGCCAAGGAAGACATCGACGAGATGACGAAGAAGTTCTGCGACGCGCTCGATGTTGTCGCGGTGAAGAAGTGCACCGAAATCGAAGCGATTTGACGCGCGAGACGGTTCGCAAAACCCATCAGCCTTCGAACAGCCGCGTCTGATCGCGCACATCTTTCGGCGTGTCTTGGACGATCTTCACCTCGGCGGCAATGTCGTCGATCGTGCGGAAATCCTCGTGTTCGCTAGCAAATCGAAGGTACGCGATGTCGTCGAGCGCGCGCAGCCGCACCGCCACCCGCCGGCCGATTTCCGACGACGGAACTTCCTTCTCAAAGTCGCGATAAAGCTCGTCTTCAAGCCCGCGGATGAGCGCGGCCTTCATCTCCGCCGCGATCGGCCGCTTTCCGCACGCCGCCACGATTCCGCGCATCACATTGTCGGCGTTGAAGAGCACCCGCGTGCCGTCGCGCTTGACCACGAGCAGCCGCTCAGTCCGCTCGACCCGCTCGTAAGTGGTGAAACGCCGCTTGCAAAGGTTGCACTCGCGGCGGCGACGCACCGCCGCCCCGCCATCGGCCTCGCGGCTATCGATCACGCTGTCGTCGTCGGCCTTGCAGAATGGGCAGATCATCGATCGGCGCGGATGGTAGCGCGCACCGTCGATCCCGCGCGCGGGTTACACTCGAAAGCCCATGGTTCGCATCACTCTGCCCGACGGCTCCGTCAAGGAATTCGCCTCCGCCCCCACCGCCGGTGAGGTCGCCGCCTCTATCGGCGCCGGCTTAGCCAAGAGCGCTCTCGGCGCGCGCGTTTCATTGAACGCAACTGCGGGAGAACTCGTCGACCTCTCTCATCGCATCGATCAAGACGCGAAGGTCGCCATCATCACTGCGAAAAATCGCGATGGCACCGTGAGCCCCGACGCGCTCTACCTCCTGCGCCACTCCTGCGCCCACATCATGGCCGAAGCGATCGGGCGGATCTTTCCTGGCGTGCAACTGGTGTACGGCCCGCCGCTCGAAACCAACTTCTACTACGACATGGCGTTCCCGGAGGGGAAGGCGATGTCGACCGACGACTTCGAGAAGGTCGAGGCCGAAATGGCCAAAATCGTCGCGGAAAACCGCCCATTTACTCGCTACGACCTGCCGATCGATCAAGGCATGGCGAAGTTGCAGAGCGAAGGATCGAAGTTCAAACTCGACAACGCGCAACGCGCCGTCGACGCTGGTTCAACCGCACTCTCTTGGTACGCCACCGGCGAGCCTGGCAAGAACTGGGAAGACCTCTGCCGCGGCCCCCATGTGCCCGCCACTGGAAAAATCGGCGCCTTCAAAGTTCTCTCGCTCGCGTCGAGCTATTGGAAGGGCGATGAAAAACTCGACCGCCTCACTCGCGTCTACGGCACCGCGTTCGCGACCAAGGAAGAACTCGAGAGCTACAACAAGCTGCAAGACGAAGCCAAGAGGCGCGACCACCGCGTGCTCGGCAAGCAACTGCGCCTTTTCCACATCGACGAGATGGTCGGCCAAGGCCTGATCCTGTGGACGCCGAAGGGCTCGATCGTTCGCAACGAACTGCAGAACTTCATCGGCAACGAACTGCGTCGCCAGGGCTATTTCCAGGTCTACACGCCGCACATCGGCAAGCTCGACCTCTACCGCACCAGCGGCCACTTCCCCTACTACCGCGAAAGCCAGTATCCGCCGATCGTCGAGCATGACGAGATGGCGCGCCTTGCCAGCGAAGGCTGCACCTGCGGCGAACTCTCGAACCGGATGGCATCGGGCGAGATCGACGGCTACATGCTCAAGCCGATGAACTGCCCGCACCACATTCGCATCTTCGCCAGCGAACCGCGCAGCTACCGCGACATGCCCGTGCGCCTTGCCGAGTTCGGCACCGTCTACCGCTGGGAGCAATCGGGCGAGATCGGCGGCATGACCCGCGTGCGCGGATTCACGCAGGATGACGCGCATCTCTTCGTGCGTGAAGACCAAATTGCCGAGGAAGTCCTCGGTTGCCTCTCGATCGTCAAACTCATCTTCGGCACGCTCGGCATGCACGACTACCGCGTGCGCGTCGGCCTGCGCGATCCTGATAGCGCGAAGTATGTCGGCGACTCCGCCAACTGGGACAAGGCTGAAGCCGCTTGCCGCAACGCCGCCGCAACCCTCGGCGTTCCCTACAGCGAAGAGCCAGGCGAGGCCGCGTTCTACGGCCCCAAGATCGACTTCGTGGTGAAGGATGTCATCGGCCGCTCCTGGCAACTCGGCACCGTGCAAGTCGACTACAACTTGCCGATCCGCTTCGATCTCTCCTACGCCGGCGCCGACAACAAGACCCATCGACCAGTGATGATCCACCGCGCGCCCTTCGGTTCAATGGAGCGATTTGTCGGCGTGCTCATCGAGCACTTCGCCGGCGCGTTCCCCTGCTGGCTCAATCCCGAGCAGGTGCGCGTGCTGCCGATCAGCGAGAAGAGCGCCGACTACGCCAACGAGCTCCTCGCCGCGCTCAAGGCCAAGGGCATCCGCGCAACCGTCGATCACGGCAATGACCGCGTGCAGGCGAAGATCAAAGTCGCCGCCGAAGAGAAGATCCCGTACATGGCGGTCGTCGGCCCGCGCGACGCAGAAGGTCGCGTTGTGAGCGTGCGCACGCGTGGTTCAATGACTCCCGAGGGAGCGAACCTCGGCGAGATGCCATTCGATGCGTTTGTTGCGGGGATCGCTGCGGAAATCGAGCAGCGACTTCTCTCTGGCGCACCAGGAACGGTGCAGGCAAATCTGACCAAGCCGGTCTGAAGTACCAAACTATTATGAAGATCCCTTCGACCTCAGCCGTCATCGCCGCACTCATCCTCGCCTGCCATGCAACGGCACAAACATCAGAGCGCGCCCCCGAGGTGCCGAGTTTCGTGAGTCCCGCCTTCGACGACCGCATTTTCGGCGACGCCTATGGCCACCGCGCCACACTCGCCAATCTCGGGCTCGATGTCGACCTGCTCGCCACCATCGATTTCACCGCGAGCTCGGGCGGGCTCAGCGACATGCAGGGCGGCGAGTATCTGCTCGATCTCTCGCTGACCTTCGATCTCGGCCAAGCCAAGATCATCGACGGAGGCACCGTCTTCGCCGACCTTCAGTACTGGAACTGGTTCGGCGACTCACCGCTGAGCGTCGGCGACTATTGGGGCTGGGATGTCATCAATCCAGCGTTCGGCGATGAGATGTTCCAGCTTTCTGAACTCTGGTGGCAACAGGCCATCGGCGACTCAGGCCTCACCGCGACCGTGGGAAAGATCGACGGAGCCCGCTTCTTCGGCGTGATCCCCAACGCGGGTCCGTTCCTGAACGCCTCCGACTGCCAACCGTCGACCATGCTCGGCACGCTGCCGACCTACCCCAATCCTTCGATGGCGGCGATTCTGCAATGGAAGCTGGGAGCCAACCACGAAGCCGACCCGGCAGCCGAGGCCAAGACGGCGACAACTTGGCTCGCGCAAGCAGGAATCTTTGACGGCGCGAACGCGGCCTACCAACCGTCCACCGGCAGCAATGGCCCGCGCACGGGAAGCCGCGGCCCCGCGGGAATGTTCAGCGACGCCACCTACGCCATCGCCGACTTTGGCCCCACCTGGTACGCGGGCAGCGACGCCTGGCGCGGCAACGCGACCGTGGGCGGATGGATGCAGTTCGGTCAGACGCTGCGCACGACCTCCGTCGCAAGCACCGTCGTCGAGAACATGAGTGGCGTCTACCTCACCCTCACCCAAAGCCTCTACGGCGCGGGCGACTCCTCCACGCGCTTTGACCTCTTCAGCCAGAGCAGTTGGGCCGATCCCGCAAAGGCGCAGGCGCAGTGGAGCGGAAACATCGGCACCATTTGCCGTGCCCCTTTCGCGGCGCGTCCGCGTGATAGCGCTGGTTTGCTTGCAGGAATCACGCTCTTCAGCGACGACCCCCTCGTCTTCACCGCGCCCAACTCGACCAATTCCGGCGGGCATGAGTCGGTGTTCGAGTGCTTCTACCGCGTCCAGCTCGAACACGGCGTGGTGTTGCAGCCCGACCTTCAGTGGATCTCGACTCCAAGCGGCGGGGATCCCGCGTCGCTCGACGCAGCGTTCATCGCAACGCTGCATGTCGAAATCGCGTTCTGAAGCCGCGCCACCGCCGGTCCCCTGGCGTTGGAGGCACGAGAGAGCCGCCGGGGAGCCGCCGAGCTTCCACGCATACCCCTTCGTCAAGCCAAACGATGTCGACTTGCGCCAGAATGAAACCTTCAAGGCGCGGTTAGGAAAATTTGTTTTCAGTGGATCGATTGCATGCAACCGACCGCAGCACCAATGACGGCGGACGACGAAGAAATAACTTCAACTGAATTTATGGCATTAGACTATATTTACGCGCGCCTACCGAAGGCTTATGATCGCGTAAATCATTGCGGTAAATGTACATAGGACTGAAGCGCCACATCGAGCGCGCTCCTAAGACGACTTTTGTTTTTCGATGGCTGACCGCGTCGCCGCCCGCCTCGCGTACGCACGCTCATCGCGTCTTTGAATCCCCTTCATCGCAGGTTTACGATCGTGCGATATTCGCCAAACTGTTTCTTGCCGACGCCTGTTCGCAAAGTAATCTCAGACACCGCTCGCAGTTTTTCGCGGACGATTACCCCCCAGCAATTGGGGTTGCTTAAATCCACTTCTGCCCGTCTCGTCACAATTCAAGGAGTTCACGATGGCAATTCTCTCTCGTAGTATCAACGCGTTTACGGGTACCGCGGTACTCGGCGCGTCCCTCTTGGTCGCCGCTGCTGCTTCGGCGCAGTGCACGATCAACCCGGCCCCAACCTTCACCCAGAATGACACTGGCTGCCCGACCACGAACTCGATCCCCGATCCGAACGGTGGCTGCAATGTCAGCCCCATCGCCTTCCAGGCAACGGGCACCCTCACTCGCGCCAACCCGAGCTTCACCATCGGTGGATCGATGGGCCAGGACCCGGTTGGTGGCTCGCGTGACATCGACTGGTACAGCTTCACTTGCGCCGAAAACTGCTTCGTCAACATCTCCGTCGTAGCGGTTACCCCAGCCGGCCTGCCCTCGACCTCGACCGACGTCTTCTACGGCGATCCCGCCGACTGCACTAGCTTTGGTGGCTTTATCTTCACCGCGTGCCCCGCGGTCTACGCTGAGCAGTGCGCCTCCGCTGGCGTGCACGGCGTTGTCGTCACCACCGAATTCGCCGCTGGCGGCGGCACGGTCTGCGATACCCAGTACACCATCACCGTTTCGGCGCGCTTCAGCAATGAGGTGACATGCGGAGCTCCGGGAACCGGAACCTGCGGCGTCGCAACCCCAGGCATCCCTGGCTGCCAGGATGTCTGCTGCTGCGACCTCATCTGCACCGCTGACCCGACCTGCTGCATCCTCGGCTGGGACACGCCCTGCGCGACCCAAGCTCAGCAACCCGCCGCTTCGGGCGGCTGCGGCATCTTCGTCTACAACTGCGGCGCAGTTGCTGGCGCTCCCGCAAACGATTGCGCGACCAACCGCCAGATCACCACGTTCAACACGGTGACCAACTTCGACAACACTTCCGCCACCACGGACGGACCGAACAACGGTCAGTGCGGTGGAGACACCCTCAAGGATGTCTGGTTCCTCGTTCAAGCGAACGCCAATGGCAACATGACGCTCGTCTGCAACTCACCGACCCAGGATGTTGTTCTGTCGGCCTACAACTACGGTTCCAGCTCGACCATCGACGGAACTCAGCTCGCTAACAACTTCATCGGCTGCGTCGACAACCTCGGTGTTGGCGGCGAAACTGCCTCCATCGTTGGTTGCACCGCGGGAACTTGGTACCTGTGGCGCGTTGGACAGTGGTCCTCGGACGCCACCGGCGTCGCTGGCGCGGGCAACATCACCATCTCGCTCGAGCAGGTCGTGTACGACACCGGCATCCATGCCCCCATCTGCACCCCAGCCGGCACAGCCACAAACCTCGGTCTTTCCAGCGGCGCGATCGCAGCAGGAAGCCCGCAGCGCTGGCTGGCAGCTCCGTTCATCGCGGCTGACCCTGACGGCGCTGGCCCGTTGGACAGCTGGCGCGTCACTCTTCTTCAGCCTGAAGGCTTCCAGCCCGCTGGCACCGTGAATGAGAAGATGAACTGGATCCTGTGGCGCCGTAACGGCATTCTTGCGCCGAACTACGCCACCGACCAGCTTGCAAGCGGCCAGGTCGTTTACCCGACCCTCGGCGGAAACGGCGAGGCCAACATCCCCGTCAACTTGCTCCTCCCAGCTGGCAATTACTACCTGACCGTGTTCGCGTCGGCCGTGGGCAACCCCTGCCGCGCGAATGATGCACAGCCCGTCCTCTCCAACTACGCGTGGTTCGTTGGCGCGCCGAACGGAATGGCGCTCAGTGATGCCACTGGCATCTTCGCATGGCGTGGCGCAACCTTCCCAGGCTCTGGACCAGCCACGGAAGTTGTGATCGCTGGTACCACCACCCCGTGCTCCGGCACGACTGGTACCGCAAACTTTGTTCGCTACACCGGCCTGAACGGCGCTTACCAGAACTGCACTGCCGGCGGCAGCATGGTTCCTGTGTACAGCCCCGCGTTCCACATCCTCGGAACCCCAGCCGCCTCCAACACCTGCCCAACCGACCTCAATGCTGACCACATCACCGGCTCGGCGGATCTTTCGATCCTCCTGAACGGTTGGGGTACCAGCAGCCCGGACCTCAATGGCGACGGCATCGTTGGTTCGGCAGACCTCTCGGTCATGCTGAACGCTTGGGGCGCCTGCCCGTAAGTTTGGGCAAGCAGCCTTGAAATCAGAATCGCCCTTCGGATCAACCCCGTGGCAAGCGAAACTGAAATGTAAGATCCACGCCCCCCTCGGCTTTGGCCGAGGGGGGCGTTCTCTTTGAACGGGACTCCTTCCTCACTTGGATCCACGATGTACTTCAATCCGACTCGCCCCCTCCTCTCCACTCTTGCCTGCGCGATCGTGGCTCACAGCGCGCACGCCGTCCCGCCGACCGTCCATGTTGGACAGGACAACATCAAGGTCACCGCGAGTTGCACGCTGATCTTTGACACCCTCTCGATCAACGACGCCGATGGGAACGGCATCGTGCACATCGAGGCCCCCGCAGACGCCACCCGCATCGAGGTCGATCTCGGTGGCGCGGTGCTCATCGGCGGCCTCGGCGCACCTGAGACGCTGAAGGGCATCGGCATCGCCATCAAGGGCAAGAATGTCACGCTCCGCAACGGATCGATCCGCGGCTTCAAGATCGGTGTCGCCGCCGAATCCTGCGACGGGCTTGTGCTGGAGGACCTCAACACCAGCGACAACTACGCGCAAGCGCTCCTTTCGCAGTACAGCCAAGAGAACACTTCGGACTGGCTCTTCCCGCACGCCAACGATGGCGGCGAGTGGATCACCCAGCACGGCGCGGGCATCGCCGTTCAAGGCGGCGAGGGCGTCACAATCCGACGCGTCAAGAGCCACCGCACCCAGAACGGCATCGTGCTCGACCGCGTGAAGCGCTCGAACATCTACGACAACGACTGTTCGTTCCTTTCGGGCTGGGGCATCGCCATGTGGCGATCGTCGGGCAACACCGTGTGCCGCAACAGCCTTGATTTCTGCGTGCGTGGCTACTCGCACGGCATCTACAACCGCGGGCAAGACTCTGCTGGGCTGCTGATGTTTGAGCAGTGCTGCGACAACATCATCGCCCTCAACAGCGCCACTCACTGCGGCGACGGCATCTTCGGATTTGCTGGACGCGAGGCGCTCGGCGAAACTCCCTGCCCATCATCGAAGATCGACTTCAACGACCCCGAGGCCTGGTATCGCGGCCGCGGCTGCAACGGCAATCGCTTCATCGACAACGACCTTTCCTACGCCGCCGCCCACGGCCTGGAGATGACTTTCAGCTTCGGCAACCTCATCGCGCGCAACCGCTTTGACTCGAACGCCATCTGCGGCATTTGGGCCGGCTACGCGCGCGAAACCATCGTGGTCGGCAACGACTTCATCGGCAACGGAAACGCTGGATACGGCTCCGAACGCGGCGGAGTGAACATGGAGCACGCGCAGCGCTGCGTCATCGAAGACAACGCGTTCTCCAACGAGCCTGTCGGCGTGCAACTCTGGACCGACGCCGACGAAGCGCTGGCCAAGCGCCCGTGGGTACTGGCCAACGGCGCGGGGGCGATCAACAACCGCATCGTCTCGAATCGATTCACCGACATGGAGAAGGCGGCGCAAATCATCGCCGCCAAGGACACGGTCTTCGTCGGCAACACGCTCCTGCGTTGCGCAACGGCGCTGGCGCAGACCGACTCCATCGTAACCCGCGAAAGCGGCGTGATCGATGAGCGCGTCGGACCGACCGATGCGCAACTTGATGCCATCATTGCCACGCTTCCGGGCACGAACAAGCCCCGCGACAAGCGCTCATCGCTGCGCGGTCGCGACAAGATCGTCATGCTCGACCACGGCCCGTATGCGTGGGACCGTCCGATCGTTGTCCAAGTTGGCGGCGGGCAGGCACGGCCAAAGTTCAAGGCCTACGGCTTTATGGAAGTCACGAGCACGCAGATCCTCGGTCAGGGCGCGCTCTTCGTCGGACTCGATGCAGACGGCGTGACCATCGAGGTCGCCACCAATCAAGTCGGGTATGTCACTCCGTTCATCGTCATGGCTATCGATCCGCTCAAGAAGGCGATTCGCGCACCAGGCCTGTTGGTCCGCTGCGACTGGCTCACCAAGTTCTTTCCGCTCGACAGCGCCGCAACCAAGCTCGGCGATGTCCCTGACCTCGCGGCCTTCCGCGCGCTCGCCCTCGCTGAGCCGCGCGCATTCACTTACTCAGAAATCGACTTCGATTTCCGCGGCCGCAGCCTTCAGGAGGCGGTCGGCTCGGCGGAAGTCACGCTGCCCGACCTCGGCACCAGTCGGTTTGGCATCACATCGTCCACCTCGATGCGCTTTCCTGCGGGGAATTTCCGCGTGCATGTCCTGAGTGACGACGGGGTTCGGCTCGCAATCGACGGAAAGCCCGTGATCGAGCGTTGGAATATCCACGGACAAACCGAGGATATCTTCGCGTTTGACCTCCTTGAGCCGCGCGTAATGCAGTTCGACCTCGACTACTTCCAGAACTCCGGCGCATCGCGGCTTCGGGTCTGGTTTGAGGCAATCAGGCCAAAGATCCTTGGTTGATTGCCGCTCCGTTGCGAGTTCCACTTCCTACTTCCCGCGGAAGTGCTATCTTCCGTGTTCATGGCTACCGCTCCGAACCGAACCGTATGACGACCACCTCGACCAGAGGTCTGTCGCGTCGCGTCGGATTGGCCGTAGCCGCCCTGCCAATTATGAATTGGAATCGCACCTGCGCCGGTGACGCGCGTCATGCGATCAATCAATCCAACGAGCTCGTCACCAGCCAGCACTAGCAAAAAGGAACTGACTCATTTATCCGCCGCGTAGACCGTTCGGAGGCCCCCCGCGTGACCAGCGTGACTTTGGTCCGCGCATCAACGACCGCATCCGCATCTCCCCTGTTCGACTTCTCGATCAGGAAGGCGAGATGATCGGCGTTGTTGAGCTTGATGAAGCCAAGCGCCGCGCCTACGACATCGGACTGGATCTCGTGGAGATCTCGCCCGACAGTCGTCCGCCCGTGTGCAAGATCATGGACTTCGGCAAGTACAAGTACGAACAGTCGAAGAAGGAAAAGGCCAACAAGGCCAAGAGCAAGGCTTCCGAAATGAAGGAAGTCCGCCTCGGACGCTCGATGAAAATCGGCGCGCACGATGTCGACATCCGCGTTGCGCAGGCCCGCCGCTTCCTGATCGAGGGTCACCGCGTGCAGATCATCCAGAACTTCCGCGGCCGCGAAATGGCCTTCCGCGAGAAGGGCGACATGCGCATGGATGACATCATCCAGCGCCTCGCTGATCTCGCCAAGGTCGAAGTGTCGCCACGCCTCAACGGTCGCCGCATGGGCATGATCCTCGTGCCAGAGAAGCAGAAGATCGAGGCCTACAAGAAGCGCATGATCGCCGAAGGCAAGCCGATCTTGCCGTCGATCCCCGAGCAACTCGAGGACATGCACGACGATGATGATGATGAGGACGACGGCGGCGAGGATTGAGCCGCGCGCGCGGGAAGACCGCGAGCGCGCAACCCACCAACTGATTCCCGCCGCCAGCGTTCATGCGCTGGCGGCGCTGTTTTTGGCGCGAGCGGCGCGCGCGATCGAATGCTGCAGCGCGGGTGTTTGCCAATCACTGAAAATTTATGCGCGCGAGTTGCTTTTTATGCAGGAGGATGTATATTTCCTCTCCCGCCTGCATTTCCATGCAGGCGCACATTCGCAGATATCCCCATGAAGTCACGCCGCCACGCCGCCATTCGCACCTTGATCTCCGCCAGCGAGATCTACAGCCAGCACGAGCTCGCCCAACTGCTTGCTCGTGATGGCATCGAAGCCACCCAGGCAACGCTTTCACGCGATCTCTCAGAACTCGGCGTTCTCAAAGGCCCTGTGGGCTATCAGCTTCCCGGCGCTGCGGTCGCCGCCCCCGCGCCCGACGCCACCATTGCGCGTGTGCTTCGACGCGAACTCATCGGGATTTCCGTCGGCGGAACACTCGTCGTTCTCAAGACGCCGCAAGGCCACGGCAACGCGCTCGCCGTCGAGCTCGACCGCATACGCATGCAGGGCGTCCTCGGCACCATCGCCGGCGACGACACGGTGTTCCTCGCAGCGAGCACGCCGATTTCCGCGCGTCGCATCGCCAAGGAACTGCGCGGCCTTGCTCACATCGCTTGATTCCCTCGCCGACCCGCTGAAGCCTTCTTCCCTTTCAGCATGGAGTTCTTCGCATTGACTCAGTTCGACTTTTCCTCTCCCCTCCGTGTCGCCGTCGTCGGCGCCAGTGGCTACGCGGGTGCCGAATTGCTCGCGATCCTCGCCAACCATCCGTCGGCGCAGGTCGTCGGTCTCTTCGGCTCCTCCAAAAAGGCCGACGAGGGCACGCCCACCGCTGCCGATCTGTTTCCGCGCTTTGAAGGCACGCCGATCGGCGCGCTCAAGATCCTGCCGTTCGATATCGCTGCCGTCGCCGAACTCGCGCTGGACGCCATCTTCCTCGCCACGCCGCACGAGTTCTCCCACGAGTTCTCGCAGGCGCTCGTTGATGTGCCTGCGAACAACACTGCCTCCGGCCTCGTCGTCTTCGATCTCTCCGCCGCGTTTCGCCTGAGCGACCGCGCGGTGTTCGAGAAGAACTACGGCTTTGCCCACCAGCACCCGGCGCTGCTCGCGGAATCGGCGTACGGCCTCGCCGAATTCAACGCCGCCGCCATCGCGCAGGCGCGCATCATCGCGGTCCCCGGCTGCTACCCCACCGCTTCGATCCTCGCGATTCGACCGCTCGTCGACGCTGGCCTCGTTGACATGAACCGCCCCGCCATCGTCGACGCCGTGAGCGGCGCATCGGGCGCCGGCCGCAAGGCAGAGGTCAAGAGCCTCTTCTGCGAAGTGTCCATGCAGGCGTACGGCGTGTTCAAGCACCGTCATCGCCCCGAGATCGCCGAGCATGCGGGCATCTCCACCATCTTTACCCCGCACCTCGGCTGCTACGACCGCGGCATTCTCGCGACCGTGCATCTTGAGCTGCGGCCTGGCGTCACCGAGGCGCAGGTTCGAGCCGCGTTCGACGCCGTCTACGCAGGCCGACCATTCGTTCGCGTCCTCAAGTCCGGCCGCTGGCCGAGCGTTGCTGCCGTGGAGCGCACCAACTTCTGCGACATCGGCTTTGCGCTCGAAGGAAGCCATCTCATCGTCGAGAGCGCCATCGACAACCTGGTCAAGGGCGCGGCCGGCCAAGCGGTGCACTGCATGAACCTTCGCTTCGGCTTCGATGAAACCGCAGGGTTCCTCACCTGCGTCCACGCGCCGAGCGCTGCGATCGGAGGCCTGCTTTGAAGAACGGACCGCCTCCCACGAAGATTGGAGCGCTCGTCGTCAAGATCGGCGGAGCGCTGCTCGAGAACGCGGAGCTCCGCACTCAGGCGTTCGCTGGCCTCATTGCCCTTCACCGCGCGCACCGCGATCAAGGCGGCGGTGGCATCATTCTTGTCCACGGCGGCGGCGCGCAGGTCGACCAGCAGCTCGCGCGCCTCGGCATCGAAACGCCGCGCATCGACGGTATCCGCGTCACCACGCGCGAGGCGATCGATCAGGTCGTCGGCGTGCTCGCGGGAAGCGCCCATGTGCGGCTGCTCGGCCTGCTCTCGGCGCAAGGCGCGCAGGTCGTCGGCCTCGGCCTGTCCGATGGCGGCCTTTGCGAATGCCGGCACACCACGAAGTTTGCCTTCGACGCCGGCGAAGTTGGCGAGATCATCGGCGGCGACGCCACCGTCGCTCACACCCTCCTAGCCGCCGGCTTCATGCCTGTCGTCAACTCGATCGGCTTCTCCGCCCAGGGCGAACCGCTCAATGTGAACGCCGACGAAGCGGCCTGCGCGATCGCGCGCATCGTGCACGCGGCCGGCATCGTGCTTCTCACCGATGTTCCCGGCGTGCTTGATTCGACCAAGACCCTCATCGCCGAACTCGACGCCGCGCGCATCGACGAGCTCATCGCCAGCGGCACCATCACGGGTGGCATGATTCCGAAGGTTCGCAGCGCTCTCGCCGCCGCCGAACAGTCGGGCTGCCCCGCCACCATCGCCTCATGGCGCGATTGCGCCGCCATCGCCACCGCCGCCACCGGAACACGCGTCCTCGCCCCCAACGCGCAGACCTGCCACGCCTGAACCGGCGCGCCGAACGGAGTTCACATGAATCGCACTGTCGACCTCTCCATCCTCGATCCGCTCAAAGGCCGCTCGATCCTGCGCCTCACCGACCTTTCGGCGGCGGAGATCACGGGCCTGCTCACGCTCGCCCGCGCGCTCAAGGCCGACTACGCCGCGTTTCGTGATGCGCTGAAGCAGCGCGCAATGGTCATGTTGTTCGAGAAGCCGTCGCTGCGCACGCGCGTTAGCTTTGAGATCGGCTTTCAGAAGCTCGGCGGCTGCGTGAGTTTCCTCGACCACTGCAACGATCCCATCGGCGCACGCGAGCCTGTCGGCGACTACGGGCGCAACCTCGAGCGCTGGTGTGATGTGATCGTGGCTCGAGTGTTCAAGCACGAAACGCTCACCGAGCTGCGCGCCAATTGCCGCGTGCCCATCATCAACGCGCTCAGCGAGATTTCGCATCCGTGCCAAGCGCTCGCCGATGCGCAGACGCTCGTTGAACACGGAGTGCAACTTGATTCCTGCCACCTCGCCTGGCTCGGAGACGGCAACAATGTCTGCCTGTCGCTCATGGAACTGATGGCGATCATGGGAGGACGCATCACCGTCGTCGCCCCCGCCGCGCACAAGCCCTGCGCCAAACTCACGGCCGAGATCAACGCGATCGCCCGGTCGACCGCGTCGATCGTCATCGCCGAAGATCCCGTCGCCATCCGTGGCGCGCACGCCGTTTACAGCGACGCGTGGATTTCGATGGGTCAGGCCAGCTGCCCCGACAAGATCGCTGCGCTGCGCAAACTCAGCGTCACGCCGGCAATCATGCAGCTCGCTGGCCCGCAGGCCAAGTTCATGCACTGTCTTCCCGCGCATCGCGGCCACGAAGTCGCTGCCGCCGTGATCGACGGACCGAGTTCCATCGTTTACGACCAAGCGGAAAACCGCATGCACGCACAGAACGCGCTTCTGCTCGCGCTCCTCGGCGCCGTTCCAAAGTCCTTGCGCGCGTCTCGCTCAAGCACTGTTGAAATCCTCGCCAAAAATAACGCACTCTAAATCAAATCGCACTCAAGCACGAAGAGACTCCGCCCATGTCGAACATCAAGAAGCCCACCCGCGTTTGCGTCGCCTACTCCGGCGGCCTCGATACTTCCTGCATCATTCCGTGGCTCGTGGAAACCTACGGCTGCGAAGTCATCGCCTGCGTTGCCGATGTCGGCCAGGGCGCGCGCGAGCTCGAGGGTATTGAAGAGAAGGCGATCCGCACCGGCGCCAAGGCCTGCCATATCGTCGACCTCAAGAAGCAGTTCATGGACGAGTTCGTCTTTCCGATGTGCATCTCGGGCGCGGTCTACGAAGGTCGCTACCTCATGGGTACATCGATCGCGCGTCCGATCATTGCCCGCGCGCAAGTCGAGGTCGCGCTGCGCACCGGTTGCGATGCGCTTTGCCACGGCTGCACCGGAAAGGGCAACGACCAAGTCCGCTTCGAGTCGACCTACGCCTCGCTCGCGCCGCATCTGGCCGTCATCTCGCCTTGGCGCATCTGGGATCTCAAGAGCCGCGAGGCAATGCTTGGCTACCTCAAGGAGCGCAACATTCCCTGCGCAGCCAGCGCGGAGAAGATCTACTCGCGCGACGCCAACATGTGGCACATTTCCCATGAAGGCGGCGAGCTCGAGGATCCGTGGAATGCGCCGCCGGAAGATGTGTGGATGATTTCGGTGAGCCCGAAAGACGCGCCCGATGCGCACGAGGATGTCATGCTCACCTTCTCGAAGGGACGCCCGACCCACCTCAACGCCAAGCCGATGGACCCGGTCGCACTGCTCGCTGAGCTCAACAAGATCGGCGGCCGCAACGGCGTCGGCCGCGTCGACATCTGCGAGAACCGCCTGGTTGGCATGAAGAGCCGCGGCGTCTATGAGACTCCCGGTGGCACGATTCTTATGGAGGCCGTGCGCGGGCTCGAGCAGCTCGTGCTCGATCGCGAGACCCTTCACTTCCGCGAACGCCTCGCGCTTGATTTCGCCAAGATCATCTACAACGGCACTTGGTTCAGCCCGACGCGTGAAGCGATGTGGGCCTCCTTCGAGGCGATCGCGCAGTCTCTCGACGGCGATGTTGTCGTGCGCTGCTACAAGGGTCGCGCCGAGGCGTGCAAGCGCCGCTCGCCCAATTCGCTCTTCCACCACGGCTTCGCCACCTTCGGCGAGGACGAGGTCTACGACCACAAGCACGCCGAGGGTTTCATCCGTCTCTTCAGCCTGCCCCTGCGCATCCGCGCGCTGCTGGGACTGAATCCCGATGCCAAGAAGATCGCATCCACCGGCAACGCCAACAGCGCCAACGCTCCGAAGCAGAAGGTTCACTGACATGACGACCGCCATCTGGGCTGGACGACTCGAAGGCAAGGCCGACGATCTCTTTCGCGAGTTCAACGACTCACTGCCGTTCGATCGCGTGTTGGTGCGCGAAGACATCGAGGGCTCGATCGCCTGGTCGAAGGCGATCATGCGCGCGAAGGTGATTACTCCCGAAGAGCAATCGCAAATCGAGGCCGCTCTCGGCGAAATCCTCGTGCTCGCGCAGGAAGATCCGTCGTCGATCGTCGACGCCGACGATGAGGATGTTCACTCGTGGGTCGAGCGCCAGCTCATCGCTCGCGTGGCTGACCTGGGCAAGAAGTTGCACACCGGCCGCAGCCGCAATGACCAGGTCTCCACCGACCTGCGGCTGTGGACGGCGCGGCAATTGCGCCTTCGCCAGGCTGAACTCAAGGCGGCCATGAACGCGCTCGTCGATCTCGCCGAGCGCGAGAAGACCACCGCGTTCCCGGGCTACACCCACCTCCAGCGCGCGCAGCCGATCCTCTTCGCTCACTGGTGCCTCGCCTATGTTGAGATGTTCCGCCGCGACGCCGAGCGCCTTACCGATGCGCTCAAGCGCGTGCGCCTCTCGCCGTTGGGCTCGGGCGCGCTCGCAGGAACCGCCTATCCGATCGACCGCGAGCTGCTCGCCAAAGACCTCGGCTTCCGCGCCCCCACCGCCAACTCGCTCGACGCCGTCGGCGACCGCGACTTCGTCATCGAAACGCTCTCGGCGTGCGCCCTCTGCGCCGTGCATCTCTCGCGCTTCGCCGAAGACCTGATCTTCTATTCGACCAGCGAAGCATCGCTCGTCGAGCTTCCCGATGCGTTCACTTCGGGCAGTTCGCTGATGCCGCAGAAGAAAAACCCCGACGCCCTCGAGTTGTTCCGCGGCAAAACCGGACGGCAGATCGGCAACCTCGTCACGCTGCTGGTCACCATGAAGGGCCTGCCCATGGCCTACAACAAGGATCTGCAGGAAGACAAGGAGCCGCTCTTCGATGCGATGAAGCAACTCTCCATGTGCCTGCGCGTCCTGCCGCCGATGATCGCCGGGCTCAAGGTCAATCGCGAGAACGCGCTGCTCGCCGCCGCCGAGGGCTACAGCAACGCCACCGACCTCGCCGACTACCTCACTCGTCTGGGCGTCCCCTTCCGCGAGGCGCATCACCAGGCCGGTCGGCTCGTCCGCAAGGCGATGGAAAGCGACAGCGCGCTCGAGGAACTCTCGCTCGAGGTGATTCGCGAGCAGGCTCCGCGCGCAAACCAGGATGTCTACACCCAACTCACCGTCAACGCCACGCTCGAGAAGCGCGGAGTCACTGGCGGCACTGGACCGCAGGCGGTGGAGAGCGCGATCGAGCGCGTGCGTCGCATGCTTCGCGAACGCGCGGTGCCGGCCGGCGCTGGCGAGGCGGAGTTTCGTCAGGCGCGCATGGATGACCTCGACGCGATCGTTCGCTTGGTCGACTACTGGGCGCTGCACGGCGAGAATCTGCCGCGCTCGCGCGAGGACATCATGAAGGCGATCCTCGACTTCGGCGTGGCCGTGGTCGATGGACGCGTGGTCGGTTGCGCCGCGTTGTGGATTTACACGCCCGATCTCGCCGAGATCCGCTCGCTCGGCATCGACACCGAGTTCCAGGCTCGCGGCATCGGCCACGGAATGGTGCGGCATTTCCAGCAACTTGCCGGCCAACTGCACATCGACAAGGTCTTCGTGCTCACGCGCGCTCCCGATTTCTTCGAGAAGTGCGGATTCCGCCGCGTGTCGATCAACTCGCTTCCTGAGAAGGTGCTAAAGGACTGCGCGAATTGCCCCAAGAACACCGCATGCGATGAGATCGCATTGGTGCACGACACGCTGCTGCCCGAAACCAACGGTAAATGAGCTGACTTTATGACAACCGCAACCGCCGCAACTTCCTCGATGATTCGCACCGCTTCGCTTGACTGGCCGCGCGGATTCCGTAACGCCGTTGGCTCGGCCGCGATCAAGAAGGCGGGGCGCGACGATCTCGCGCTGCTCTCGATGCCCGGAGGCGCGACGGCGGCGGCGCTCTTCACCCGCAATATCTTCGCGGCGGCGCCGATCGAAGTCTCGCGGCGCCATCTGCGCGACTCGCGCGGTCACGCATCGGCGCTCATCCTCAACTCAGGCTGCGCCAACGCCGCCACCGGGCCGCGCGGCCTAGCCAACGCGCAAGAGATGGTCGATGCGGTTTCGCTCACACTCGGATGCGCGGGCGAATCGGTGCTCGTGAACTCGACAGGCGTGATCGGCGTGCAACTGCCGATGGATCGCATCGTTCCCGAGATCCCCCACCTCGTCGCTCGGCTTGCGCACGCATCCGACGGCGGCTCGCTCGAGCCGTTCGCGCGCGCGATCATGACCACCGACACCAAGCCGAAGATGAGTTCGCGCACGATCAAGTGCGCCGACGGTCGGACGGTGCGCGTGTCGGGCGTTGCCAAGGGCGCGGGCATGATCCGCCCCGACATGGCCACGATGATCTCGGTGCTCGCGACCGATGCCGAAGTCGAACCCAAGGTCCTCGACCGCATCCTCCGCCACGCCGCCGACGCGAGTTACCACCGCATTTCCATCGACGGCGACACCTCGACCAATGACTCGGTGTTCGCCTTCGCCTCGGGCCTCGCTGGCCCCTGCGACGAAGCGGCGCTCGCGATCGCCTTGCGCGAAGTCGCCTGCGATCTCGCCAAGATGATCGTGTGCGACGGCGAGGGTTTCGAACGCTCGCTGTCGGTGCGCGTCACTGGCGCCGCGACCAAGGCCGATGCGCTCAAGGTCGCCGAAACCGTTGCGTCGAGCCTGCTGGTGCGCACCGCCATCACCGGCGGCGATCCCAACTGGGGACGCATCATCGCGGCGGCTGGCCGCGCCGGCGTCGCCTTCCGCGCCAACGATCTCGAACTCCATGTCGGCGGCATCTTGATCTTCCGCGACGGTCAGCCCGTCGAGTCCGACAAGCATGACGTGCGCGCCGCATTCAATGGCTCGCATGTCGAAATCGTGATCTCGCTCGGCGCCACCGAAGGCGCAACGGCGGAGATGAACTCCGACGAGTTCCTCAGCTGCGGCCTCACCACCGAGTATGTGCGGCTCAACGCCGACTACACGACCTGATGTGCGCGTGCCGTGCACCTCAGGCGGAAACCCCATTCACGCGGTGAATTGAGTTGATTGCCCTCTGACTCTTGTCCGGAGTCGGTCGCTGACCGACCACTGTTTCGCACCCAGCGCGCTGAAACAGGATCCCGACATGCCGAACACGACGCAGACGACAACCGACCGCACGAGCATGGCGTCAACCACAGGGTCAACCACGGCGTCGAAACCCAACGCCCACGCGCCTCGCACCCCATTGTCGCGGCGTACCGACTCGATCGGCGTGCGCACCTTTGCAGTCAGCGTGTCTGCGATCATCGCGACCAGCATCGCCATCGGCTACGCCGCAACCCGCCTCGCGAGGAGCGCGCTGCTCGAGCAGCAACAGACCATGTTCGAGGCGACGCTTGCGTCCCGCGCAACAAGCATCGAGCAGACTCTGGCAACCATGCGAGGACAGGTGACGACGCTGGCGGCGGATCCCTCGAC
>Ga0209086_10001159_pt1 | contig 21549 bp, 25 predicted proteins | sample M_130207_XF_Meta_FD_187312 | JGI IMG/M metagenome (GOLD analysis project Ga0209086, IMG submission 187312) | Freshwater microbial communities from Lake Montjoie, Canada to study carbon cycling - M_130207_XF_MetaG (SPAdes) (version 2) | ecosystem: Environmental > Aquatic > Freshwater > Lake... | reverse complement strand
TGTTTAGATAAAGTAATGAAAGAGTTATCATCTAATGTGACCTTACTAAGCACCGAGTCAAAAGTAGTTGAAGAAACAGAAGAGGAGACAGCAGAATGAGCATTGAATTAGATATTGCTAGTGAAGTTTGGCTTACTTGTAAAGAGTATATCGGTCCTAAAGATCGCCAAGCCGCAGCAGATCATGTCATCAGTGTTGCAGCTGATCACAATATCACTGAAAGTGAACTTAAAACCTTTGGCGGAACTGATGCTTATTTGGGTCGTGCTGTTAAAGAGTATCTTGGCGATGAAGAAGATCAAGCGATCGCTGATGAAGAAGATGACGGTGATGATTATTAATGTCTGATAAGTATTTTCCTATTAAAACTGCTACAGCTTGTCAATTAAAATGGGCCTGGAGCACTGTTTTTCTTAATAGCGGAATTACCAGAAGTTGCCATAGAACAGCAGAGTCTGAACTAACATCTGAAAACTTTTTTGATTTTCATAATACTCCTTTAAAATTATCTGATCGAAAGATGATGTTAGAAGGTAAATGGCCCGAAACAAATTGTAGCTACTGTCGAGAGATTGAAGAAGTGGGCGGGTTCAGTGATAGAATGCGTCAGCAGACTATACCAAATTTAACTCCCGTAGAACTCGATGGAGATCCAGAAGCTATAATAATTTCCCCTAGTATAGTTGAGGTATATTTTAATAACGCTTGTAATTTAGGATGTCTGTATTGTAGTGCAAGTTTAAGTTCAACAATTGAAACTGAGAATAGAGAATTTGGCAACTTTGAAAGCCACGGAATTAAAATCATTCCAACACCTAATCATTTTAAAGATCTGGTCCCTCTTTTTTGGCAATGGTTCCCAGATGGTTTTATAAAGGTTAAACGACTACATGTGTTGGGAGGAGAACCTTTTTATCAAAAAGAATTTGATAAATTGTTAGATATGATTGAAAAATATCCTAATCCTGATTGTGAACTTAACATAGTTACAAATTTAATGGTTCCAAAAAAACGCATTGAAGAATTCGTCGATAGATTTAAAAAATTATTAGCAGCAAGAAAACTTAAACGAGTAGATATTACCTGTAGTATTGATTGTTGGGGTATTGAACAAGAATATGTTAGGTGGGGGCTCAATCTTGATTCTTGGGAAGAAAATTTTAAATTATTATTAGACAATAAATGGTTGTATTTAAATATCAATCAGACTATATCTGCATTGACTATTAAAACTATGCCGACATTATTAGCTAAACTTGCCAATTGGCGAAAAGATAGGCAAATTGGGCAATGGTTTAGTAGTGTTACTCCTGGACCAAGTTATCTCAAAGGAGAGATCTTAGGCAAGGAAGAATTTGCAAGTACAGCAGAGGAGATATTAAAATTAATGCCAATGATTACTGATGAAGATAAATCAGCATATCAATATATGGACGGAATTCTAAAACAAATACTAGCAACAGAACAGAATTTAGAAGAGATTACTAAGCTATTAGTATACCTCAATGAAAAAGATAGAAGAAGAAATACCAATTGGAGACAAACGTTTCCATGGTTAATTAAATACGAGGCATTATGTGGTATTCAAAAGTAGTAGCTAGTCTTAATTCGATACCTGATTTCATACAACACTATGAACAGGAATTAGAAGAAGCACGACGAGAAGTTGCTGTATATGGTAACATAGAGAAAAATCTCGCTGGCCTGCCCGGTATAACTGAGCGTCGCTTTAATCAACTGCAAGAGGTTGAAGCGGTGCTTAATTATCTTAATATTAAACTACGAAAGATACGTAGGACACACTTTCAAAAGTATTTAGAAAACTATCAACGAGCATTAACTAGTCGTGACGTAGAAAAGTATGTTGATGGTGAAGATGAAGTGATCGATTTTGAAACTATTATTAATGAAGTAGCCTTGTTACGTAACAAGTGGTTGGGTATCATGAAAGGTCTTGAAAGCAAGAACTTTATGCTTGGACATGTAACACGCTTGAGAACAGCAGGCATGGAGGATGCATCAATTGGCTAATAGGCACGCAACACATATATTAGACACAGTCCGTCAGTACGATACGTTTTTAGAAAGCATACGCACAGTTGCTGATATGGGCTGTGGTGTCGGCGAAGATACCCAATGGTGGGCTACCTTAGAAAATTATAATGACCCCCCAGAGCCATATAATTTTAATGTGTTTGCAGTGGACAAAGATCCTGGTAAAATAGCTCAAGTTCCTAACCTTAAAAATATCAATAAAATATGTGATGTATATGATAAGGAAAATTTATTTCCTATTAGTATAGATCTAATGTGGGCACACGATAGTTTAAACTACAGCACAGATCCGTTAAAAACTCTGCGTATGTGGAACAGTTATATGACTACCAATGGCATGCTATTGATATCGATTCCGCAGTATAACGGAGTTGAATATAATAGATACTACAGTAGGACTTACAGTAGTTGCTATTTCAACTACACTCCTACTAGTCTGATCTATATGTTGACTGTCAATGGATTTGACTGCCGAGATGCTTATCTATTAAAGAAATTTGGTGATCCGTGGATACAGATGGCAGTATATAAATCAGATGTGCCTGTAATGGATCCAGAAACCACTAACTGGTATGATCTAATAGACAAAAATTTACTACATCCTAGCATAGTATCTAGCATTAACACACACGGGTATTTGAAACAAGAAGAGATCGTCATGCCTTGGCTAGACAAAGAAAACTATTTCATTGACTACGTTAGTCAATGGGCGCCAGCCCCAGGGACCGAAGGGCTGACTCCCACAGTTGATGGGGTGTTCAATGAAACAACGCAGTCAACTGAAACTACCATCAAACAAAGGGCCGCAGTGACTAAAGAAACACAGTTACTTAAACCTTTAAAAATCAACTCTACGCCCCCTCCAAGAAAAAGCTATAAATCAAAATGATCAATCGAGTAGTATTATGCACAGGTGGATTTGACCCTTTGCATAGCGGGCATATAGAATACTTAAAAGCTGCAAAGGCCTTGGGTAATGTTCTGATAGTTGGAGTAAACAGTGATGCCTGGCTAATACGCAAAAAAGGTCGAGCATTTATGCCCGGACCGGAACGTGTCGCTATCATTGAGAATCTCAAGTGCGTTGACGGAGTTATTCTATTTAACGACGATGATGATACTGCCTTAGAAGCCATACACAATGTTAAAACCCTTTACCCAAACAGTCAAATTATCTTTGCTAATGGCGGGGATCGAACACAAGATAATATTCCGGAGATGACGATTAAAGACGTAGAGTTTGCATTCGAAGTCGGCGGTGAAGATAAAAAAAATTCAAGCAGTTGGATATTAGAAGAATGGAAATCACCTAAGACTATACGTTCCTGGGGCTACTATCGTATATTATATGAAGTGCCGGGTACTAAAGTCAAAGAACTTACTATAGAACCCGGTAAAACATTAACCATGCAACGACACTATGATCGCACGGAAGAATGGATGATTGCCGATGGGCGTTGTATGGTTGAGCAATATACATTGCCGTCAAATCAATTAATTCAACTATCATTGAGCAAACATCAAACGCATCATATTGGCGTTGAACAGTGGCATAGATTGTTTAATCCCCACGACAAACCTTGTAAAATTGTTGAAATACAACACGGAATCGCCTGTGATGAAGATGATATAGAACGCAGATAAATACTATATCATGAAAATTAGCGAGATAGAACTACAAGAAGCCAAAGGATTTTTTGGTCGTCGTCCAGGCGATCCATACGTCCATACCGATGGCATTACCGCAGAATTCAAGCAGGTAACCCCTTTCCCTCCCTCAGGCCAAGGCGCATACTCTAACGTAGAAGAACGTGATCAGAATATCGCTAATCTAGAAAAGAAAGTGCTTAAAGATAAAATCCAGTGGGTTAATAATCCTGGTAATAACAAAGCATTTGCAGTAGCACAATTACAAACTAGCGACGGTGATGCTGTATATTGGGGTCGTTATATCAACACCACACAAGGTGTACTTACAGGTAAATGGGCCAACAATGAAATACCTGCAGGTTGGAAATTAAACACAGCAACATCACAAAAACTAGCTACAGGATATGACCCACAAACCTTAGTTGGTGTAGGTACGAGTTTTCCTAATATCGATCAAGCCTTGATTACTATCAAAGGTAAACTAGCAAACGTTCAACACGAACAACAATTAACACAGGCCTTAGATGCAGTCCGTCAAGGACAGTTACCTATATTCCAGGGTATGGCTAGTCAGATGCCAGCACTGCGTGATTACTTTGGTGAGATATTAACTCCTGTTGCTCTAGCCAGTGGTGTCATTGGTGGCGATGCTGATCTAGCACGTAAAGATGTTTTGAATTCGCCATATGCAAAATGTAAAGTGCGTTGGCCGATGAGCAAGACACATAACTTGGTCGACAGCGTGTTCCAATCAGCCAAAGGTGCAGATCTTGGTATCAGCAGTAAAGGTGGTAACGGAGCCAAAGCCAGTGCTAAAAACATCTATGATGCTATTGAAAAAGCAAGGACTACTAATCCACAACTAATTAAAACCTATAAGAAAGTAACAGCTTTAGATGCACCACTTGAATTAGGAGTGGTATTTGGCATCATTGATCCACGTATCGCAGTAGATTGTCGCAACATGATCAACACTGGGGTTAATCGACTACCTGCCAAGTACGCTAAATTATGTAGTAATTTTTCTCCAGAATTAACTAATAAAAACTATAATGCTGGCCTACACTTATTAAGTAGCATAGCTAAACATGTAGCCAATAGATTAAATGCTATACCAAATATGAGCGAAGGAATAAAAGCGTTCATGAATCAATCTAGTATTGTTCAAATCTATCTCGACATGAAAGTCCAAGGCCAAGACGCAGTAGTCACAGGATTCCGTTCAATTTATCCTCCAAACTTTGAAGGCACCATGGTTATTGATGCTGGTAAGAGTTATTACGCAACAATGAAACCTAGCAAATTTGCCTTTGGCTTCAAATAGCATATAAATACATAAAATAAGGATTGATTAATTATGTCACAATTACGAGTAGTAGCGAATATCAGCAAAGGCAACCCACTGACTGGATCAGCCTGGGTTAATATATTATTTGGCGGAATAACGGTAGTAGAACGTGCAGAAATTACAGCACCTTTTAATCCTGACCCTAATCAAGCAACTCCAAATCCTATAGAATTCACAGTTGTGTATGATGGGCTTTCGTATATGACATTAACAGTAATTAATAGCCCAGAAACTATTGGGCCTATTCAAATTTATACTGTAGATTTTTATCTAGATGATCATCAAATATCAATGAATTGGCAAACAGCGATCAAAGGTAAACCTTTACGTTTCGGTGGACGACCCGATATACCTATCACCAACCCTCATGTAGGTACCGAATTAGGTGGATGGTGTAGTGTACCTGATGTTAGCCCGGGCATGAGTATCACTTGGGGTCTACCAGATTTAGTTAATGTAAATTCATTGATTTAATGATTACACGTATCCTGCTAATTGGTCCTAGTCGGATCAATGAGGCAGCAATAACTTTAAATTTTGATCATAATCTCAAGCCATATCCCGACAAGACCTATATAATCAGTCCTTATCCCCAACACAAAATTAATAGCGTATTCGCTGAATTTAATTTATCTTCATCTGATTATATCCTATTAGATGATCTTTATTTTGAAAACTATTATGATCTAAGTCGATATAAACATAATAATTGGTATTATCAACAGGCATTAAAACTCTGTGCATTTGATCATTTTGACAGCGACTATTTTCTATTACAAGATTGCGATCAGGTTCCCCTCGGACAGTTTAATTTTTTTGTAGATGGTAAATTAAATTTCAAAGCAGAGAATCTTTGGAACCCATACCAGGAACTATACGCTGAGATGGTAGAAAAACTCACAGGACTAAAGCGTGTATTAAATTACAGTTTAGTCAATGAACTTATGCCTTATAGTAAACAAGATTGGATGTTTCTTAAACAATTAATAGAACAATATAATAATTCTACTTGGTTAAATGCTATTCCTAATGTGAGAACATTGGGAGAACCTAAGTGGTTCAGTGAATTTGAACTATTAGGTATTTACAAAACTAATCAATCAAACGGATGGACCTACTATAATGCTATCCCACAACCGGCTATCAATACCTGGGAAGAATTTTTTGAACACGATTGGTCCAAACAAGATACTATAAAATTCCTTACACAACCATTGAAATACATGGATATTGCTAATGCAAAATTAGTATTAAACCATTTAAGAAAACCGTTGACAAACATAGTATAATCGTTATATAATAGTAATACTATAATTACAAGGATATTACTATGAAAGCAGTGAATACCGTAGAAAGATACAACATCGATAATTGCATCAAACCATTTGGGGGTAATAGATTTCAAATGATCTTAGCAGGTGCTTTACGTGCCCGTGAAATTGCCAACACACGCAACATCGCAGACAAGAACGGTAATCGTAAGCCATATGCAAACAAATCAGTAGTTGAGGCACTGTGCGAAATTGATGAAGGTAAGTTTGGCGCTGAATATTTAAATAAACTCAAATAGGAAAAATACAATGGCAAAAACTAATGCAAGTTTTAATATGTCAAGAGTGACAAAATACAAACTAGGTAGTTACACTGATCCAGTGGCACGCAATCTTTATAAAAAGATGATGATCGATGCTGAAGCATCATTGGTGGCTGCAAAGAATCGTAAGTTCAGTGATCCAGCATCAGCACAAAAACCTAATAGAAACGCACCACCTGCAGAATAATGATTTATGTTTTAGGGTGTAGTATGAGTAAGTGGTATTGGCCTACCTGGGTAGATTGGGCACAAGTATACGATAAGCCAATAATCAATTTAGCTAATAAAGGGTATGGTAATCAGAATATCTATTGGCTGTTACTTGAAAGAATAGATTCTATCAGACCAACTGATTACATAAACATCATGTGGGCAGAGAATCACAGGATCGGACTTTGGTATGACGAAGAGTGGGTTCTAGATAAAAAAGTTGCTGGATTTTTCCCTGATACCAATGGTAAAATATGGTTTTCTGAAAAGGAACCATATATGGGATTATACAGGACACATCCAGATCTGTATACTAGTTTCACTAATATGATTGTTGATCAATTACAAATTATCTATCAGACACAGCTATTATTAGAAAAAATTGGTTGTTCGTATACCATGCATTCGGCTAAGAATTTATGGGCAGACGGAAGGCCTAAGTTTTATCCAAAATATCAAACCACTTACCAATCTAAAGATGATATCACTCCACAAGAAATACAAACAATTAAAAATATAACACAACTTACCCCAATAAAAAATTTAGTAAATCTAATAGACTGGACTAAATTCATTGATCCGCCAATGGACCCTTTTAATCCAAAGCAGTATGCTGGTATCTGGGAATATTTTATTAATAATAAAGAGTATGTGATATTAAAACACGAAACAGATCATCATCCAAATTCGTTGGCTCATCATGATTATGCCTTAGAAAAAATACTAGGACAGGATCCTAAAAAAGGTAAATTTAGAACGATCGCTAAACAGATAGCAGAAGAAACAATTAACTATCCTATCCCAGAATTTACTGCTGAAGAATTTATTATAGATCCGACGATAGAATTGTTAGACCTAAAGTATGTAACATTGTTAGAAAATCTCAAATGATTACAGAAGAAATTAAAAATTTTTATAGTAACTTACATTTTCCTGGCAGATATACCTGGGAAGATCTTAAGTTCTATGAAAATCAAGGTATACATAATATCTATTTGCGTGAAATAGATTTAGTGATGCAAGACAATATTGATGTTTTAGACGTTGGGTGTGGCACAGGACTAGTATCAAACTTATTTGCTAACAAATATAAAAGTAATTTTACCGCGGTAGATTTTAGTGATAGCATCGATTATGCAAGAAATTTTGCTAAAAAGAATAAAATAAAGAATGTTAAATGGGTAAAAAAAGATTTCTTATTATTCAATCCTGAAAAAAAATACGATGTGATTATATGCTGTGGAGTATTACATCATATCCCTCAGTATGAAACAGCTTTGGCTAAAATAAAAAGTCTATTAAAACCCAACGGAAAACTGATACTAGCAGTATACAACCCCTATGGTAAAATACTTAAACGATTTTTTAAAATTAATTATAATTGCGATATTTTATATCAAGATCAAGAGCTCAATCCTTTTGAATTAAGTTTTAACAACAAACAGGTAAAAACTATGTGTAAAGACTTGGAATTTTTAAGTTCAGCGCCTAGTATTGCTAACCACTTGGTAGATTTCTTATCATTGACTAATAGTGAAAATGGTGGATTAGTTTTATATATTTTTACTAAGACATAAATAAAATTGCAGCGCCAATCATCAGAATTGACGCCGAGTAAACGACCTTCGAAATGGGCCGTTTGTGTCGTATGTGGGTTCTCCACTAGCAATATATAATTAAAGAGTTTATAATATTAGTATTCTAGGAGAATTTCATGAAAATATCTAAAATCCCTGGCCTTGGCCGTTTTGGTATCATAGTTGATGATGTAGATTTTAATACATTGTCTGACGAACAATGGTTAGAAATTGGCCATTTACATCTTAAAAATTTAGTTACCTGTATACGTGCTACTAATTGCACTAAAGATCAATTAGCAGAACGGATACTTCAATTTGGCGAAACACGCTACGGACTTAAGAATTATTTAATCAAGAAATATTCCAGACCATGGCCCATCATAGTCTCTGATGCGCGAGAACATAGTGATTATCTAGACGGTGAAGATGTGACAGCTATCTGCGCATTATTCAATACACAAGAAACTACAGATAATGGTTACGATGTTAGTCGCGTCACCGGCGGCTATGATGAAGATGGTAATCCTAGGGGCTTATTTGCCGAGGGCGAACTATTGTGGCATAGCAATGAAAGCGGTACGTTAACATGGACACCGGGTGTGGCATTATTAGCCGCCGAAAATGTTGTAGGGTCAGCCACTGGGTTCGTTACGACTCCTGACTATTACGAAAGTGTAAGCGAAAGTTTTCGAAGTGAGTTAGACGAAATGATTTTGCTGCATAGATTTACTCCGGGTAAGATCAACCCCGGATTAAACAAAGAGCAAGATGCTATCATGCATGTCAATATGTGTCCAGAAAAAGATAAAGAAGTGCCGATGGTCATAAGCAGTCCTGGCGGGATCGTTGGATTACATTATAGTATCAATACTGCTTACAGTATCAAAGGAATGACTAAACCGGAAAGCGATAAGATTTTCAAACGCATCAATAAAGCATTGTTCAGTGAGAAATATGTCTATGACCATTGGTATAAAAACAATAACGATCTGATGTTATTTGATAATTCGATCACCCTGCATCGCAGATTGGGGAATATCCAAGGACGTATGTGTTATCGCATCGCGCATGATTATACTAATTTACAATCTGGCGCCTATCAACCATATTTACAGCAACCGTATGCCAACGAATACTCTAAAGAAATCCGACATATCATCAGGATAGCAGGTATTAAGAATTTCAAATTGCCGCCCCGTGATGTATTTGGATACTTTAAAGCATTAGCTAAAAAGTATGTTTGCAGTTAATCCTATTAATGTCACGCTTTTTGTTTTAACATCAATTGCGTGGGTATTTGGAATCCAAGAGTTAGCAATAACCTTGGGACATATCAACTCTGATTGGTATTGGTATGTGCTGGCTACTTTTTATACTGTGACTATCAATGAACTATTTGGGCATCTTATCTGTTCGCATTACTTGTTTAAAATTAATACAAAAAGTATAACGTATAAGATACTGACATTTTTAATCACGGTAGATCATGCCAATGGGCCGTTGACTAATATCTGTATCAATCACGAAAATCACCATCAGCAGACAGACAAGCCAGGTAAGGACAATTTATATTTTCCCTGGCATTGGTTCACTGTTTGTAGTTTGAGTCCGTTGATGTTTTTATACCAACGTCCGACTGACTATCTCAATAGAGATAATTATGTTGCCGATCAATCAATAACACATGCTGATATATTAAATGATAACTGGACTTTTTTCTGCGAAGAATTTAAGATACCTTTAACATTATTGTATTGGACTATACTATTATTAATTTTACCTGTATTTTTATTTAAAGTGGTGTTCATGGGCCGGGTTATTATAGGATTGATCACCTTTCTTACTACCAGTCTAGGGCATAATAAAATATTAGGATATAGACATGATGAAGTCAATAATAATAGTACCAATAGGATCATCCTACATTATCTAGTAGGTTGCGGATTGTTTAGCTCGTTGCTACACAATAATCATCATACACAGCGTTGGATTGATCAACAAAGCCACGGCTATCGTTGGTATGAAATCGACCTAGGTAGTTACGTGATTAGATTATTACGATCGAGAATGGGTAAATGAAGAATATAGTCATTTGTAATTTTCCTCGATTCAGCAGTGAGATATGGTTACCAGCACTATGGGTCCAAGCTAAAACCTATTATGAACAATATGGACGGCACAAACACGACTGGAATTGGTATCCTTGCTACATCGATTGTTATAGTTCAAAACACGCCACAGAGATCAAAGAAGAATTAATAAAAGCTAACCCGGATGTATTTGCTATCAGTTTATACGTTTGGAATTATCGATTAGCACATGACATAGCTAAATGGGTCAAGGAAACATTTCCTAAATGTATAGTAGTCAGTGGTGGACCACACCAATATCTCAAACATGATATAGATTGGTTTAAGAAACACCCGTATCTAGATGCTAGCCATCTAGGTGATTGTTACGGAGAACTGTTCTTTAAAGAGTTATTAGATTTCTATCAAGCCGGTGAAATAGATTATAGTCAGATGACAGATACTAGATACCCTAGCAAAGCACGTGCTATGCTAAGTTCTAAACGATCGATGTCAAGGGCTGATCGCAAGAATTTCCAATATGATTGGAGTGCATTTAGTTCACAATATGGAGAACTTAAAAAATTCGAATCGTTCCAAAAATGTCATTTTCCTAACAGTATGTTATTAAGCATTATTGAAACTACTCGCGGGTGTCCATACGGTTGCACGTATTGCGATTGGGGTGGTGGTATTGGTACCACAGTCATACAAAAATCTGTCGACGCAGTTAAGAAAGATGTAGACGCTGTAACGCAGTTTGATCTCACATATCTATATCTAGCCGATGCTAACTTTGGTATATTTGGTAATAGAGATATTGAAATTATCAAATATATCGTTGACCGTAAGAAAGAACTACGTGCAACATTTAAGATGGGCTACGGTGGATTTGCCAAGACTGAAAATAGATTGGAGTATATCAAACAAATACTAGAGATAGATATAGAAAATAATCTGAGTCACAATAAAGAAATTAAATTAAGTTTACAAACATTAGATGATACTATATTAGACAATATAGATCGAAAGAATATACCATTTGAAAAACAATTAGCGATATTTGAACCTATCGCGAGAGATACTAAATTACCATTGTATGTAGAGATCATCATGGGACTGCCAGGTATGACACTAGACAAGTTCTGTCATGAGCTTGATGTATTCGGCGGTCATGGATTGTCTATACAATGGTTTGAGTGGATCCTATTACCCGAAGCACCTAGTTACGGCACTGAATATAGAAACAAGTGGGATATCAAGACCGCAGCTAAAACCAATGGATGGAGTTATCCAGAATCTCATGCACAACATGAAATAGTTGTGGGTAGCGTAAGTTATACCACTGATGACTATTTAGAAATGTTGTTGTCTACTAGTTTATATAATCTATTTGTCCAAGGCGGATATTATAGGGATACCATTGACTGGATACGAGTAAATTATAAACTAGGGCATGGTAAGATAATACGAGACATTTTTAATAATTTTTATATACACAAAGAACAATATATTCAGGCACGGGATAGATGGCAATCGATATTAAATGACACAGCATTAGATTGCACGTTTGATGTTATGGGAAATAGAATCTATGGTGGATATTATTTTGTTGCTTTGGCGTTCTTGGATGAAAATTTCCAACAAGATATGATGAGATATATAACAGTCCAATATAATATACCCGATGCTGTGATTGCTAAAGAACAGAAACTCTATATCAATAAAACTAATATAGGTAAAAGTCGAAGACAGGGATTATACAGAATAAGTTTTAAGAAAACTAAAAAATATAATATAGAATCATTGATATCTATGTATAAGTTATTTTTAGATACAGGAAATATCATGCGAGGAAAAAAACAATTATTAGGAGTATTTGGGGAATGAAAGTCTATGCTATATTAGTGCATCCGGCTAAGTCAAGCCTTAATCACGCACTATTTGATCGTGCAATATCTTGTTTTCAATCCGCCGGCCATGAAGTCAAAACTCTGGACCTATATAGCTCAAAATTTGATCCTAGAGGATTAGAAAACAATTTTAAACGTGATTTTTGGTTGCCTGGCATCGCTAGCAAGATACGTAGTTTTACTGACAAATGGTTGTTGGCTAATCAAGCGGATCTATTACCTAAATTTGCCCTACAAGAAATAGAAAAATTAAAAGAATCAGATTTATTGTATATACAATGCCCACTGTGGTGGTGGACATATCCATCACTGTTAAAAGCCTACATAGAAAATGTATTTGCTTATGATGCATTGTTTACGTTAAATAATGTAGAAACTAAGGGTAGTAAGCAAGAACATAATAAATTTTTAACTGGCCGTAAAGCGATGATGTCGATGACCACTGGCGGTAGCCAAGAGTTCATGGAAAGTTATTTTGAAACAGAAGAAAATTTAACACGACACATGAAAGTGCAGTTTGAATTAGTTGGTTATGAATTTATAAAGCCGTATTTTACATGGTCGGTTGGCGCTCACACTGTATTAAATGCAAAAAAAGAACTAAGTTCAGACTATTTGATTGACGATTTGGAAAAATATTTAATTGAGCAGGTAGTTTAAATTGTGTAAGTATATTATATTAATTATAGGATGAAACATGGATTATCGAATAAAAGACATAACATTAGCAGCATGGGGACATAAAGAAATAGCCATCGCCGAAACAGAAATGCCCGGCTTGATAGCAGTCAGAGAAGAGTTTAAAGAAACTCAACCACTCAAAGGTGCTCGTATTTCTGGCTCATTACACATGACGATCCAAACAGCGGTGCTAGTTGAAACACTAGTCGCGTTGGGTGCAGAGGTGCGTTGGAGCTCATGCAATATATTTTCAACCCAGGACCACGCTGCTGCCGCGCTTGCTGATCGAGGCATACCTGTATTTGCTTGGAAAGGTGAAACAGAAGAAGAATATTGGTGGTGCATTGAACAGACAGTTAGTGGCCCCGACGATTGGCGGCCAAATATGTTGCTTGATGATGGGCATGACCTAACCTGGTATATCCATGAAAAACATCCGCATTTATTAGAAGGTATTCGTGGTGTTACAGAAGAAACTACTACAGGTATCCATAAGATCAATGAAGCCATGGCTCGAGGTGAATTTAAGTTACGTGCTATCAATGTAAATGATTCAGTAACCAAAGCCAAATTTGATAACTTATATGGTTGCCGTGAAAGTCTAGTAGACGGTATCAAACGTGCTACTGATGTGATGATTGCAGGTAAGGTAGCAGTGGTAGCAGGCTTTGGTGATGTAGGTAAAGGATCAGCGGCCGCATTACGAGCATTGTCAGCACAGGTATGGGTAACTGAGATTGACCCTATCTGCGCACTACAGGCAGCCATGGAAGGATACCGTGTTGTTACTATGGACTATGCCGCAGACAAAGCAGACATATTTGTAACAGCCACAGGTAATATCGATGTTATCACACGCGAACACATGGTGAAGATGAAACATAACAGTATCGTATGTAACATTGGACACTTTGACAGTGAGATCAACATCGCTGGTATACAAGATCTAGACTGGGACGAAATCAAACCACAGGTAGATCATGTGACATTACCCAACGGTAATAAGATCATTATCTTGGCTAAAGGTCGTCTAGTTAACCTAGGTTGTGCCACTGGACATCCTAGTTATGTAATGAGTAATTCATTTACTAATCAGGTACTAGCACAGATCGAAATGTTCAACAACTTTGATGATTATCAAATTGGTTACTTATATCTATTGCCGAAACATTTGGACGAGAAGGTTGCTCGATTACATTTGGCTAAGATTGGTGCTGAATTGACAGAGTTAACCGCCGACCAAGCCACATACATTGGCGTTGCAGTTACTGGCCCTTATAAACCTGATAGTTATCGTTATTAAAAAATCATTAAGTAATATTTTAACCTGCGGGTTATGTATATAAATAAAAACGTGGCTTTTATGCATCTGAATTTAATTCTGTGGCATTTTTGCAACATTAACCGAGAGGAAACAAAATGAAAAAAAGTTTAATCGCAACACTTATCGCTGGCCTAGCATTCAGCACAGTAGCATTAGCTGAGTCAAGCTATGTAAAATTAGAAGGTGTTCACTACAATTACACTAACAAACCAAACGACAAAAACGGTTTCAACCTACAAATTGGCACTGAAATTGGCAATGGTATCAAGTTAGATGTTAAAAATGAATTCCGTGTTGAAGAAAACGCACACAAGAGTTCAAATCGTTTAGAAGCTGGTGCAACATACGAAGCTCGAGTATGGGACAAACTAAGTGCTAGCGTTCGTGGTTCAATTGGCGAGAATTACGCTGACAACACAAACTATGGTTACTACACTATCGAACCAGGTATTTCGTATGCATTAAACGACGCATTGAAATTAAAAGCATCATACAGACTACGTGATGCATTCAGCGACAGTCATGCTGATCGTACAAACACTTATAAAGTAGGTGCTGATTACGATCTAACTAAAAATGCTTACCTAACAGGTAGCATTGGTCGTACAACAGGTGATTCAGAATACACAAGCATCCAAGGCGGTGTTGGTATTCGTTTCTAATCCAAAATTTGGATGATAAAAAAGGCTATTTAGGTAGCCTTTTTTCTTGACTTTTTTATCTAAACCTGTTACTATAATAAGGTAATAATCTTATAAGAGGAAACATCATGTTTGATTCAATTGAAATTCGTAAAGTAACAAATGGATTCGTAGTGATCCTAACACAAGAAGATGAAACTAGTGAGTATGTTTTTGACACCAGCCGTAAAGCCATCAAATTCATTAAAGAATATGTAGAAACCAAGGTTGCACGCACAGTAGCAGACCGAGTAGAAGCATAATTTTTATGCCTATTTTGATATGAATAAATATCAAAAAGCAGTAAAATTCAACGAAAACTGGAGAAATCAATGTCAAAAACCGTCTTAGTGACTGGCGGTGCGGGTTTTATCGCACATCACGTTATTGAAAATATTTTAAGAAATACCGATTGGAACGTAGTCAGCTTAGACAGACTAGACTTCTCGGGTAATCTAAATCGCTTATCAGATATGATGGCTGATTTTGATGTAGAAACCAAAAAACGTGTTAAGATCGTGTTCCATGATCTACGTGCTGAACTTAATCCAATGGTAGCTAGAGATATCGGCGATGTGAATTATGTCCTACATCTAGCCGCTGGTAGCCATGTTGATCGCAGTATCGAATTCCCGATGGAGTTTGTCTGGGACAACGTAGTTGGCACAGGCCATATCTTAGAGTTTAGTCGTAAACTAAAAAATCTAGAGCGTTTCATCTACTTCTCAACAGATGAAGTGTTTGGTCCAGCACCCAATGGTGTGAACTACGGCGAGCGTGATCGTTACAATTCAAGTAATCCATATTCGGCTACTAAAGCTGGTGGTGAAGAACTAGCAGTGGCATTTGAAAATACCTACAAGATGCCGATCTATATCACACATACAATGAACGTGTTTGGTCAAAGACAGCACCCAGAAAAGTTTATTCCTATGTGTATCCGTAAGGTAAACGATGGTGATGCTATTACTATTCATAGTGACAGCACACGCACTATTCCGGGCAGTCGTTTCTATATCCATGCGGCAGACGTGGCAGATGCTATGATGTTCTTGCTAGGCTTAGACTCGACTAAACTAGAAGCAGACTACGGTGAAGCTAAATGTCCTAAGTTCAATCTAGTGGGCAAACAAGAAATTAATAATTTACAACTAGCACAGATTATCGCTGATGCGCAAGGAAAAGAATTGAAGTACGAAATGGTCGACTTCCATAGCTCACGCCCAGGACATGACCTACGTTATGCACTGAGTGGTGACTACATGCGCAGTTTAGGTTGGGAACCTAAGGTTAGTTTAACAGAACGTATCGGTGAAGTAGTAGACTGGACATTGAAAAATGACCGTTGGTTGCGTTGCGAATAAAGGACAACTATGAAAAATATCGTATTACTAACCTCAGCAGTTTATACTAACTATGGTATCTATAATCCACAGGATCGTATCAAACAGACATTAGAAACAGCTAAGAGTGCTAAGAAATATATTCCTGGTGCTGTGATTATTCTCGTAGACAACAGCAAAGTTGATGTGCAGAATGATACCAGTGCAGAGTTTGACGAACTGATCGACACCGTTGACTACTACATTGACAACAGTGACGACAATGATATCAAATACTTCCATAATAACGTTACCAACTATGACATTGGTAAGAATGCCATGGAAGCTCTGGGTATGATGAAAGCATTGACATTTATCGCTGGTGATGATGCGCTTAAAGATGAGATCAAAGATGCTGATCGCGTTTTTAAACTCAGTGGTCGTTATCAGGTGACAGACAAGTTTGATATCGCCAAGTTCAGCAACACCAATACCAAAGACAAATATGTGTTTAAGAAGGCACAACCAAGTTGGATCAATCCAGCAGACACAGGGGTGAATACTCTATTGCAAACACGTCTGTGGTCATTTACTCCTGCTATGATATTAACTGTCATGCAGTTGTATAAAGATATCATCGAGACCATGGTTAGATTGTTTAACGAAGGCAAGTATATCGATAATGAGCATGCTATGAGCAAGTTTATCCCAAGGGACATGTTAGTCGAACTTGAAACAGTAGGTCTACAAGGTAATATCGCTCCCAATGGCATGATGATTATTGATTGATGAAAAAAGTATTGATCCTAGGTGGTGCAGGCTACATTGGAACCAGACTCAGAGAGGTCTTAAGGAAAAATCATTTTGTCAAGACCAACGACATCTGTTGGTTTAGTTATGATGAGACCAGTGACAGTAGAGATTATCAAAAACTTTCTCGTAAAGAACTAGCAGAGTTTGAAGTAATAATAGTTTTAGCAGGTCATAGTAGCGTGCCAAGTTGCAACGGGGCACTATACAGTCCTTGGTTAAACAATGTCACTAACTTTACAGATCTACTAGACAAGCTAGATATCGGTCAATTGGTTATCTACGCTAGTAGTGCTAGTGTATATGGTAATAGCAAGCCAGGTGAGCGACACAAAGAAACTAACAAGATATTTGTGCCAGTGAACAACTATGATGTTACCAAGTATGCTCTGGACCAGCAGGCAACAATAGCAAATCTAGTAGGCAAGAAGGTAATAGGATTAAGATTTGGTACGGTCAACGGATACAGTGCTAACCTGCGGGTTGATGTGATGATCAACAGTATGTATCACAGTGTGCAGAATGGTACAGGTATACAGGTAATGAATCCGCATATCAGTCGTGCTATGTTGGGTATAGAAGATCTATGTCGTGCAGTAGAACGTTGTATCGAACAGCCTGTGCCTGGCATCTACAATCTAAGTAGTTTTAACGCTACCGTTGGTGAAATAGCCGAAGATGTTAGTAGGAAACTCGATGCCGAGATAGTAGACAAGGGCACGACTGCCAATGCCTATGACTTCGCCTTAGACACAACCTTATTTGAACAGACATACGATTTTACTTTTGAAGAAACACCTGCTACAATAGTAGATAGTTTAATAGAAAGTTATGAACAAGCCACTCCACAGTGGAGAGACAAATATATAATTTATAATTGGGAACCAGAACATGCAAGATGCTAAACAACTCAACGAATGCCTTTGCTGTGGCAGTGAACGACTTAAATTAGTCCTAGACTTAAACGAGCAACCACTGGCTAACAGTTTTAAGAAAACAGCAGAGGAAGATGAACCAACATTCCCATTGCGCTTAAACATCTGTGAAGACTGCACACACTTACAATTAAGTCATGCAGTTAATCCAGACCTGTTGTTTAAGAACTATCTATATGTAAGTGGTACGAGCCAAACACTTCGTGACTATTTTGATTGGTTTGCCAAAGAAACATTAACCTATGCACCAGATGCTAAAACAGTATTAGACATTGCCTGTAATGATGGTAGTCAACTAAACAGTTTCAAAGCACTAGGCTTGAAGACCTATGGTGTTGACCCTGCAGAAAATCTACATCCATTAAGTTCAGCTAACCATGAAGTGGTGTGTGACTATTTCAAAGAGAAATATGTTTACCATTACAAGATGAAACAATTAGACATCATCACGGCGCAGAACGTATTCGCACACAATGATTACCCATTGGACTTTTTATTACAATGTAAAGAAATCATGCACGACACTAGTGTGTTGTTTATCCAGACCAGCCAAGCAGATATGATCCGTAATAATGAGTTTGACACTATCTATCACGAACATCTGAGTTTCTTTAATGCCAGTAGTATGAGCGCATTGGCTCAGCGTGCTGGCTTATACTTGATCGATATCCGGAAGACACCGATCCATGGCAACAGCTATATGTTTGTGTTTAAGAAAGTCGCCGAAGATATCAGCAAGGTTGATGCAGTGCTAGCAGAAGAACGTGCTCTAGGATTACAAGATATGAACACATATCTGGCCTATGCTGATCTTGCTAGCACTATCGTGGAAGATCTAAAACAGACTATCATGCACTATCGTATGCTAGATTATCTGATCGTAGGCTACGGCGCGGCAGCCAAAGGTAATACCCTATTAAACTTTGGTGAGATACATCTTGATTACATCATCGATGATAATCCACTTAAACAGGGCCTATATAGTCCTGGTATGAGCACCCCAGTGGTGCCAATTGGTATGTTAGATCAATACGCAGAAACTAAAGTAGCGTTTGTTCCTTTAGCCTGGAACTTCTTTACAGAAATCCGTAAGAACATTAAAGGTAAACGTGACCGTGAAGGTGACGTTTTTATTAGATATTTCCCTAAAATAAATATAGAATAACACTTATATTTGGATTGAGAAATGGCTAGAAAAACAGTATTATGTCACTTTTATAACGAAGAATGGATTTTACCTTTCTGGCTTAAACACCATCGTGAAATATTTGATCATGGCGTGATGATTGACTATCACAGCACTGATCGCTCAGCTCAACTAATTCGAGATTTTTGCCCAACTTGGGAAGTCATCACCAGCGGTAATGCTAACTTTTTACCACAACCTGTAGATGACGAAGTAATGATGCATGAAGCTAAATTGGAAGGTTGGCGCATCTGCTTAAATGCTACTGAATTTCTGTTTGGTAATTATGCTAGAATGCATGACAATCCAGGTACAGATCAAATATTTGTTGGACAATGGATGTTCACTGACATGGAACGTAGAGAAGAACCTTTCTATTTAAATATCAATCTTCCTTTGTATCAACAACGTTGGTGGGGCTACGGCATAGTCAAAGATTTTTCTGCAACTCAATCCCACGGCAGTGTGCCTAGAGCACCTCGTAGTTTACACAATCATGCTATACGATATGATGTACTTGGTCGACACTATCCCGGTAGTCCGCAAACACATCCAGATCTTAGTATATTCTATTATGGATATGCTAGTTTAGAGCAAGGTAGTATTAATCGTAAGATGCAGATACAAACACAATGTCCTCTTGCCGGCATTAACACTAATCATAAATTTACTTTTGATCAACTAATGGATAGATTCCGTAAAGAACAACAACCAATGTCACGCGATCTGCGTGAAGAAATTAAACTTTACATCGACATGCACGAAGCTTATATGATTAACAAACGTTCACAACCACCCCTACAAACTCAAGAACATATCAGGACTGCTATTACTGCGTTAAATACAGCACTAATGCAAGCTGAGCCAGGGGGGTTTGAATTGCAAGCTGAGCCAAGGGTAGTTGGATGAAGAAAACCTTACTGTGTCATTTCTATAACGAAGAGTATATGCTACCATGGTTCCTTAACCATCACAAGCAGATATTTGACCATGGGGTGATGATAGATTATCACAGCACAGATCGCAGTCGAGAAATCATCAAAGAAATCTGCCCTACCTGGGATATAGTGATGTCTCGAAATCCCAACTTCCAAGCTGATCAAATCGATTACGAAGTCATGGATATTGAAAAGAGTATAGAGGGTTGGCGCATCTGTCTTAATGTGACAGAACTAATGATTGGTGACTATAGTATTTTAGATGACAGTCCAGGACAGCATCTATTACCTAGCATGTTCTTTGTTGACTGCGATAGAGACAGACTAGTAACACAGGATCTTCCTTTATACGAACAAAAGAAGGATGGATTTGACTTCTGGGGTAGTTATACCACAGCTAGAGAGACCAGCAACTTCCGTGAACGTCGTGCCCGTAGCATACATAATGTTCCTGTGCAATACCCGATTCCCGGTCGACACTATGAGGAATATACCACAGACCAATTGGTGATATTTTACTATGGTTGGTGTCCATTTGATGATCAAACACTAGCCCGTAAATTACAGATACAAACACAAATACCTTTAGTGGATCGCCAACGCAATTGGGGATTCCATCATATCACTAATAAAGAAACTCTAACCTATAGATTAGAAAATGAATTTATTCGAAGAAGTAGAAATTTAACTGAGGACGTCGATCGATATGTCAACAAACATAAAAGTTTTTCAAATATACTTTAAACCAGAACTAAAGGTGCACTGCGATCCTGCATTTACACCTTTAGACAACACTGAGAATCCAAAGCCAGAACTACGTGAGTGGTATGTATGGGATCGTGAATATGCAAATATAGTCAAACAAGATCTAGACTACTGGGGATTTGTCAGTTGGAAGTTTAAAGAAAAAACTGGCTTAACAGGTCAACAGGTATTTGATTTTATCAATGCCAATCCTGGACAAGATGTTTACTTGTTTAATCCCTGTGTGGTCAATGAAGCGGTATTTGCTAACAGTTGGGAACAAGGTGATATACATCATCCAAATATTAGTGCTATCGGTAATACTTTTTTGAAGAAAATTGGCTACGGTGACATAGACGTTAAAGGTATGGTATTAGATCGCAACACCACTGTGTTCGCAAACTATATCGTGGGCAGTCGAGAATTCTGGGCCAAGTTCATGGAGTTCACTCGCAAGCTGTTTTCTGAAGCTGACAAGGATCCTGAATTTAAAACGCAGGTGTTTGGACT
>Ga0209086_10001157_pt1 | contig 21589 bp, 17 predicted proteins | sample M_130207_XF_Meta_FD_187312 | JGI IMG/M metagenome (GOLD analysis project Ga0209086, IMG submission 187312) | Freshwater microbial communities from Lake Montjoie, Canada to study carbon cycling - M_130207_XF_MetaG (SPAdes) (version 2) | ecosystem: Environmental > Aquatic > Freshwater > Lake... | reverse complement strand
CGCACAGGTAGTCTGCGCGCGTGACAATGCGCGTGACCTCGCTCGACACCCAGTACCTCGGAATCCCGGGGACGGCGTCCGCGTTCGTGGTGCATGGCCCCAGCGGACACGCGCTGGTCGAGTGTGGCTGCGCGGTGGCGTTCGATGGATTACGCGCGCAATTGGCGGATATTGGGCTCGCTCCGCGCGATCTCAAGGCCCTGTTGGTCACCCACATTCATCTTGACCACGCAGGAAGCGCGGGGCATTTCGCGCGCGAAGGCGTACCGGTCTTCGTGCATCGGCGCGGCGCGCGCCACCTCGAAGAACCGAGTCGGCTGATCGCAGGATCGCGCGCCGTGCACGGTGCGCGCTACGAGCGTTACTTCGGCGACCCCCTGCCCATCGCGTCGCATGCGCTGCATCCGATCGACGATGGTGGCGTGGTCGAGGTCGCCGGCCTGCGCTTTGAAGCGATCGACACGCCGGGCCACGCGCGCCACCATCATGGGTGGCTCGCTGGAATCGCTGGGAAACAAGCAGAAATCATCTTCGTAGGCGATGTGCTCGCCATGATTTCCCCTGGATCGGACTTCATTTCAATTCCGGTGCCGCCGTCAGACATCGACATTCCCGCGTGGCGCGGGTCGATCACGCGACTGCGCGCACTGCCGCGAGAAATGCGCGCGATGCTGACACACGGGGGCGACCGCGCACTCGGCGCTCACCTCGATGGGTTTGTTGCGCGCATGAACGAAGAATTGCCGGTGCTCGCGGAAATCGCCAACCTGGCCAAGACCGATCCGCGCGGCGCCGATGCCCGCTACCAAGCGTTTCTACTTCCGCGCGCACGCGCCGGCGGAGTGCGCGAAGAACTGATCGCATCGCTTCTCGGCGAAGCGTTTGGGCGCATGAACATCGACGGAATTGCGCAGGCAATCGAGGCGGGAAAATTCGCAGATCGCGTCGAGTGAGGCGGGCCGACTTGGCCGCGGTGATCAGCCGTGAATAGACTCGAGTGAGACGGGCCGACTTGGCCGCGGCAATCAGCCGTGAATAGACTCGAGGAAATTCGCGAGGTGCCGCGCGATGAACCAGTCGATCGCGGTGCGCGTGGCATACGGATCAACGCCCCACATCGTCACGCTCGGCTCGAGAAACCCGAGATCGGCAAACACCTGCAATTTGCCGTCGACGACATACGCCTTCGGTAGCCGCGTGCCGTAGTACGCGCTCGCGGCGTTGGAGCCGGGCTCGCCAATGGTGATCGTCGGCTGCATCAGCAGCTCGGTGTCGTTGAGGTACCAGAGATCAGTCATCACCATCGGCATCAGCCGATCCTCTTCACGCGCGATGGCCTGTCGCTGCCACTGACGAATCGCGGCCAGCAAACGATTGGCCAACGGTCGGTCGGCGATCTCGCTGCGCGGATGAGCGCCAACAACGATGGGAAGCAATCGCGTGGTCACGATCTCGCTGTCCGGCGGCGTCAGCGCCCACGCGGCGTCAATGGCGGAGTCGGCAAGGCCCTGCGTGTGAGGAAGCGACGGCTGTGATGGGTGATGCATGGAGGCTTGATATCGGCGAAAAAGCGGGGCCTTCGCCAACCGCGCGCCAACCGCGCGCCGCCGCATGCATCCGTCACCGCGCCTTGCTACTGGTCGCGCATCGCAAGATCGGTGCGCGGCTCGGGATAGAGCCAACTCGAGAGCAGCAGCCGCAGCGGCTCGTTCGAGCTCGGCATTTGGATATCGGCCCGATCAGTGGTCTCGATTCCGACCGACTCCGCCGCGCCGCGCGCTGCGTTGGCCGCGAGACCCTTGGCGCGCTTGCGAAGCCCGAGGCCCGTGATTCCTGGCGGCGCCTTTGCGCGACCGCTGCCAGGCTTTCCGAGAATCATCGGCAGATAGAACGACAGCACCTTGCCTGGCTTGAGCAGCCGAATTTCCATACCGCCGCCCGCGAGGGTGATGAGCGCAATCGAGTCGTCGACCGTCCAGATCTCACCCTTGCCGTCCTTGATCCAACCGGCGCCGATCACGAAATCCGCGCCAAACACGCGTGGAAGATTGAGTTTGCGCCGCAACCAAGGATCGCGCAACACGAGATACAGGCCGACGCCGACCATCGCGGCACCGCCCCACATCGTCCAGTGCAGCGGCGCGCTCGCGCGAACGGCGGCCAGCATGCGAATCCAGAATTGACTCGATTGCGCGATCAGCATCACTCCGATGAACGCCGAGCCCGCGGGAATCGACGAAGTCGCAAGGATCTCCGGCTCGGGCATCTGCCCGCGCGGCGCGAGCGACTTGACCATCTTGTCAAGTTGGACAACGCCCAACAGCGCAGTGTCGAACACCAACGCGGGCCGATGCTCCAGTGCGAGCAGCGCCGCGTAGGTCGCGGGATCGCGGAATTGCTTGCGCGACATGCCGCGGTTGGGCAGCAATTTTCCGATCGGATCATCGAGCGCGCGCTCGCGCCTGCGCACGCGCGCCGCGCGTTCGACCTTGAGCGCGCCCACAAAACCAACCGCAAGCAGGAGCGCGATCCATGTCATGATCACGGCCACAATCACGCCGATGAACCAGCGTCCGCTCGCACGCGCAATCCACATGCTCGCGCCGATCGTGAGCGCCGTCCACACAAGCAGCGGCAGCGCGCGGACAAGAAACCGCACAAATCCTCGCGCGGGACGCACGGGCGCCGGCGGCAACTCGGCAAAGGCAACGCGACGCCCTTCGAAAAGCGCGCGCCATTGCTCGGGAATCGCAACACCATTGCTCATGCACGCTCAGTGAAACAGCGGGAACTTTGCGCAGTAAGCGCGAATTTCCGCACGCACCGCCGTGATGGTCGCCGCATCGCCAGACGATCCGAGCACGCGGTCGATCCACGCGGCGACGAGTTCCATGTCGGCTTCCTTCAGGCCGCGCGTGGTGAGTGCGGGCGTGCCGAGGCGCAGGCCGCTGGTGAGCACCGGTGAACGCGGGTCGTTGGGGATGCCGTTCTTGTTAACGATGATTCCCGCATTTTCAAGCCACTTTTCCGCGTCGGCGCCAGTGAGGTCGGCCGAGCGTGCGCGCAGGTCAACGAGCATCAGGTGGTTGTCGGTGCCGCCCGAGCAGAGGCGATAGCCGCGCTTGACGAGGCCGGTGGCGAGCGCCTGCGCGTTCTTCACCACCTGCTGGCAGTAGGTCTTGAACTCGGGCTTGAGCGCCTCGCCGAACGCGACGGCCTTCGCGCCAATCACATGCATCAGCGGACCGCCCTGCGTACCGGGGAACACCTTGCGATCGACCTTCTTGGCGATTTCCTCGTCGTTGGTCAAGATGAGCCCGCCGCGCGGTCCGCGCAACGTTTTGTGCGTTGTGGTGGTGACGATGTGCGCGTGCGGAAACGGCGACGGATGCACGCCAGCGGCGACAAGTCCGGCGATGTGCGCGATGTCGGCCATGAGCACGGCGCCGACCTCATCGGCGATGGCGCGAAAGCGCGCGAAATCGATCACGCGGGGATACGCCGAATAGCCGCAGATGATCATTTTCGGCTTGCATTCGCGGGCAACACGCGCGATCTCGTCGTAGTCGAGCAACTCGGTCGCGGCATCGAGGTCATACTCGGCGATCTTGTAGAAGGTGCCGGAGAAGTTCACCTTGAGCCCGTGCGAGAGATGGCCGCCCGACTTGATCGGCAGCGAGAGGACGGTGTCGCCGGGGTTGCAGATCGCCATGAACGCCGCGGTGTTCGCATTGGCGCCGCAATGCGGCTGCACATTGGCGAACTTGCAGCCGAAGAGTTGCTTGGCGCGGTCGCGGGCGAGATCCTCGATTCCGTCGTGAAACTCGCAGCCGCCGTAGTAACGCTTGCCCGGGTAACCCTCGGCATACTTGTTGGTCAGCCACGATCCGGTCGCATGCATGACCTCGGTCGATACATGGTTCTCGCTGGCGATGAGCTCAAGCGTGGTCGCCTGGCGCTCGGCCTCTAGGGCAAAGAATCGCGCGGCGGCGGGGTCGTAACGCTCGAGCATCTGCAAAAGCGAAAGCGACATCGGGTCAAGCGGGATGTCGGATGGGAAACCAGCGGGCATGGCGTTGGGTGCGGATTTCGCGGTGGTCGCGGTGGTCGCGGTGGTCGCTGTGGTCATAGGGGGAGATACTAGTCGACGCGCTACGCTGCGCGCTTGCATCATCGGCCACTCATCATCGAGACTCCCTGCGGCAGCATCGCGGTCGGTCGGCGCAACGGGCAGTTGGTCGTGGACTGGATTGTTGAGGCGGGCGCGGCCGACGGCGGGCCGATCGCGGCAACTGGCGGGCAAACGCTCCCCCCGCTCGATGCGGATTCGGACGCGGACGCGAACGCACTCGCAAGCGCCATTCGCGCTGGTTTTGCCGGCGATGACACCGCGCTCGAACGCATCCCCACCGGCGCGGGCACCGACTTTCAGCGTCGAGTTTGGAACGCCTGCCGCACGATTCCCCGTGGCGAGACCCGCACCTACGGCGCGATCGCCCAGCAACTCGGCGGCGGACACGCACTCTGCCGCGCCGTCGGCCAAGCTCTCCGCCGCAACCCGCTTCCGATCGTGGTCCCCTGCCACCGCGTTGTCGCGGGCAATGGACTCGGCGGCTATGCGGGCGATGTTGGCGGAAAACTCGCGCAGATCAAGCGCATGCTGCTTGCACTCGAACGCTCGCCACCAAGCGCGCCTTGCTAGAGTGCGCCCCCCGCAGGACGCGGGAAACACAGGGAGCGCAGCATGAAATTGACCATGGTCGGTACCGGATATGTGGGACTTGTGACGGGTGCATGCTTCGCCGAAACCGGCAACCATGTCGTCTGCCTCGATGTCGATCAGCGCAAGATCGAAATGCTCCGCCGCGGCGAGAGCCCGATCTACGAGCCAGGCCTGAGCGAGATGATCGTTCGCAACTCTGGTGCGGGGCGACTCGCCTTCAGCACCGACAAGCTTGAGGCCTATCGCCACGCCGAAATCGTGTTCATCTGCGTCGGAACTCCGAGCGACGAAGATGGCAGCGCCGACCTGCAATATGTGCTCAAAGTTGCGAGCGACATCGCCGACGCGATCAACACGCTCGGCGCCACTGCGCGCACAAAAACCATCGTGGTCAAGAGCACGGTTCCCGTCGGCACCAGCCACCAGGTCCGCGACCTCATCGCGTCTAAGACGAAGATTCCCTTCCATATCGCCGACAATCCCGAGTTTCTCAAGGAAGGCGATGCGATCAACGACTTCATGAAGCCCGATCGTGTGGTCTGCGGCGTCGAGAGCGAGCACGCGTCGAAGGTGATGCGCGAGCTCTACGAACCGTTTGTTCGCCAGGGCAACCCGATTTTCCTGATGGATGTCCGCTCGGCGGAAATGGTGAAATACGCGTCGAACGCGATGCTGGCCTGCAAGATCTCCTTTATCAACGAGATGGCGAATCTCTGCGAGAGGTACGGCGCCAACATCACCAGCGTGCGCGAAGGCATGTGCTCCGACAAGCGCATTGGCAACCAGTTTCTCTACCCCGGCCTCGGCTACGGCGGCTCGTGTTTCCCGAAGGACACGCTCGCGGTGGTTTCGATGGGCAAGGCCATTGGCTTTGACTGCGAGCTCAACGCCGCCGTCCACCGAGTGAATCAGGCGCAACGCCGCCACTTTTGGTCGAAGATCGAGGGCGTGCTGGGTAGGAATCTTGCGGGCAAGCGACTGGCGTTCTGGGGCGTTGCCTTCAAGCCGCGCACCGACGACATCCGCGAGGCGCCGTCGATCAGCCTGATGCGGATGGCGATGGCCGCTGGCGCCAAGGTGCGCGCGTTTGACCCGGTTGCGCTGGAAAACCTGTCGCACGAGTTTCCCGAGGTCGAGCGGGCGACCGACATGTACCACTGCCTTGAGGGCGCCGATGCGCTGGTCATCGCCACCGAATGGAATGAGTTCCGCGCGCCCGACCTTGACCGGGTCGAGGCGCTGATGCCGTCAAAACTTGTGTTTGATGGCCGAAATCTTTACAAGCGTCAGGGCATGCAGGCGCGTGGATTTGCGTACTACTCGGTAGGCCGTGCGCCAGTGAACCCAAGGAACGAGGCCGTATTGGCGAGTTCCCGAAGCTAGTCTCTTCGGTTTTTTGCCGTGTTTCCCTGTCGGGATCCACGAACCGTTGACCTTGGACAGTTGCACATCGGCCAACTCCGATTGGTGCCAATATGCCCGCAATCCTCTATCCTGAGTCAACTGTGGCTGAACTGCTTATATCCCAACCCGACGGTCAAGTCATCAACCAGCGCAAACTCAATCCCGTTCGCGGGTATTGGCTTGGGCGCGAATCCAGTTGTGATGTCGTCATCGACAGTCCAAAGGTGAGTCGGCGCCACGCCTTCGTGTTCAGTGCCAACGGCCGCTGGCTGGCCTGCGACGCTGGCTCGAGCGACGGGCTCGACACCGAGGCTGGGCCGGTGCGTTGCGCGCCGCTCTCAGCCGACAGTTGGGTGAGCGTTGGCTCGATGTACCTCTGGCTCTCGGGAGCGCCTGGAAAACCACCCGAGTGGATCGATGCGCGCGCCGACACCACCGAAGCCGGACAGCCTCCCCGCTACGCAAAGCTGGCGATCGAAGACCTCGCCGACGCCGAGCCGACCACCGTCAGTGAAGTGCTGGTTGTGACGGATTCCTCGGGAAATATCCACCTTTGCGCCGACCTCTCCGGAGTCGCCGCGACCAAGGGTGGCGGCTCACCGCGCATCACCATCGGTCGCGCCAACACCATGGATCTGCAAATCTGCCATCCGTCGATCGACCCGCTTCACTGCGTGCTCTCGGTCGGCAGCGAGCGTTGGTCGATCATCGACGCGGGCAGCCAGGCGGGAATCATGTGGGATGGCAAGCGCTGGTACCGCAAGCGCCTTGAGGAAGGAATCACCATTCCAATCGGGGAATTCAGGCTTTCTATGCAGCGTGTCGTGCGAACCGCCGCGCCAGTGCCGCCCGTGATCGTTCATTTCACGCAGACTGAAACGCGCGCACCCAAGCGACCTTCCGCGTTCCTCCATGAAGACGACGACGACTTGAAATTGGACGGTTGACCGTCGACACTGCGAAAACATCGGAAAAACAGGGGTTTTGAGCCGATTGGCGAAAAACATCGTCTTTTTCGATGTTTTCATATGGTCAAGCCCTTGCAGGGCACGTCCGACCCCATTATTTTCCGTGAAATCGACAAGCATGGAGCTTGTCCCGTCCAGCACATGAAAGGACTCCGACACATGGCAACCAAGACCGCAAAGACCACGAAGCCCGTCAAGACCGTCAAGGCCAAGATCACCGCAGCCACCAAGGTGCGAACCAAGGGTTCCATCTACAAGGACATTTCGACCACCACTGAGCTCAGCCGCAAGCAGGTCGTCAGCGTGTTCGACACGCTCACCGAAATGATGAAGGCCGACCTCGGCAAGAAGGGTTGCGGAACCTTCAACCTCTTCGGTCTCGCGAAGATGCGCACCGTCAACAAGCCAGCCACCAAGACCCGCAAGGGCAAGAACCCCTTCACCGGCATGGAAATCACCATCAAGGCGAAGCCAGCGAGCCGCAAGGTTCGCATTCGCGCCATGAAGGGTCTGAACGAGAGCGTCTAATTTCGCTCGTTCACTCTGATGTTTGAATACACACGACACGCGCCGCTCTGCGGCGCGTGTCGCGTTTTATAGCGTTTGCGACTCGCTCCGCTTTCGCTCACGCTTTATAGCGTTCGCGACTCGCTTCGCTTTCGCTCACTTTGGTGGCGGGGAAGTGTTGCGAGTCGCTGCGGTTTCGTGCGCGTTTTGGAGCGTTCGCGACTCGCTTCGCTTTGGTGGCGGGGACGTGTTGCGACTCGCTTCGCTTTTGCGTGCGTTAGCCGATCGCGGCTCGGAGCGATCCGCCGTGGTCGCGCAGCGTGATCTCGGCTTGTTCGCGGCTTTCATTGCGTGCGCGCATCACTAGTGCGAGTTTTAACAGTCCGCCCGCGGCGATGAGTTGCGCGTGCGCGGCCTCACGACTGTCGTTGGGGAAAAAATCGCGGTAAATGCGCAGCGCGCGATCGACGAGCTTGTGATTGGTCGCGGCGAGATCGACCATGAGATTGCCGTAGGTCTTGCCCAGGCGCACGAACATCGAGGTGGTGATGGCGTTGAGCGCGATCTTGGTCGCGGTTCCGGCCTTCAAGCGCGTCGAGCCCGTCAGAATCTCGGCGCCCGAAGCGAGCACGATGCGGTGGTCGCAGTGCGACGGTTGCGCGTGCGGCGCGCAAGTCAGAAAGCCCGTGGTCGCGCCGCGTTCCTTGGCGATGCGCAGCGCGCCGATCACATACGGGGTGGTTCCGCCCGCGGCGATGCCGAGAAAGCAATCGTTGGCTCCGAGCTGTAGCCGATCGAACTCTTCGATGATCCCTCGCTCTTCGTCCTCGCGTCCTTCGCTGGACTTGCGCAGCGCGCCATCGCCGCCGGCAATGATGCCCACAACCTGCGCGGGATCGCTGCGAAATGTCGGCGGACACTCGCTCGCGTCGAGCACTCCCAGTCGACCGCTCGTGCCCGCGCCCGCGTAAACCAACCGTCCGCCCGCGGCGAGCGAACGAGCGGCAGCGTCGGCAAAACGCGCGATCTCAACGGCAACCATCTCCACCGCATCCACGGCGCGATGCTGGTCACGCGCCATCAGGCGCACGATCTCCTCGGTGGACATGGAGTCCAGCGCAATCGATTCGTGATTGCGCTGCTCCGTGGCCACATGCGAACGGTCGGGAGGAAGCGTCATGGTTTGTCGCTTGGTTTGTCGCTCGGTTTGCCGCTCGGCTTCTCGCCGGGCTTGCCCTTGGCTGGCTTCTTCGCCGCATCTGGTTTGGCCGCATCTGGCTTCTTGTTGCCCCAATCTGGCGGCACTGGTTTGAGCGCGTCAACAAAGAACGACCACTTGACGCTCTCGACCGACGGGCTCCAAATGCCGTGATCGGAATTGGGAAACATCATCATTGCGAACGGCTTGTTGATCGCTTGCAAGGCGTTGGCCAACTGAAATGTGTTGGTTGGATGCACATTGTCGTCGGCCATTCCTTGCAGCAGCAGCAACTTGCCCTTGAGTTGGCCCGCGTGCTTCACGCAACTTCCCGCGTCGTAGCCCTCGGGATTCTCCTGCGGCGTGCGCATGTAACGCTCGGTGTAGATGGTGTCGTAGTTGCGCCAGTCGGTCGGCGGCGCGCCCGCCACACCGGCGGCGAAGACATCACCGCGGCGAATCATGCAAATTGCCGTCATGTAGCCGCCGTAACTGTGCCCCGTGATGCCGACGCGCGCGGCGTCGATGTACGGGCGCGTTGCCGCGAGATGTTGCACCGCGGCGGCCTGATCATCAGCGTCGGCCTGACCGAGCTGCAAGTACGCGCCGCCTTCGAAGGCCTTTCCGCGACCGGGTGTTCCGCGATTGTCAACGACGACCAAGATGAATCCGAGCGCGGTGCGCGTATCGCCCGCATCGAACCGATCGGTGACCAGGCGAATCGTCGGGCCGCCGTAGGTGTCGACGATGACGGGATACTTCTTCTTGGCATCAAACGCGGGAGGAAACGAAACGCGGCCATAAAGGTCGGTTTTCCCGTCGGCAGCCTTGCAAGTGAAGAGTTCGGTCGGCGTCAGGCTGTGCGTCTTGAAGCCCTTGACGCTTCCTTCGGCAAGCGTGGCGCGCAGCTTGCCGTCGCGCGCGTAGAGCACGGTCTTGGGCGCGGACTGCGTCGTCTCAGCGCTGGCGAGCACGGCGGATCCATCGGGAGCGATGCGAAAATTCGTGTGATGAAAGTCGCCGCTGGTCACGCGCACGCTTGCGCTGGCGTCGAGCTTTGCAACATGCAGTTGCTGCTGCACGGCGATCTTGCCACTCCACGCGGTGAACCAAAGTTCACCCGCATCTTCATCAAGCAGCACGATCTTCTCGACGGGCCATGGACCATTGCTCACGGTGGAGATGAGCGATCCATCGAGCGAACGCAGCTCGTAGTGCTTGTAACCGGTCTTCTCGGTCTCCCACAGAAAGCGCTTGCCGTCCTTGAGAAAGCGCATGGCGGGCGCGTTGTCCTGCCAGGTGTCTTGCTTCTCGGTGACAACGATGCGGGTTGTGCCCGTAGCTGGATTCGCGGCGAGGACATCGAGCACATCCTGGCGGCGCGGCGTGCGCGAGACCAGAAGTTCGCTGCCGTCCGGCGTCCAGCGCACGTTGTAGATGTAGTACTCGGTCTCGGGCTTTGCGCCTGATATCTCGCTCAATGCGTCGACTTCAACGGTTCGCTTGCTTTCAACCTCATACACCAGGATGCGCGCGATCGGGTTCGGAGCGCCGGGCTTGGGATAGGCCTCGCTGAGCACGCGGGTGTTGGTGTCGGACCAACCGCCGACGAGAAAGAAGTCCTTCACCTGCGATTCGTCGAAGCGATAGAACGCGATGAACTTCGAGTCGGGTGACCACCACATCGCCGTGGTCTGGTCGAGTTCTTCGCCGTAGACCCACGATGCTTGGCCATACTTGATGTCGTCAGTTCCATCGGTGGTGATGGCGAATTGCTCGCCCGCTTTCGGCCGCAGGAACAGGTTTCCCCGCTCGCTCACCGCCGTCCACGCGCCATCAGGACTCTCTGCGGTGGTGAACTGACGACCGCGCGCGGGGCGACGCTCGCCGCGATCACGCTGCGCGCGCGAAGGCTCGGCGGATGCTGGAGGCTCGGCCGATTCCTTTCCATCGCCAACGGTCTTGATGGCGCCCGTGCGCAGGTCGACGGTCTTCCAACCATCTTTGTTGAACCAAAGTTCGCCCGCGGCCATGTTCCACTTCACCTCGCCAACATCGCCGCCGTCGCCGATGCCGCCCATTGCGCTTTCCATGCGCTTCATGAGCGGACTGCCCGGAATGTCCTTCATCGGTGTGAAGGTCTGGGCCCATGCAGCAACGGGAAGGGCAACAACGGAAAGTGCAACAGCGGCAAAAGCCGCGGCAAGACGCGGGATTCGAATCATCGGCGCAGAGTAACTTGTCAGACCCGCGCGTGGCGCGCGAAGGCTCGGTAGCGCGTCTCGAGATCGGCTGATGTCGCACGAGCAACGCCCTCAAGCGAGAACGCGCCGATGGTGAAGCTAGCCATGACCGTGCCCCACGACAGCGCGGTCTGCAGAGTCTCGAAGTCGGTGCGGCCGGTGCGAGCCAGATGCGCCATGAAGCCGCCCGCGAAAGTGTCGCCGGCGCCAGTAGGATCGACAACCATGCTTTCTTCGGCAGGAAATGCAGGAACAACCGCCACGCCGTCGCGATGCACCAGCACCGCGCCATGCTCGCCCTTCTTCACCACAACGAACTTAGGCCCGTAGCCAAGGATCCGTCGACCGGCGCTGATGGCGTTGCGGACGCCGGTCAGATGCGTGGCCTCGGAGTCGTTGAGAACGATGCCGTCGATCTTGGAAAGCAGATGCACCAGTTCGTCGTGGGCGATGTTGATCCAAAGATCCATCGTGTCGGCGACGGCGAGCTTGCGATTAGGGACCTGATCGAGCAGCCCCGCCTGCACGGACGGATGGGTGTTGCCGAGGAAGACAAGCGCGCTGTCGGCGAACGCCGCGGGAACCTGCGGCGGAGCATCGGCAACCACACCGAGCTCGGTGAACAGCGTCTCGCGCTCATTCATGTTGAGCAGGTATTTTCCGCCCCAAGCAAAGGTTTTTCCGCCCTTGCGCGTTTCGAGGCCGAGCAGATCAACCTGACCGAGCGACTCGAGTTGGAGGCGATGTTGCGCGGGGAAGTCCTCGCCGACCACACCAACCAACCGCACGGGCGCGAGCCGACTCGCAGCTGCGGCGAAGTACGACGCGCTGCCGCCAAGCACATGCTCTACGCGCGCAGTCGGCGTTTCGACGGTGTCGATGCCGATGGTTCCAGTGACAAGAAGCGAGTGAATGGACGGAGAAATGGTGGTGTGCGGCAGCGGAGGCATGGAATCACCGAGCGTAACTTGAATCGTTCGGCTGCGCGAAACTGCGCATGAAGCCGAAGCCAAGCGCGGTACCGCAGAGAGCGCCCGCCACGATGTCGACCGGCATCAGTCGAGCCAACCGAGGCAGACTTCCATCGGCGAATGCAACGGAAAGATCTGCAGGCGCACTGAATCCGAGAAAGAGGTAGACCAACGCGAACGCCGCAACGGGCGCAGCGGCGAGATACACAGGGGTGGTGCGTGGCGAAAGCATGCGGCCGATGGCGCCGGTTGCGAAGCCCGCGAGGGTCGCGGCGCCGATGGCCTGCCCCTTGCTCATGGTGACGGCGGCGAGCCAAGCCAGCGCGACTCCAGCAATAGCAGCGAGCCATGCAATGCGGGCGCTCGGCCCGATCGGAGAGTCGATGTGATCCTCGGTGGTCTTGGGCACATCCGTGAGCGGACCGCCGACGCGGAAGATCAAGTGCGACCCCGCAGCGACCAGCACCGTCCAACCAATGAGCTCGATTCCCGCGGCGAACATCGATGACCCGCCGAAACAGAAATCGGCACTGCTTCCCGCGCGCATCGCCAGATATCCAACGCCGGTGCCGAGAACGAAGAGCCCGACGATGGCGTTGACCAAGCGGCCAACTAGCGCCGAAACTGCGGAAACCACCGCGAAAGCAAGCAAAATTGCGATGCCCGCCATCAACGGGCGCTCCGCGTCCGTGACCAACGGCCCGATCACGCCGCGCCCGCTGCCCATGAAGGGCTGCACGGCACGGAAGGCGGTCACCGCAAGCGCGATCGAAACAAACAGCACGAGAAGTCGACGCACGGACGAGTCGGAATCGGTGGACGCGGCGTGCATTGCGGGAGTGCGCGCATCGCTCGCGGTCGCATGGAGGTGGTCGGACATTGCCGCAGTGTGCGCGAAAGAACTTCGGGCTGCAACCCATGAAACCCCGTATATTCCCCCTCCCCCCAATGAACGCGCAACACCAAAGTTCCAGTTCGAAAACCGTCATCCTCGATGGCTCGCCACTCTCGATTGAAGATGTCGTGCGCGTTGCGCGCGCGTTGCCCAACGCGCCGGTCAAGGTCGAGCTCTCGTCGGCGGCGCGCGACGGTGTGGCGGCTTCGCGCGCGGTCGTCGAGCGCGCGATCGTGGCTGGCGATGCCGTCTATGGAGTCAACACTGGCTTTGGCAGCCTTTCCCGTGTGCGCGTCGAACACGCGCGCGCTTGCGAACTGCAGCGCAACATCATCCGCTCCCATGCGGCGGGCGTGGGCGAGCCTTTGCCGCGCGAAGTTTCGCGCGCGCTCATGTTGGTGCTGGCGGCGAGCCTCGCGCGCGGCGCGTCGGGCGTTCGCGTCGAAACGCTGGAGCGCATCATCAGCTTCATCAACAACCATGTTGATCCCGCGATTCCCTCGCGCGGCTCGGTTGGTGCGTCGGGCGATCTTGCGCCCTTGGCGCACGCCGCGCTGGTACTGATGGGCGAAGGCGACATCTGGGCAAACGGCCGCGTCGAACCCGCCGCGTGGTTTATCCGCAGCGCCGGATATGAACCGATGGAGCTGCAAGAGAAGGAAGGTCTGGCGCTTCTCAACGGCACGCACATGATGTGCGCGATCGGTGCGCTGCTCTGCCACGATTTTCGCGTGTGCTTCGACGCCGCGCTCGTCGGCGCGGCGATGGCGATGGACGCTGCCAAGGCGACCGATCGATTTCTCGACGCCCGCATCCACGACTTCCGCCGACAGCCTGGTCAGATCGAGGTCGCGGCGCGACTGCGCGGCATGCTCGCGGGTAGCGAGATCCTGCCATCGCACACGATCAACGATCCGCGCGTGCAGGATCCCTATTCGCTGCGCTGCACGCCGCAAGTGCTCGGTGCCGCGCTCGACGCATTCACCTTCATCGAATCGGCAATCTCGCGCGAACTGGGCGCGGTGACCGACAATCCGCTGGTGTTCGCGCCCTCGGCGAGCAGCGACGGCGACATCGTTTCCGGTGGAAATTTCCACGGAATGCCACTGGCGATCCCGCTCGATCTTCTCGCCATCGCCTGCTCGCATGTGGCGGGAATCTCCGAGCGGCGCACCTTTTGGGTGGTCTCGGGCTTCGACCAATTCGTCGCGCACAAGCCGTACCTCGCCACCGAACCCGGCGTCGACTCTGGTCTGATGATCGTGCAGTACTCCGCCGCCGCCTGCGTGAACGAGATCGCGACCATGTCCCATCCCGCGAGCGTGACCAACATCCCGACCAGCGCCGGCATCGAGGACTACAACTCGTTCGGCTCAACGGGCGCGCTCAAGGCGATGCGCTGCTTATCGCTGTTACGCAGCGTGATCGCCATCGAATTGATGGTGATGGCCGAGGCGCTCGAAGCGCATCGACCGCTCAAGTCGGGTGCGGGCGTCGAGCGCGCGCACGCGATGGTGCGAACGCAGGTCGCCAAGCTCAATCGCGACCGCACCCCGGCTCCCGATATTCGCGCACTCGAGGCGATGATCGCGTCGGGCGCATTCGGCACGACTTGATCGCCGCGCTAAACTCGCGGTCCATGACTCCTGACACCATCACCGCCCCCGCTCCTTCGCGGGTGATCCGTGCGCCGCGCGGCAATGTTCGCACCTGCTCAACATGGGCCGCCGAGGCCGCGATGCGCATGCTGATGAACAACCTCGACCCTGAGGTCGCCGAACGACCGCAGGATCTCGTTGTGTACGGCGGACGAGGACAGGCCGCGCGCAACTGGGATTGCTATGACGCCATCATCGCGAGCCTACAACGGCTTGCGCCCGACGAGACGCTGCTGGTGCAGAGCGGCAAGCCCGTCGGCATCGTGCGCACTCACAAGGACGCGCCGCGCGTGCTCATCGCCAACTCCAATTTGGTTCCGCACTGGGCCACGCAGGCGAAGTTCGACGAACTCGCCGCCAAGGGCCTGATGATGTTCGGACAGATGACCGCGGGTTCGTGGATCTACATCGGCACGCAGGGAATCCTGCAAGGAACCTACGAAACCTACGCTGAATGCGCGCGCCAGCATTTCGGCGCCACGCTCAAGCACACGCTCAATGTGACCGGAGGCTGCGGCGGAATGGGCGGCGCGCAACCGCTGGCAATCACGATGAACGAGGGCACTTGCCTGATCGCCGATGTGTGCCGCGAACGGTTGGAGAAGCGCGTGCGCGATCGGTATCTCGACGAGATGTTCGGTGGATCGGTTGGTGAATCAGGAGACGGTCTCGACGCGGCGATCGATCGCGCGCTGGCGCTGAAGGCGCAGGGACAAGCGATTTCCGTCGGATGGGTCGGCAACATCGTCGATCTGTTGCGACGACTGAAGGCGCGCAACATCGTGCCCGACACGCTCACCGACCAGACCAGCGCGCACGATCCGCTCGAGGGCTACTACCCCGCCCACATGTCGCGCGAAAACGCCGACGCGCTTCGCCGACAAGATTCCGCGCAGTATCAGGAGCTCGCCTGCACCTCGATGGCGGAGCATGTGCGCCTGATGGTCGACTTCATGCACATGGGCGCGAAGGTCTTTGACTACGGCAACAACATTCGCCAGCGCGCGCTCGACCACGGCTTCGCCGATGCGTTCGCGTTCCCGGGTTTCGTACCGGCGTACATCCGCCCGCAATTCTGCACTGGTCGCGGGCCGTTCCGCTGGGTCGCGCTCTCGGGCGATCCCGCGGACATCAAGACCACCGACGATGCGATCGTGAAGTTGTTTCCCCACGATGTGTCGCTGCATCGGTGGATCAAGATGGCGGGCGAGCGCGTTGCCTTCCAAGGTTTGCCCGCGCGCATTTGTTGGCTCGGCCTCGGCCAGCGCCATCAGGCCGGACTGCTCTTCAACGAATTGGTGCGCAGCGGCAAGGTGAAGGCGCCGATCGTGATTGGCCGCGACCATCTCGATTGCGGCAGCGTTGCCAGTCCCAACCGCGAAACCGAGGCCATGCTCGATGGAACCGACGCGGTGAGCGACTGGGCGATCCTGAATTTTGCGGTGAATACCGCTAGTGGCGCGAGTTGGACGAGCTTCCACCACGGCGGCGGCGTTGGCATCGGCTTCTCGCAGCACGCGGGCCAAGTGATCGTGGCCGACGGTTCCGACGACGCGGCCGTGCGCATCGAGCGCGTTCTGACCAACGATCCGATGATGGGCGTGTTTCGCCACGCCGACGCGGGGTATGAACTTGCGCGTCAGTGCGCTCGACAAGAATCAGTCCCCATTCCGATGCTGTAACCGCGGGGAAATCGAGATTTCGAGCACGCATGCAACGCGCATGCAAGGCGCATGGCCGATGCTAGAACCGACCCATAACGAGCCTTGGTCGCGCTCGGCTAGATTGCGCTCATGCCCGCAATTCTTCAGCCAACCCCCGAGTCGATCGTGCAGTGCGCCGAACGGCTTCGCCGCGGGTTGTCAGTCGCGTTCCCTACTGAGACGGTGTACGGCCTTGGCTGCGACTCGTCGAGCGAGGCCGCTGTGTCCGAGGTCTACGCGATGAAGTCGCGTCCGCAGAGCAATCCGCTCATCGCGCATGTGCTCAATGTTGCGATGGCGAAGAAGGCCGTCGTTGGTTGGGATGTGCGCGCGCAACGACTCGCCGAGGCGTTCTGGCCCGGGCCGTTGGCGATCGTGCTGCCTCGACGCGCGGAGATTTGCGCGTTGTCGGTGGGCGGGCGCATGAGCGTCGCGGTGCGCATGCCCGCGCATCCGGTGGCTCTTGCACTTCTCGAAGCATTCGGAAAGCCGATCTCGGCGCCGAGCGCAAATCGATCGGGGCGACTTTCGCCGACGAGCGCTGCGCATGTGGCCGAAGAGTTCGCTGAGTTCGCCGACCTGCCGATTCTCGAGGGCGGTCCGTGCGAAATCGGTCTGGAGTCGACGGTGCTCGACCTCTCCCGCGCGCGGCCGATGATCCTGCGCCCCGGCGCAATCACCCAGAAGGATCTCGAGCCGATCATCGGCGCGGTTGTCGCGCCCGAGATCGGACAGCAAAGCGCTAGCCCGGGCACAAGCGCGCTGCACTACGCGCCCAAGACGCACGCGGAACTTGTCGACGAAAAAAATCTCGCGTCACGGCTGGCCGATCTGCCCGAGCGTGTTGCCGTGGTTGCCTTCGCGGGAACGATCGTCCCCGCGCCGCACGAGTTGTTCGCCATGCCGCGCCACGCGAGCGCGTACGCGCAAATGCTGTACGCCACGCTTCGTCGCGCCGATGGTGCGGGCGCCGCATCGATCATCATCGTTCCACCAAGCGATCGCGGCGGACTCTGGGATGCCGCGCACGACCGCATCAAGCGTGCAACAGCGCGGCGCGTTGGCTAAGCGGAAACCGCTTTATTTGAAGCCGAATTTCTTTCCAGGCTGACCCGGGTCAAACTCGATGCGATTTGCTTCGAGGCCAGTGCCCGTTGCCTGCTGCAGTGCGGCGATTGCGCTCTGATAGCCAACGAGCGATGCGAAATACGCGTCCTCGGCAGCGGCCAAACCGTTCTGCAACTGAAACTTGAGCTGCAGGAATTCAGGCGTCAGCGCCGCCTGCGTTTTTTCGTCGACGAGCAGCGCGCGCAGATTCTCCGCTTGCGCGATGCGATAGCTGCGGTTCTGGTCGACCAACTGGCGATAGGACACGCAATCGGTCATCGCGTTTTTCACGGCAAGCACCGCGCCCTGCACCGACTGCTCGTAGGCCACAAAAGTTTGCGAGCGACGCATGCGCGCCTGACGGTACGACGCTTCGGCGGCACGATTTCCCAACGCGTAGCTGAACTGCAACCCCGCCGCGTAACTCACAAAATCACCGTCGGTGATGTTGCTGGTCGAATCGGTCAGGCTTTCGTTGAGCCCGAACCAAGTCATATTGGTGGCAAGATCCAACTGCGGCAGCGTGCCGTTCTCGGCAACGGTGGTGTTGATCGTTGCGCTGTCGATGGAGATGAGCGCCTGCTGAATGGAAGGCGACTTGGCGAAGGCCTGCTCGATCGACTGACGAAGATTCGCCTGAAACGGCGCGTCGCTGGGCATGTCGGCAGGCACAACATCAGCCTCGCCACCGACGGGAAGATCCGCACTGTTGATGATCGACTTCAGAGTATTGCCGGCTTCGGAAAGTCGGCGACGCGCTTCGATCACGATCGCCTTGCGCTGCTCAACCGTGGCGACGGCGTTGGCGTACTGCGCAAGCGTGGCGTCAAATTCGCGGCGTTTTGCCAGGACATTGCGCACTTCCTCGCCCACGCTCACCAACCACTCCGCACTCACCAACCGCGCGCGCGCCGAAACCAGCGACCAGTAGGCCTGCTGAGTCTGCGCGACCACGGAAAGAAGCCGACCACGAAGAGCCTCCGTCGCTTGACGGTCGCTGTTGGCTGCGAGTTGCACCTGCGCGAGCGCGACATCCTCGCCGAAACCGCGCAGCAACGGCTGCGAGAGCCCGAGCGTGACCGCACTCGACCATGCAGGATCCGGGGTGTACAAGCCCTCCTGCAGATTGTCGACGCGATTGGTCTGTCCCGAAATCGAAAGCGCGCCGCCCGAGGTCAGCGCCTTGCCGACCGATGCGCCGAAGAGATAGTTGTGCTGACTGGTGACATTGGGAATGACGGTGGCACCGCCGGAGCTGCCCGGAAAGATGATGCCGACCGATGGCCGATCGTTGCTCTCGTAGCCCACGCTCGCACCGACAACCCAATCGAACGCCGCCTCGGCGCGGGTCAGGTCGTCGGCGTTGATCGCCTCTTGCAAACGCGCGACATCGGTTTCGAGATTGTTGCGCACGGCGCTTTCAATCGCGGACTGCAAGGTGAGCGCGACGCGGGTTGGCGCCTCGTTGCCCAACGCAACCACACCGCTCACCGTGGTGGCCAGCTCCGCCGACTGCGGCCCGATTGCGTTCAACTCGACGCGGCGAGCGGCGAGCATCCGATCCACATCGGTCTCACCGCCTCCGACCGACGGCGCGGCTTGCGCGGGCGACTTGACGATCTGCCGCTCGGCCCCGCCCTTCATGGCAGCGTCGATGCGGGCGGAAAGCGCTTCTTGGCTAGGAATTGCGTTCGGCCGGTCGCCGTAGGGTGTCTGACAGGCGATCGGAAGCCCGCCCGCGAGAGAGGCAATGAAGACGCTGCGGACGGCCGCGACCAATCGAAGGTGCATAGGGCGCGAATGGTAGCCCGATTGGCGGCGGCGCGATGGCAGTTCGGTGAGGCGCCGCGGCGAAATTTGGCGTGAAGCGCGCGCTGATTCTGTCGGCGTATCCGCGGAAAAAACTCCGTTGATCCGCAGGCAGACGGCGCGCCGCCCAATCGGTACGATCCCGCGCATGAGCACACGCATGAGCATTCGATCTTCTTTCTCCACGCCGCGCGCGCTGACCACCGCGATCCTCGCTGGCGGCACTTTCCTTTTCGCCGTCGCGCAGTTTGACTTCAGCGCATCGGCCCAGTCGACGCCCACGGCGACGCCCACGGCGACACCCACGACGACACCAACGACCACCACCGCCGCGAAGTCAGCGAACACCGCGACGACTCCGACAAACACGGCTCGGCCCAGCACCTTCGAGGCGACCATCAACGCCGACGCGACGCTGGTTCGCTGCGCGCCCAACACCGACACGGGCTACTCGTTCGGCACGCTTTCGGCCGGTCAAACCGTGACCGTGGTCGAGACGCAGCCGGGTTGGATGCGCGTTCGCACAGTTGGTCCCGTCTTCGAAGGTTGGGGCGCGTATGTTCCCGCGCTTCCCGGCGTGACGCTGTCCGCCGACGGCAAGACGATCAAGATCACCGGCACTGCGCCGATCAACGCACCCAACGACACCGCTGACTTCAATCCCGACCGCAGCTGGAAGGCGATTGGCTACCTCACCACCGGCGACGAACTGCCGGTGCTCGATGTCATCAAGGGCGAGCACGACACCTTCTACGCGGTGCCGCTGACGGCGAAGACTTCGGGCTGGATTTCGGAAACCGCGCTGACCCGCAAGGACAGCAACGCGCCCAAGACTGAGCCCAAGATTGAGCCCAAGACCGAGCCTAGGACTGAGCCCAAGACCGACATCAAGTCTGACACGAAGACCGACACGAATCCGGAACTCACTTCGGATGTCGTCATCGAAACAGCCACTGAAATCGTCCCGACCACGACGACCGACACCACCAAGACCGCCAAGATCACCCGCAACAAGCCCGTCGCCAAGCCCGAAGAGCCAAAGACTCCGTCGGCCGCACAGCTGGCTCGCGCAAAGTTCGAGCCGCTCGAAGCTACTTGGAAGTCGCTCGCCAAGGAGACTTGCTCCACCGGCGATCTGCAGGAGCTGCATGTCAGTTTCCTCGCCATCGCGCAGGACAACACCGCGCTGCAAAGCACCCGCATGAACGCGCGCGCGCGCTCGACGCAGATCGCGACGATTCTTGAACTGCGCGGCCTGAAGGAGCGCATGCGCGAAGTCGCCAACCGTCAGAAGCTGGAGACGCAGGAAGTCGCCGATCTTGAGAAGTGGCTCCTTGCCCGTCAGCAGTACGACGCCGTTGGCGTGCTCAACGCGTCGCTGGTCTACGACGGCGTGCGTCTGCCCCGCCTCTATCGCCTGCAGGATCCAGTCAGCGGTTTCACCACCGCGTACCTGATGGAGGATTCCGAGCTCAAGCTTTCGTCGATGCTCGGCCTGGTGATCGGCGTGAAGGGTCCCGTCCACTTCGACGAGAGCCTGCGCCGCAACCTCATCACCCCAAAGACCGCGGCCGTGATTCAGGCGGGCAAGGAAGTCGAGATCTCGTCGGCGACTGAGCCGACCGCGAACTCGAAGGCCGCGAGCGCCGACGACAGCGGCAAGTGATTCACGGCGCGATCCACGGCGCGATCCGCGCGCCGTTCGCCTGCCATCGATGATCAACACAACAGGCTCCGCTTCGGCGGAGCCTGTTTCATTTCATCAGATGCATTTGTCTTGCCCGGCCGCTATACTCCGCGCCGTTGGGGCGTTAGCTCAATTGGGAGAGCGATGCCTTTGCAAGGCATAGGTTACCGGTTCGAGCCCGGTACGCTCCATTTTGTGGCGCAAGCGGCGCTTCAAACGAGCCGCGTCGCGCATGCGCGACGCGGCTCGTTTGCGCGATGCGGCTCGATTGCGCGACGCGGCTCGATTACCGAGTTAGTTCCCCGCATGCTCGCCGAATGACCGTCTCCCATCGCTGACTTCGCATGTCATCACTCTGGCTTCATTGCGACTTTGTTCCTCCCGTCGGCGCGTCGGTCGAGATCAGCCGCGATGAAGCGCGGCATGCCTTTGGCGCGCGTCGGCTTGTTGCTGGCGACATCGTCACGCTGTTTGACGGCCGAGGCACGCTCGCCCAAGCTCGGCTGACCGATCAGCGGACGCGTTCGGGCGACATGCTGGTTGAGGTCGTCGAGTGCCAGCAGGCCGCCGCGCTGATGCCGGTGACGACGGTTGCGTTCGCGGTCCCCAAGGGCGATCGGCTGGCGACTCTGCTCGACATGACCACGCAGGCTGGCGTCTCTCGGCTGGTGGCGATCGTGTGCGCGCGCAGCGTGGTTGATGCGGACAAGCTTGAG
>Ga0209086_10001154_pt1 | contig 21610 bp, 20 predicted proteins | sample M_130207_XF_Meta_FD_187312 | JGI IMG/M metagenome (GOLD analysis project Ga0209086, IMG submission 187312) | Freshwater microbial communities from Lake Montjoie, Canada to study carbon cycling - M_130207_XF_MetaG (SPAdes) (version 2) | ecosystem: Environmental > Aquatic > Freshwater > Lake... | reverse complement strand
CTTGCAGTAACAAACATAATTTCACCGGATAAGTCTTTCACCTTCTTGTACATATTTACGAATCCTTCTTTATCGTATATGTAAGGTTTGCATTTTTTTGCATATTTACTATACGCGCGATTTGCAATGCGATTTATTTCTGTGTTAGAAAGCAAAGGATTCTTTTTTTTTATTATTTTATAAAAAAACTTGTAAGTGTGTTTAAATGTAAAAAAAGTTTCATCAATATCACATAATATTAGTGGATTCGGCGCAGTGAGATTTATTTTATCAAAAGAAGAAATTGTCATTACTTCCGTTTTCGTTTCCATATAAAAATATAATATATTTTTATTTACACAAAAATTAAGAATTATACATCATAAATATTTTAATGAAATAAATAATGAATTACTGTAATATAAGAAGGAATAATACTATTTCTAAATAGTATTATTTTATTATTGCACACGCCGGGAATCGAACCCGGTACTCCTGCTTGGCAAGCACGTATTTTACCATTAGAACTACGTGTGCATACGAATACAATAAAAAGTATTTCTACTATTTATTAATATTAAATATATATATTTTTTTTCTTTAAGTTGTTTTTTGTGATATATTATATAATTAAATTAATTTAAATTTAATTATTTAAATTTAATTATTTTATTAATTGAAGAATAAAGTTGAAGAATGATTCTTCTTGTCAGAAGAAAAAAAATTTGTTATATCCTTGATGGTGCGGGTAATTTCTTGTATCGCATATTCCAATTTATAGATACGAATGTCATTGCTTTCTTCAGAAGATAATGCCGCATTTTCATTCTCTAATGAATTAGGTGGTTCGTTTATCCAACCCTCGTTTTCCAACTTGAACAAAATTGCCTTTTCGCTTCGCTCATGGATAATCGCGATTTCTTGTACGCTCAAATGCAACAACTCATATTCGCGTTGAAGCTTCAATGTTTCAACAATAGACCACTTCTTTCCGTTTCTTTTGTTTGCTTGCTGCATAGTATATTAAAATACAATACTAGATAATCTTTAAATGGTTTGAATAATACAATACAATATAATCTTTGATTACATTATGTTAGTAGGGGGCGTCGGCGACGTATTATTGAATAAAAGCAAATTAGCACAAAACCAGGTTCCTAACACTACCCACATGTTGTTAATCATGGTTGCTCCGTTGTAAATAAGCCAACGCAACCCTTGACAATGTGGAGTAGAAGTGAGAAACGGTGAAATCAAAAACCCTGTTAAATCGCATGGCACACATAATTTTACATACAAATGGGACGCTGTGTAATGAAGTAAGATCCATAGCAAATACATTCCGGCGATCTTGACAACAAATCTGATAATGTTGCAAAAATAGATAATGCTGTTGTAAGTCATTTTTAAAAGATAGGATGGTTGTTGAGTTGTTTCAAATTCTACAATCTGTCCTTTATTAGAAGTAATAGAATTACTTTCATTTTTTTTCTTTCTTCTGCAGTTGGAAGATTTCTTTTTTTTGTGAGGAGACATATTATACTATCCATACCTTATTCTTTTTAATATATTGTTGTATAAAATGAAGCCTTTATTCTTGTCGATCGTCTTGTTGTGGATGCCTTGTTCCACTATTATTCACTATATTATTTGAAATATCCAACACAATATTTAAAGATGGATCTAGTACAAAGTCAAAAATGGCGGCTCTTTCATACATCGTGTCGGTTTGACCCGAATACGCATTTATAAAAGTGTTTAGCACAATATCTGTTAGACTATTTATAAGTGCGTTTGTGCTCGCATTTGTATTCGTAATTGTATTCGTATTTGTGCTCGCATTTGTATTCGTATTTGTTCTCGTGCTCGTGCTCGTGCTCGCATTTGTTGATTGAGGTATATCACCTTCAATTAAAGGAGGAGGGATAATATCTTGTTCTTCCGGCTGATCTGTATTTGCATACAACGTGTTTGCTTGTGCGTAATTACGAATATCATATCTACAAACAGGGCATCTGCAATTTCCCCTGAACCATGCAGATAATTCGTCTCTGTGAAAAATATGTCTGCAAAATCGAATCATGGTTACAATATCATTATCGTTGAATGGTTCCAACGAAATAGGACATGAGTTGTTGTTGGGTGTTAATATATCGCGAAAATAAATTGTTCTTGTTGCATTTTCAATTTGACTAGGTGTAGGAAATATTTCCACAGGGTCAAAAAAATTGGCTGGTTGTTGAACGGTATTGAATACGCGAAACTGGTTTCTCCCCCTTTGACGTGCATGTCTTGCTGGTTCTCTAGCATGTCTAGCGGTTTCACCAGAATTCGCAATATTTGAAATGGGATAGGTTTGGTTTGTAACATTATTGAGTGGATAATAATATTGATTAGACAAAATGTGGTTCATTTCATGCAAAGGATTTCTTGTTGAATTATTTCTATCACGAGAAGATCTATAATGCGCGGCATTATTTCTAGTTTCATTCAGAAACCCTGTTAATAATCTTCGAATTTCGGCGTTTGAATCTTGCAAATTCTCAATTTGCCTTAAATTATCGTTATACATCATGTTCAAAATATTGATTAATAAACTTCTCTCTGCGGGCATATAATTATCCATATACAAATGATGTAATATATTATTACAAATCCGTTTAAATATATATTAAACAATATTTATTAACAATTGAATACATGACAACTTCACCAAATAAAACACAAATAAATAAATGTAGAGGAAAAGGATTGAGCGGCCTTTCAAATTTAGGAAATACCTGTTTTATTAATTCATGTATGCAAGTGCTTTCGCACACATACGAACTTCATTTTTTTTTAGAAGGTCAAACTTACAAAAAAAAATTACAAAACAAAAGCGATTCCGTTTTATTATTGGAATGGGATAATTTAAGAAAGATTTTGTGGTCGGAAAATTGTATTGTATCCCCAGGGAAATTTGTAAAAACGGTTCAATATGTCGCGCGCACCAAAGGGATGGACACATTCACTGGTTTTGCACAAAATGATCTTCCGGAGTTCCTTTTGTTTCTTATCAATTGTTTTCACACAGCTCTCTCGAGAGAAATCAAAATGACCATTTCAGGAAAACCAGAAAATGAAACGGATGAAATTGCCATCTCGTGTTTTGAAATGATCAAACAAATGTATTCTAAAGAATATTCGGAAATATGGAATCTCTTTTTTGCGGTTCATGTATCGGAAATATCCTCATTGGAAACCAACGCACGACTAAAGATCCGACCAGAGCCATTTTTTATGATTGATCTACCAATTCCTTCCAATAATAAATCACCTGATATTATAGATTGTTTTGATCTGTATGGAGAAGGAGAGGTTTTGGAGGGTGAAAATGCGTGGCACAATGAAAAAACGGAGAAAAAAGAAAATGTGAGAAAAAGGATTTTGTTTTGGTCTTTGCCAAGCATTTTAGTAATTGCCTTTAAAAGATTCAATGCTAGAAACCAAAAAAACCAAATGCTCATTACGTTTCCATTTGATAATTTAGATCTCTCTAAATACGTAATTGGGTATAAAAAGAGCAGCTATGTATATGAGTTGTATGGTGTCTGCAACCATAGTGGAGGCGCATTGGGCGGACATTATACGTCCTATGTAAAAAACGCAAATGAAAAGTGGTTTCATTATAATGACACACAAGTATCCGAGGTAGGATTACCGGATTCCATTGTTTCCCCAAAAGCCTATTGTTTGTTTTACAGAAAAAAGGAGCCAATTCTATAATACAAAAAATCCAGAAATCCAAAAATACAAAAAATACAAAACAAATGAACATCTTTTTTTAACTTTTTAACTAGTTATATATTATAGAATGGAAGTCTTAAATACAACAAGCGCAACAGATCCAACTTTTTATTATAATTATTTAAATCAAATCGCAACGAACCCCGTAGTTCTTATTATCGTTGCTTTGATCATTATTGGATTTGTGGTGTTTTCTTCTTCTTTAGGAGGAGGTTCAGAAAATGGCGGAGACACTAATAGTTCTGCTATTTTTGGAACAATTATTGTTATTATATTGATCTTACTTATTGCGATCAATGCATTCCAATACTTTTTCAGCATCAATGTAACTGCCTATATTGAGGGGCTTTTTAAACCAAATCCAGTATTAGATGTGGTAGTGAATCAAAATAATGGTGGAGGATTTCCTTCGCCACAACCTTTACCGGAAATCAAGTTTAGAAAACAAGTGTTTAACATTCCCGGAAACTACTATAGTTATGATAATGCGAAGGCATTGTGTCAGGCTTATGGCGCTCAATTAGCTAATTACAGTCAAGTCGAAAAAGCATACAATGGCGGCGGTGAATGGTGTAATTATGGTTGGTCGGACGGACAAATGGCTCTTTTCCCTACACAAAAATCAACCTTTAACACTTTGCAAGGAATACCTGGTCACGAGCACGATTGCGGGAGACCTGGGATCAATGGCGGATACATGGCTAATCCAAACCTAAAATTTGGCGTGAATTGTTATGGAAACAAACCGCGCATTACGGAAGAGGAAGAAGAATTATTAAAAACAATGCCTAGATATCCAGAAACCCAACAAGATTTGCTTTTTGATAAAAAAGTTGATTTTTGGAAGAATAACATTGACAATATTCTGGTTTCGCCATTTAATCCCGAAATGTGGTCGCAGTTGTAAAAAATAATATATTCAATATTCAGTTCAGATTCAATATTTGTCAGATATATTATACCTTCAATAGTATAAGAATATTTTTGTCTTATAGTATTATAAATGAATAACGATTATATAATAGCCAAGTCTGCGAAGTCTTCTTCTTCTTCTTCTAACTCTTCTTTGATAAATAGAAATGCGGTGAATTTTGATCTTACCGAAACACATATACAAGACCATTTGGAATTTGACTTTGCGTTATGCCATAATTGGCAGTGTAGTTGTTGTAGTTGGCAATGATTATAATGATTGGTCAGAGTATAATTCTGATAATAGTAATGATTTAACAGATAATCATCAAGATTTAACTAATAATGACAATATCTACGATGAGATGTTGAAAATTGCAACGCTAAGAAATAACCGATACGACAAATGGAAGAAAAAAGTTATTTCTATTGATAATAATATAGCAACTATGAATGATAATAAAGAAAAAAAAAACTTTTCGCAACTCATTCCAATCCCTAAAAGTAACCTTATTAATTTATATAGTGTAGAATGTATTTACGTTAATACTTTAAAAATAAAATAAATTATATATAAAAACATGTCACAATTAGATGAAACCGATAATTTAATTTTCGCCGTAACTACTTCAAATGTGTATGATGAAACAAAACTAAAATATTTATTAGAATCTGCTAAAAATAATAATATTAATCTCGAAATTATTGGCGTAAATAAACCTTTTAGTTGGATCAATCGTTTGCAGTGGATAAAAGAATATTTAGAAAGTTTGCCTGAAAGTACAAATCCTATTATCTGTTTTACGGATGCATTTGATGTATTCTATGCGGATTCTTTAGAAACGATCAGAAAAAAGTTCTTGACTCATAAAACAAAAATATTATGGTCTGCTGAAAAATGGTATTCTCATCAAATTAACTCTGATAAAAATTTTTATTACGAGTTATGCAATCAATCATATGGTTATAAATATTTAAATTCTGGCACATTTATTGGATATAAAAATTCACTTTTTGATTTATTCCATGATTTATTAGAAGTTTCATTAAAAGATAGGTTGTTTATAAATGAGTTAGAACACTCAATAAAAAAATATGATAATGTTATTTCAGGTTTAGACCAAACATGGGTGTCTCATCATTTGGCTAAAAATTGGAACAAATATGATATGAAATTTGATTATGAATGTGATATATTTTATGTTCCATCTGAAGACTGGTATAACATAGATTCTTATGTTAATAGTGATTTTGTTAATATTATTACGGGAAAACAGCCAAGCATTGTACATGTTCCTTGGAAACATAAATTTGAAGACATACTTTTTAAATTATTTTATAAAAAATATACACCAAAAAGTAATAATTTATTGGAAAACAAAAAATACACTTGGGAAACTAACTTCATACACTTTTTAGAAAATAGTGAAATGGGTGGCACATTTGGAAAAGGAATGTATGTTCAATACGAAACGCACACATTTCAAGTAATGCTTGCAAACAAAATGCACACATTAGTATTCAATGATGATTTTACTAATTTCACATCTACGAGACATTGTGATAGTGAAATCGTAAAAGGAACTATAATTGTATAATACATTATATATTTTTTGCAATCGACTCTATATTCAAAATCAAAATCACAAAAAAATATAAACATAAAAAGCTTCCAATTATACGCGACAAATTGCGCTGCATGTAATAACTATATTGCTCCACAAAGTGACACGATGAACCGGATATTGTTGATGTTACCATGCGCTCTCTGCATATTGGACACGAATTATGCATAATATACCATTTTTCTAAACAAATTGTGTGTATATCTACATCACACAAACACGTTTGGACAAAATACTTTTGTTGTCTCAACTTTATGCACACAGCGCCTTCATCGTCTTTGATTTCGTAACACACGCAACACTCTTTCAATTGTATAATTGAGTTTTCCTGTAGCTTCTTATCTATTTCATAGTGGTCGTATGTTTTGAAAGGCGAAAACATATTTATATTTTGACAAGAATATAAATATGCAATGTTTTTACAATAGTTTGTTATAATAATCGCCTTTTTTTTCCTCTTCTAATCCTCTTAAACCCACTTCTAACCGGTATATTTCTTTAGGTATAATAGGTATAATGAAAAACGGAAGTATAGGAAATGCGTACAAAAATAAACCTACAAATCCATTTCCTATTCTACTTGAATACAAATAAGTCCCTTTGTTTTCTGCATTTCGTTTGTTCTCCGCATGAGTGTAATCGTAGTCTTGCATTCCGCGCACAAACCCAAGACTGCACCATAATATACCAGTTGTTGCAAAAACATGGCTCGATTTTATACCGTATCGCATTATCTATAGTACATTTATTGCAAAAGCTTTAATATTTTTTTGTATTAGTTTTTCCCATTATTCTATTTTTACTTCTTATTCTTTTTAGTTGCGCCATTTCTCCCTGTGCTTCCCTCTATGCTTCGCTGTACATTCTTTCTTGTTTTTTTCTCTTTTTTTCTATCTACCTCCCTTTTTTTATCCGCTTCATTATGCTTGACCAATTCCAATAATTTTTCGTGCAATTCCTCATCTACCGTCTCAACATCGTCATCATTTTCATAATTCTTTGAAGAACCTCCTGACCCAAACATTTTCCCCTCTGTAAAAGCCCAATTTGGTACGACCAAACTATTGAACAAATCAGCAACTTGCGATCCTCCTATTAAATCATCATCATCATTATCAAAATCCTTACGAAAATTTAACGTTTTTAAAGGTGATATTCCTTTTTTTAACATGACTGAATTTACACTAAAGCCGCCAGAATGAATGCCTTGTTTTTCATCATTATTGAAAATAAGATCAAATGGTTCCATACAACTACTATAAATTATTCATATAATAATTAATTATCATAATACCGCTTTATTTCAGGAACCACCTTTACACTTCGTCTTTTTTTAATGTGATCTACAATGGTTTTTACTTGTGATTCGTTTTTTATGATTTCACTCAACGCCTTTTCTAAATATTTGAAAGTAAGTGGTTCTGGAAGACGTGTTTCAGATAATCTCAATTTTCCGTCGCTTATTTTTATAGCAGCGGTTGGATTATTTGAATTTGAAAAATATCGGGTAATTTGTTCTTCTAAACTGTTTCGTTTCTCTCTCAAGTCTTTTGTTTTTTCATTCAGCTGTTTTAATTGGTTGTCAAGTGAAACCCATTGTAAAACATGCGCGTCAATACTCATTGCCTAATAATAAATTATAAATAATATATAATTAATTAACATAATTATTACACATTATTTGATTGATTTGTTTGTTTGATTAGTGTCTGCGATGACGTCTTGTGCCACCGCGTCTCTTTTTTCCATAACTCTGCTGCATTCCCAATAATCCAAAAGGAACAACTGCTTGATTAATGACTTGTCCCCACATTCCTCCTCTTTTTTTACTACTTCTTTTTCTTCTTCTTCCTCCCAAAATATGTGCGTCCGAAGTTCTAAGTGCATTAGATTGACTCATATACGCCGGTCCAATAGAATTTGGTCCAAACACATTGTCGTATTGTGTATTCATTTTTCCAACATTTGCCATCTGAAAACTTGCCGCGTCACTATAAGAAGCAGGATTTGGCGCACCTCCTCTTCTTCTCATTCCATGACTTCTTCTTCGGTGAGTTCTTCTTTTAGTGTGTCTCATAATTATATAAATTACAAAGAATAAAAAATATTTTTTAAAAAAATATTTTCACACTTGCATTAATTCCTAAAGAACTAATTTCAAGAAATAAAATAAAATAAAAAAAATAAATTTTTAAAACAACTTGTATATACTTTGTTTGTTACGTAACAAAGAAATCAAAATCATAAGAATCGTTAAAATCATGATAAATATTAAAAACACGAGAACAACCACAACATAAATATACGGGTTCAGTTCATATAAAATAAATGCAATAACCGGTTTCAACAGAGTTTTGACTTCATTTTTCACATCATCTCTTTTTAAAATACCTAAACATTCTTGAACAAATGAATCCTTCATACCTATTATTATAATAATAAAATTATTTTTTATGCGTGTTATTGATTTATTATTTTTCTTTAGTTTCACTAGTAATGAACAATATAATTGAACCAAACGACACTTTTGATTTTTCAAAACTGTCTTTAGCACATCCTTCTGGTGTTCAAGGAGGAGCTTATTTTACGAAAATTGAACATAACGGCAAGCCACTTTATATTCAAACTAGCAAAAGTTTGACTCGTCAAGGGTTTGTAAAATCCGGCAAAAAATATTATTGTGATCTCATGTTTGACAAGAATGCTGAATCATTGATTCACTGGTTTGAAAATTTAGAAGAAAGATGTCAAAAATTGATTTATGAGAAAAGAGAAAGTTGGTTCCAGAATACTTTAGAAGAAAGTGATATTGAATCCGCTTTTAATTCTGCAATACGTGTGTATAAATCGGGCAAATATTATTTAGTGAGAACCAACATTCGTAATACGCGAACCGAAGAGCCAGCCATTAAAATTTACAATGAAAGTGAAGTGTCTTTAACTATCCAGGATGTTACACCCGAGACAAATATTATTTCTATTTTAGAGATTCAAGGTATCAAATTCACCTCTCGCAATTTTCAAATAGAAATAGAATTAAAACAGGTGATGGTTTTGGATAATGAGCCTCTGTTTGATAATTGTTTAATCAAAAGTTCCTTTAAAAAAGAGTTGATCCCCTCTACTATTACTGTAATTCAACAAAACAAAAAGGAAGAGCAAGAAGAACAACCAGATAAAAAAGAACAAGACAAAGAAGAACAAAACAAAGAAGACGACGTTATTATTGAAACAAATGCAAACACTCTAGCCAACACAAATACGGGAGCCAACGCAAATACGGAAGCCAATGCAAATATAGAAGCCAACGCAACTACGGGAGCCAACGCAAATACAGAAGCCAACGCAACTACACGTCTCTCATTAGACAGAGCTTTAGATTTAAATTCGGATTTAGAACCAATTCCTCTTGTAGATTTGGATGCAGAAGAATTGTCAGAAGTAACTGACCCGATGCATTTAGAAAAAGACGAAGAACCTATTACATTGAAAAAACCGAATCAAGTTTATTTTGAACTTTATAAGGAAGCCAGAAAAAAAGCCAAGGAGGCAAAGAAAAACGCCATCATTGCTTATTTAGAAGCCAAGAATATTAAGAAAACGTACATGATTGAAAATATGAACGACAGTGATAGTGACTTGGATGCCGAAATTGAGGAAACTTCAGAAAGTGATTTGGATGGACTTTATTAATTTTATAATTTTGTAAATTGCAAATGTTTAGTCAAATTAATTAATATGTATTCGCAAAATTATTTTATCATTAATTTTATATAATGAACGTCTCTTTAAAGAAACTATGGAATGACTATGGTATTGGCGCAATTGTGGTTTTATTGATTGTTGCCTATGGCGTTAGTTTATTGGCGAAATATTTGTCCAACAAAGGCATGTATGGTTCTGAATCGAACCGAATGATGCAACCTCAGTACAAAAACAATAATATGAACATGAACATGAACATGTCCAACGGCGTTCATCCTTCCGAACCTTTAGGACAAAATGAAGTGTTTGCTTCTGCAAACGGTGTCCAAACCAGCATGCCCGGACTTCCTTCTTCCTGCTCGAAACCCAATATTCAAAACCCTGCCGAGCTTTTGCCTAGAGACACGAATTCCCAATGGGCGCAATTGAACCCCTCTGGAAAGGGCGAGCTCGCTAATATCAATTTGTTAAAAGCCGGATACCACATCGGTATTGACACCATCGGTCAAACATTGAGAAACGCCAACTTGCAAATTCGTTCCGAACCTCCTAACCCACAACTAAGTGTCGGGCCGTGGAATAATTCTACCATTACTCCCGACCTCATGAGACCGCCGCTCCAAATAGGTTCGGGCGCACAATAATTTTCGTGAGCATACATCGTAACAAAAAAAATAATTTATTAAAATATATAATTAATCATCTAAATCATCTTATCTATGCATCAAAATCTTTATATTCGTTATTCTTACACATATAAATATTTTGAACTATATTTTCTTCCTCTATTTTTTCTATTGTGTCTATCAATTCATCTAACCAATCATATTTATTTTTATAAACGTCTTTTTGCAAAATTCTTATTACTGAAAATCCATTTTCATTCGCGCATTTCATTTTATACAAGTCATTTTTTCTGGTTTCTTCTGGACTCATCCAATTCCCAATTTGCTCAAAATGCTGTTTCCCATCTAGTTCAATGATTATTTTTCTCTCTTCTAAAACAAAATCAAATGGTAAAAATCGATTTGTTATTAAATTTTTACACCATAAAACACGAAACTGTTGGTTCAAACATGGATAATTTTGTTTTAAATTATCGAACAAAATTTTCTCTGTTTTATTAACACAAAAAGAACACCATACCCCTTTTGTAACATCACTTAACTGTGCTTCAAATACTTTATTACAAACATTACAATCGAATTTGTATTTTCTGTTTGTACTTTTAAAAATGGTTCTAGGATTTATAGATTTATCATGCAAATGTATGCTTCTCTCTATCGAAACAAATGAATTATCAAAACACATTGCACAATCTTCCATTTCGCACAATTTTTGATGAGAACAGTAAGAACACCAATGATTTTTAGAAGTAATATTTTTTAAAATCATATTTAATTTATGACCACATTCACAATTAAATATAAATTTCTTTCTATCAGAAGACTTAAACACTTGTCTTGGTGTTATTTCATTTTCATTTGACCAATAAATAGATTTTTCATTTGATGCAAATGATTTTTCAAAACACTGTTTGCAATCATTATTATCGCATAACTTAATCGCGTGATTACTGCAATAAGGACACCAATTATTTCCTTTATTAATGTTTAGTAATGAACATTCAAACTCATGACCACAATCGCAATCAAACCAAAATTTCTTATGCGAATTCAATGCAACTTCGGATGGTTTTTTTTCATTTCTCTTAGACCAAAAGGTGGATTTAGGATGTTGGGAAAACATACACTTATAACTGAAATCAGAAATAATATATTTTTATTTCATTTTTATTCTAATAAATAATTTTCGCCCTTTCTAATAAAATATTAATTATCCAATATATGTAAGATGCAACCCAACAAAAGTAAAAAACCATCTCTCAAATTCAAAAGAGATAATCCTGTCCAAACAGAAGAGAGAGAAAGACAAATTAATCAATATATAAGGTCACTTGGACCCGAAAAATTACGTGTAGAGCGCCTCAAAGCAGAAAGCGACCTAGAATCTTTTTACAAACCTCGTGGAAGAACTACAAAAGTATTTACAAGTGAATCAACTTTGAAGAGTCTTCCCCAAAATGAAACATTCGAACAATTAAACGAAGATTACGCGTCACTTGGTATAGCGCCAATGGAAGCATCCGATATTGTTCTCCAACATAATGCCGACAAACCCAAAATAATATGGCTTATACATGGCGCAGAAACAAGCGTCGAACCATTTACATACAATCATTTTCCTTTTGAAAGTTTGGTTTTTTACACGCAGCCACATTGTGCGTTGGTTGGAGTCGGAACTCATATACCTCCCTCCGCCGCATGCGACGGAACTTTAGGAAATGCGGTTCAATATACTCCAAATGAGAGAAAACAGATTGAATTGGTCCCCATGGTTTTTAAAGTCTCTTCAAAAGATGTATCCTTGCAAACAGGAGTTTATATTTGCATGCCCGGTGCTGAACCAAAGATTGTTAAAATACGTGACTACAATTGGTTTCGAATGATGCTTGGCAAAAAAGTTGAAAAAATGATAGAGTTAAATGAACAAATACAAATGCAAAATGAAGAACCCGGAGCAGTTCAACAACCTCTTTTTCAAATCGCAAATGCAGGCTTTAATCATCCAGAAATATGGCAATTATCTCAATATGCATTGGATGCATATAATAAAGCAACTAGAATCGTGCATAATATAAGCGAATTTCAATTATGTCTGATTTCTTGTCGTTCTACGATGTCCTCTGTTCAGGGAGTTCCTGCACCTACACATCCTCTAACATTCGAAAAACCCCATCCATATGTTCCAAACAAAATGATGAATTACTTGCCAATGAGTTTTAGTAAAGAACCAGTTCCTTATTCATACGGAGGCGATAAAAAGAAAAATAATAAAACTAATAACAAACCTAGAAACAGACCTTCTACTAGACGCAAAAAAAGAAAAAATAGTTACAAAAGGAAAACTAGCAAAAAAATACCTTTTTAAATACCTTTTAAAAAAAGGTATTACCAAAAATGGCTTTAATATAAATACCATTTTAACCTATTTTTTGGCAATACCTTTTTTTAAAAGGTATTTTTTTTAAAAAAGGTATTATATATGGAGAAACAAAGTATCTTTTTTTACATTTTAGTCGCATTCATTTTACTTTTTTGTTTGCGTATTTACTACGAATCAGATGCTTTCAATTTGAAATGCATCATTGCCTCCGCAGACGGAAACCGCTACTGCGTGAGAGAACGTGAAAAATTGGGTTCCGCCGCCAATCTATTAGCCAAAGTCACCAAAAAAATGAAGGATATGGTAGATCATATGAAGGAAAAGCACCCGACGGACAGTCGCACCATTCGACTCGTAGAGGGGTTTAATCCAAAAAAAATTAGCGAAACACTCCCTACCAGCGAACTCACCGCCTACAGCGAAAACAAAGGAGAAAAAATCGCCTTTTGTTTGAACAAGGAAAAAACGGGCGACCAACTCATAGACTTGAACACGCTTACCTTTGTAGCATTGCACGAACTGTCGCACATCATGACAGAGTCTGTCGGACACAAACAGGATTTTTGGCAAAATTTCAAGTTTCTCTTGGAAAACGCCAAAGAAGCAGGAATATACAATCCCGTAGATTACAAAAAAAATCCGAGACAATATTGCAGCATGGAAATTAACGATAATCCTTATTTTGATTTAGTATAATTTTTTGAAAAATGAATTAAACTTATAAAATAATACCACTTTATATATATGACCGAACAACCTAACATATATAAAGTAAATCACCTCATCAATAACATAAAAAAAAACATTTTTGTCTTTGCCGGAATGAATAAAGAGAGAAATTTAGATTTCTATTTTTCACCGGAAGAAATGCAACAAATGCAACAAGACAACACAACCGTGGTTTTTTCTAGTCAGCAAATCCATTTCGACGACAGCATTGGAACTATCAAAATAAAATTACTCAATGAATTGAAAACACAAGTGTCATTAGAAGAAATTTATTTGTTTTGTCAAAAGGTGGAAACATTCAATTCTGTCGCGGTCTATCAATCTTTAACACAGAATAAAAAAATAGAACTCACATATGTTCGCATGCAGCAATTTGTCTCGAATATTGTTTCTTACGCAGATGGCGCACCTTTTCAACCACTGTTGGAAAAAGACGTATATACCTACGACGATATCTTGGAAATGAAACTAGACGATAAAAAATTCATTGTGAATAAAGTGTTAGGACAAAAGTTTTTCATTGTTGAAAATGAATATCCTTTTGTTCATAATCCTTTTATTTCAGAAACATACGATTCTTTTTTTGAAAAACATGCAAGGCGTTCTCTCTCCACCTTGAATAGTCATCTTCTTTTGAACACTGGTCCAATTGTAAAAAACAATATTTACTTGTGTTTAGCGAAAGATGTATTGGAGTCAAAAGAGATGTCTTCCGATACAACACTTAAAATATATTTTCCTTTTTTATACGAAAAAAATATCAATACAGAACAAGATTTATCAAAAGAACAACCGCGACTTATCGAGAACAACAAAAAACTTCTTAGTTCAAAGGTTTTTGAAACCTTTGAAACAGTAGATATGTTTTACGATGTTTTTCAATTAAGACAAACACAGCTGCAATATGTAAGTAAAGGCATTAAATACATAAAAGCCATTATTAGACCAGAATTCGAAATCAAAATTCCGCTAGAAATTATTTTTAAAGTGGTGCATGCGACGATGCAAAATCCGCTTATTAAATACAACCCTTCTTTGCGTCAAGAAAATGTTTATCGATTATTTACCGGTCAGAATATCTCTACTGACGGAAGAAAAATCCCCTTTTTAAAAAAAGCAGTGATTTTTAAATTGATGAAAAGCATTGGCAAAACAAAATCTGTGACCATTTACATTGAACACAAAGAAGGAAACAAAATACATTCGCTTTTATGCGAATTTGATGAATATGGTTACATTACCATTAGCACAGAGTTTGATACGGTTGTCTTGGACACGGAAATTGATCGTTTGTTTCGGGATGCGATAAATCCCATTATTCAAGAAATACAAAATCTATTGTCGCAGAGTGGATACAAATTAAGCGAATTCAATAGTTTAACGGATGATCGTGTAGTAGTCAAACAATTGACATACGAAACCCAAATCGAAATAAAAAAACCATTTGCAATTACTTCATTTCAAGGATGTATTTCCAGTGTGTTCAATGTCGAATCCAACGATTTGAGAAAGGGTGTGCAAATGCGTTACAAAAGAGTCGCGAATTTCAGCAAAGTCACCAGCCAAGAAGCATTTATCATTGAAAAAAGTGACCAAGGACTGAGAGGATTGGAAATTGTGGAAGCGCTTTTGGAAAACTTTTCCGAAGATTTAGACAGGAAAGGTGCAGAAGAGTTGTTAAGAAAAGTGGCGAATGAAATTCAATTGGAGAAGGGTGCGCGAAAATCCGATATTAAAATCAAAGACAATCCTGGTTTCAAAACAACGGTGAAAGTGGAGAAAAGTGGAATCATGACAATTACTATGGAGAATATTAATGACATTTATTATTTGACTACGATTCCTATTTATTTGGATACAATGGTGCGTCTTACACAAAACAAAAATAGCACACAATATCCTGTAAAAAAAATCGGGCAGTTGTGTGCAAGTGGAATAAAAGAGGATGTAGTAGTGCCAGATATTATCTCATCTAGCGAGGCTTCTGTTTCGGAAAATGAAGTGCCTTCGTTGCAAGACGAATCCGAAGAAATAGAATACGAAAAATATAAATCAGGGCGCAATGAAAATATGAAAGGAGCATTTGAATTGTTTTTTGGAGAGGAAGAGGATGAGGATGAAGATGAAGGAGGATTAGATGAGGATGAAGAAGAAACACGTTTTAAAGGTGGTGATTCGTCGTCATCAGAACCATCGATACCAAGTGAAAAATACAGCAATAATAATGATTTAGCTGAATCGGATCATTCATTGTCTTCTTTTCCGTCTTCTCCTTCTTCTCATCCTTCTTCTTCTTCTTCTTCTTCTTCTTCTCCTTCTTCTCATCTTTCTTCTCATCCTTCTTCTTCTTCTTCTCCGTCAGATCAATCATTGTCTTCTTTTCCTAGCCAAGAAATTGTTCCACCTTTGCCTGCATCGTCTTTTCAACCTAAAGAAGTTTTGGAACCTCTCGTTTCGCCTATATCATCCCCGCCTCCGGCTTCTTTCACTCAACCTCCGGCTTCTTCTTTATTACCAACCCGCGACACAGTAGTTCTTCCTTCTCCTTATGAATCGGAACCAGAAGTAGAAGAACCAGAACTAGAAGAAGTAGAAGAACCAGAACTAGAAGAAGAAGAACAAGAAGAAAAAAACGAAGTAAGAAACATAGATGGACTCAAATTGAACAAACCGTATTATTTCCAAACCTTGATTGAAAACAAAGATCCCGTTTTAATTTTAAAAGAAGACACTAGAGAATACAACGCTTATTCAAGAACATGCAGCTCGGACACACGAAGACAACCTGTAATATTAACTGACAAAGAACTCGCAACCATTGAAAAAGAACATCCAGGATTTTTAAAGCCTGAAGATGTCATCAAATATGGTTCCAATCCGAAAAATCAATTCAATTACATATGTCCTCGTTTTTGGTGTCTCAAAACGAATTCGGTAATTGACCCGAAAGAATTGCGTGAAGTCATCGGCAAAGATGGAAAAAAAGAGCTACAGCATCCTACATGCGGGAAAGTGATCCCGCGAAACGACAAAGTAGTTAAACCTGGATATTATATTTACGAATTTTTTAAAGAGGACGAGAATAAACGTTTTCCAGGATTTCAAACGGGGAAACATCCCGACGGTTATTGCTTGCCCTGCTGTTTTGACAAATACAATACCTTGGGAAGAATCAATGCCCGAAAACAATGTTTAAAAGGAGAAGAAAAAGATGGACAAGGACTAGAACAAGGACAACAAAAAGAACAAGGACAACAACAAGAACAAGGACAAAACCAAAGACAAGAAGAAAAAAGAGAAGAACAAGACGAATACATCAAAGGAGCAGACAAATTTCCTCTTTTGCCGGGAAAATGGGGCTATTTGCCACCAAGCATAGAAAAAATGTTACGCGAAGTAAATGCGGATTGTCAAATTAGCAAAATGAATACAAACATCAAACCCGACCATCCCTGTCTTTTGCGTCACGGTATAGAAATAAACAAAAATCAATCCTTTATATCATGTCTTTCTGATGCGCTTTTCTTTGGGAAAAAAATGATGGACGAAAAGGGAAGACCTCTTCGTATTCTCTCTATAAAAGAAATGAAAGAGAGAATTGCCATGTCTTTAACGATCGACACATTCATTCAATACCAAAATGGCAATCTTGTTACTGATTTTTACAATGAAAAATCTACTCCAGACATAAATAAATACGCGAACACACGTTTGTTTTCTAATTTAAACATGAGCAAAAAACCGGATAAGTTTTATTATACCAAAGTAGTTTCTGCTTTTGAAAATTTTATTCGTTATTTGCACGACGACACAGCCATTATTGATCACACCTATTTGTGGGACATTGTAAGTATGCCAAACCCATTGCTATTCAAAGACGGAGTGAATTTGGTTATTTTTCAACTTCCCAACGACGATATCACCAACAATGTGCAACTCTTGTGTCCGACAAATCACTATTCTTCGCAATTCTACGAAGCTAGAAAACCCACCCTTTTTTTATTGAAACAAGACGGTTACTACGAGCCCATTTATTCCTATTTAATACACGATAAAAAACTTACAGTAACCAAGGAGTTCAAAGAATATGATCCGCGTCTAAGTGCCAATGTTCGCACGGTAATTCAAAAAATCGTTAAACCATTCTTTGCCACCGTTTGCAAACCTTTGGATAGTATGCCAAATGTGTATAAAGCAAAACGGGCGCCTCTTTTGCCCGACTTGATTCAAAAGTTGAATCATTATGGCTACATTGTTCAAAAATACGTAATGAATTTCAACAGTAAAGTGATCGGTGTTCTCGCGCAAGATCCAGAAGGAGAGCAAGGATTTGTCCCCTGTTTTCCCTCTTCTACGCAAGAAGAAAACTATGTTTTCATGAATAATATGCAATTGTGGAGACCTTACGTGGAAACATTTTTGTTTTTGACAAAACTCAATAGAAGAAGTGCAAAAAGAAAGGCGGAGGCCGACGTTCCTTGCAAACCCGCGTTTAAAATTGTGGAAGATGAAATGGTTGTGGGCATTTTGACTGAAACCAACCAATTCATTCAGTTGTCTCAACCTATCGCGGAATTTGAAATTGAACACGAACAAAATATTCCCTCTATTAAAAACGCCAACTACATTGTGAATAGCCATGCAAAAAATATGGTTTCGATTGATGTGCCTACTAGCACAACGAATGACGTGGATCATGAAAGAGTGGATTATATTAAACGCATCAAGTTGGAAACCAGTTTTTACAATGTGTTTCGAAATACCATTCGCATTTTGTTGAATGATTATGAAAATATCCGGACAAGAGAGAAAATAGAAGAAGAGACAAAAAAACAATTTCTCATTTATTCCGAAAAGTTGAAAAATATCAATCGATTTTTGCGGGAACTTGTAAAAGACCAGATACAATTCATCGGAGATGAAAATTATTACAAAGTGATTACAGAAGTTTCTACATGCATCTCTAAAAAAAATGGTAAATGTGATGATGCGCCCCATTTGTGCGCAATAGGTGAAGCCGGATCATGCAATTTGATTCTTCCAGAAAGAAATTTGATTACAGGAAAAGTAAATGAAACTATTTATTATGGAAAAATGGCTGACGAGTTGATACGCTATAGTCGAATTAAATCTTTTATTTTTCAACCACAGAGTTTTCTCTCTTTTAACAACATTCAATACAATTTAAAAGACGATGAAATTATTCTCATTCAATCTTTGCTTACACAAGAGTATTTTGAATCCTTGATTCCTGCATCGTTAAACAAATACGCGCACTACATCTCTTACGACGAAGCTGAACCGCAAATTAGTCAAGCATATGACAATGTTGCGTCTTTCGATGAAAAGACGGCGGCACCTAGCACTGTTTCCTGCAAACCAACTCAAAAAACAGGCATTACTACTAGTTCATGGAATCATTGTTTTCCCAAAGAATACATTGAAAGAACGTATGGAAACACAATTCATTGCACTTTTATATTCATACTAAATTTGATTGAAAAGAAAACGGGTGTAAAAATGACTGTTCATAAGTTGAAGAATGAATTGTATGATGCATACAAGACATACTTGGAAAAATACCATGACCAAATTGTAGATATTTTGATTTTAGAGGGGAAAAAAACATTAGGCGACCAAGTGAAATCTGGCGCACTTAGTTTTGCCAATTTTATTTTTAGTGATCATTACTATTTAACTGGAATGGATATGTGGTTATTGGTTCAACGATTCAAAATTCCAACAGTTTTTCTATCTCAAAAATTTATTCTTCAAACGAATTTTGAGAGAAAGTCTTTTATAGGCTATGGCGAGAACGACGATTCTTTTGCTTTTATCATTTTGCCCGCTTTCAGAAACGAAATCATTCCAAAGTTTAAAATTATTCTCACAGAAAGGAATGACACCTTTTATAAAGTAGAAAATCTGGAAGAAGAAGAATGCGCAAAAGAAATAATAGAACATCGTTTTACGGTTGAAGAATATTTATCTACATTTACTCGGCGAAAGAAAACAAATTATGCGCCCAAAAAACCCAAAGTATTGCTCGTGATTGAAGAAGAACAAGAACGAGAACTAGAACGAGACCAAGAACAAGAACGAGAACGAGAACAAGAACAAGAACAACAAGAACACCGAGAACAAGAACAAGAACAAGAAAAAAAAGAAAAATCGTTGGTTAAAAGAGCTAAAAAGGCTAAAAAAGCAACCAAACTCATTATAGAAGAACAAGAACAAGAACGAAACCAAGAACAAGAACGAAACCCATTAGCCCAACTCGCCACCATAGCAAACCCGGAAGCCTTTTTTATTCCTTCTGCCGTTAATTCTGAAGTCAATTTAATAAAAGACCAAATAAATAGTTTACTTTCCCCGGCTAAAAAAACAAAAAAAAACAAGACTGGTTTGCAAAAACAAACAAAAACGCGAAAAAATGCAAAATAAAGTCAGCTCACTGAATCGAGATCTTGTTCAAAATTACGCGCGGTATATAAATAATGATTTTCATGATCAGTATCACTAGTATCACTCGCATTATCACTTGAATCATACGGTTCGTCTTGTTCATCATGATTATTAAAAATATGGTGATTTTCCTCTTCAAAGTGGTAAATTTTTGAAGTAGTTACTTCTAAGTGACTTGTGGCAAAATCACTTGTGTCTTGAAACGATATATGTGCAGAATTAAAATCAATTTTAATGCGAGTATAATTATTATTTTTGTCTGGTTCGCTATGAAGGTGATTCAAAATAATCTTTTTTTGTCCAAATCGCGGATTGAATTTTTGGAACTTTTTCAGTTTATAAATAAGTTCTCTCTTCGATTGTTCTTTTACAATTGGAGTCAAAGAGTAGGTAATGTTAAAATACAAAAGAATGTATGGTTTCATTATGTTGATTAAACGATCCTTAGGAAAATTACTATCAATAATAATTTTATCCTCGTCTTTTTTGTATTGTTGATTAAATATAGTCAACATATTCATAATGTCTTTGTAAAGAATATTGTTTGGCGATTTCGTCGCATAATCTTTTATTGCGTATTCTCTCAGCAACGGCTCATTATAATACAAAAAATAACTCAAATCAAAATTCACTTGGAAGAATTTGAATACCAATTCGGGATATAAAATTGTATTGAATTTGATATAAAAATAAATATTGTAGAGTGTTGATTTGTCGAAAGGCAAATTGTTGAATGGATTTTTAATATGAATCGGTTCGGCAAAAAAGTTGTATGATTGAGTTAAAGCTGCGTTTATAATTTGTATCAAATCCTGTATGCGAAATAAGTATTTAGAATTATTATGAAAAATGCACATGATATTTTTTTGATTTTCATTAATTTCGTTTAAAGCCATGTCTGTAGTAACAACTGTTTTTGCCTTTTTATATTTGAATAAATAGGCCAATCGTTGAAAAGAATGATATGTTTTTTGCACTTTGCAAAATAAATCCAAAAAATGGTCTTTGTAAGGATTTAGTAAAAAAAAACTACTATGCGTTTCATGTAAGAAACAGAATTTATTTTTGTATGCTTGAGGGCAAGTAATAAAATGAGCAAAAAATGTTTTTACAATTGGTTGCACAGGATCGGTCATGTCGTAATGTTTAGAAAGAGGATTATTGTTTGGATTTATGATTTTATTAGATATGTAGTGAATCATCCTTATTTTTATACATAGTCAGAATATTTATTACTAAATAATTTTATGTAATAAATATTATTTTTTGGATTTGGGGTTTATCTTGTTTTTATCTTGTTTTTATCTTATTTTTTGTATTCCAATTAAAATCCCATATTATATTTTTCTGCACCTTTACCCAGATCTTCTTCTTGGATACTGACCACATTGTTTTGAATTGCA
>Ga0209086_10001152_pt1 | contig 21625 bp, 35 predicted proteins | sample M_130207_XF_Meta_FD_187312 | JGI IMG/M metagenome (GOLD analysis project Ga0209086, IMG submission 187312) | Freshwater microbial communities from Lake Montjoie, Canada to study carbon cycling - M_130207_XF_MetaG (SPAdes) (version 2) | ecosystem: Environmental > Aquatic > Freshwater > Lake... | reverse complement strand
TCCAACCGCCATGCGTCGAGCCTTAGAACTAGTCACAGGTGAGAATGTGCAGAACTTCAAGCCCATGCATGCTCGCACCTTAGTAGAATATCTATGTCCTACCATATGGGGTAACGTCTATGACTATTCAGCTGGCTATGGTGGCAGGCTCTTAGGTATCACTACCAGCAAGATGGTATTTAACTACACCGGTATTGATCCTAATACAGAAACTCTAGGACACTTGAAATACTTAAATAAGTTAATACACGAAGCTGTTGGCAACAGTGGACAGATCATACAGGCAGTCAGTGAAGAATATGAACCTGAGGATATCGATCTAGCGTTTTCAAGCCCGCCATACTTTAACTTAGAAAAGTATTGCGATGAGCCTACGCAGTGTATGAATCGTTATACTAATATGGACGAGTGGTTTGAAGGCTATGTAGTTCCTACCATGCGGAATATACATAATGGATTAAATACAGATGGTGTATTTGCTACCAACATCGCCGATTACAAGAGCTATGGTAATAAAGAATACCTAGTAGTGGATCGTTGGATCAGCACTGCTGAAAGCCTAGGGTTCAAGCACAAGCAGACTATCAAGATGATGTTAAATACTCGTCCAGGGGTAGGTAACGATAAAGTAGCAGGTCGTGAAAAATTTGAAGGTGTCTATGTCTTCACAAAATAATAATAAGTTATACACTACACCACAGGACCGAGTGAATACTGTCCTAGGTGACGATGGAAACTGGTGGGACCTGTTACGTAAAGCTGAACTAGACTATCGTGCTACAGGTGGAGAGAAAGCTGATTTCCAATTTTGGATTACCGAGCATTATGGTCTTAGGATCTATTATGACTACGATGGTATATTACCTAATCATGACATAGTTGATGAAAAGAAATATTTTTTATTTAAGTTGAAATACGCATGAAGATAAAGAAAATGTTATATCCGCAAGAGAAGAAGTGGTTACTGGAAACCGTGGGTGGCCAGGATGTCTACTATCATAGTGATGGTGTCAGTGCTGATCGTCTCGCCACATGGAATTATAGATTTGAACGGGATCATCACTACGTTTACATAGCTGATGATCGTTTAGCGACAGCCTTTTTATTAAAGTTTGGCTAATAAATGAGAGTTGCTATGACCGTAAATGACTTGCAATTTTGTGAAAAAGGTGTTATAATAAGCCTTAACATGGACGAGACACTGCGTCATCGTATGAGTGGTATGGGATTTATTATAGGCAAGACTATAGAAGTATTACGCAGAACTAAACATACTCTGCATATTAAAATTGGTACAACAGAATATGCAATCAGACACACAGATGCAACAAATATTGGAATAAGAAAATAATGAAAATAGCATTGGGTAGTGACCTACACTTAGAGTTTGGCGCGATAGAATTGCATAACACAGAGGCAGCTGATGTATTGATCTTGTCTGGTGATATTCTTGTGGCCAAGCATTTGAATGGTGTGCATCACCATGATGGTCGTTATAGGAAGTTCTTCCAAGAATGCTGTGAACGTTTCCCCAAGGTCATTTATGTCTTAGGGAATCATGAACACTATAGTTACGATGTGCAGGAAACTCTGGCATACTTAAAACAACAATTAGTCTATGACAATCTATACATATTAGAAAATGAAACTGTGGACATTGGCGACTGTACTTTCGTCGGTGCTACTGTATGGACCGACATGAATGCGGAAGATGGTCTTACATTATATCACGTTGATGCGATGATGAGTGATTTTAGGACTATTAATAACGGTGCCAGGACAGTGAATGAATGGGGCAAGCCAGCACGTCTGACACCAGAAGATACGGTTGTGTTACATAAGAAGTCAATGGACTATATCAATCATGTGGTCAGCGAACATGCTGATAAAAACTATGTGGTTGTTGGACATCACTGTCCTAGCTTTAAAAGCGTGCATCCTAAGTATGCCCATGACAAGATCATGAATGGAGCATTTGCCAGCGACCTCGATGATTTCATCGCTTATCGTCCGCAGATTCGGCTATGGACACATGGACATACACATGAACCTTTTGACTACATGATTGGTGCTACACGTGTGGTGTGTAATCCGCGCGGCTATAGTGGGCGTGAACCTGGTGCTGATAGTTTCAAACTACAATATTTGGACATATGAAAACTTTAAGTTACGGTCCTGATGAATGGAACGCTATATGGGATCGGTTAGCCAAAGACCATTCAGCACTGTCTATGGGCAAGGCTTTAGGATTTTCTATACGCAAAGAAACAGAAGTTTGGGCTTTTGACGATGCTCCAGGTGGCTATGATAGAGTCACTGTAGTCTATATTGACTTTAAGCGTGACGAAGATCATACACTATTTTTATTAAAATATCGATGAGATTAATATTACTTGCGTGTTTGCTGTTACAAGGATGTGTGACTATGCTAGCCAGTAATATGGGTGCCAGTGCTACTGTGGTGGCCACTGCGGAAACAGTTGATCAAGTAAAGACAGCCGCAGATGTAGTTAGCTATGGTACCACACACAAGACATTGACTGATCATGCCCTAGATGCTGTTACTGGGCGTGACTGTAACTTGGTTAATGTATTTGATAAGTATCATAAAGTGTGTCGTGAAAAGATGCCAGATCTCACCAGTCCAGAAAAAATCAAAGCGTTTCAAAAAGCCAAAGGTATTGACCCAACCGGAACTCTAGGACCAAAGACACGCATGGCAGTATGGCGTATTAAAAACGAGTTAGACTAATGAAACAATATGTTAAATGGCCACCGCCAGCTGAGTGGGAAGAAGTAGTTATAACCTGGGAAGTAATGCTAAAGGGTGGACGCCATACTCCTCCTGTGATCATCGAGTGGTTGGCTACTGCACCAGGTGGACGTTATCATTTACACGGGTGGCGTGCAGCACAAGGATTTGCATTTCGTTTTGAGGATCCAGTGGATGCTCTATATTTTAAATTAAGGTGGTTTTAGTGGCAACAATATTTTTAGACATGGACGGTGTGGTAGCAGACTTTGATGGCTACGCTGAACCTATAGTGGGATTCCGCACACCAGGTGGTGTCAGATATGATCAAGAAGGTTGGGCAAAGATATCAGCTGAGCCTAGATTATATAGTCTATTACCTGAGATGCCTGATGCTCATAGGCTAGTATCAGAAGTGCAGGCCTTGGCAAAAGAAAACGGAATGGATGTCAAGTTCTTATCAGCTATTCCCAGACAGAATGATGTGCCTTGGGCATTCTGGGATAAGATCAAATGGATCGAAGCACGTTGGCCTAAGATACCTGTATGGTTTGGTCCACACAGCAATGAGAAATGTCAGCATTATCGCTCAGGTGATATCCTAATAGATGATCGTCCTAGCAATATAGAAGAATGGCGAGCTGTGGGTGGCAAGGCTATCTTGCATGAAGGTGATGTGGTTGCTACGATGTTTGACCTGCGTAGTCTAGTGAAGGGTATGAGTATCAAGTAGGCTGTCGGGATTCTCAACACCAATGGCTTTGAACACCTTTAGTAAATCTGAACTATATTCAAAAGTTTCTTCAGCAGGAAAAATCACTGACTTCATTTTACCATCAGCACCAATGATGAACACATAGTCATCTGGTGCGAGACCATCATCCGATTCATCGTTTTCGTTTAAGTTGGGGTCGTTTATGGACTCTTCTGTGATTTTTGCCATTGTCATTTTCCTTAAAGTATTTGATATTTTCTTTGACTTTTTTAAGCAGTAACTTTGTTACTTCGTGATCCTTGCCAAATGCCTTGTAGTATTGCTTTAAGTCCGGGCTGTTGATCTTGCTGGTACTAGTAATATTTAACTTATATTTGAAAAGATAATGTCTAGCCGCTATATTCTGTGCATAGGCATCTATCTCATCTGGATCACCTAGATATTCTTGATCAGCTTTGACCTTGGGATCTTTATGATGACTCCTAAATATATTTCTATGCATGCGGTATCTACGTGATCTATATTGGCGTTGATGTTCATATTCATGTATCAGAGTTTCAACTAGATCAATGGTGATCTTTTCTGCTATTTCCTCAGTGAATAACATAGGAGTAGTTTTAGGATAGTTTAATATGAAATCAATGATGAATTGTTTTTTCTTTATTTCATCTAGGCCAGGATCGTATTCTGCGCCAATACTAAATTCACCTGGATCGAGAGCACCTTTGGCACCACTATATAATTTAACACGCACAGGATGATGTTTGTTAAGATGTTTGCCCAGTGTTTTGACAAGATTGCGAGGAGTTATCCTACGGCCAACAAGATGATCTGCCCATTCACTGATGTGTTGATATTCTAGTGTAGGGTTAAGATACATGCTAGCCCCCTAGTAATCTAGCACCGGCATTGGTATTTAAACTACTATCCTCGCCAGTGTAAGTTGGTAAATTATTAAAGTTCAGTGGCGGTATGCCATTCTGTGCCATCAATGCTTTGTTGCGACCTTCTGCCAGGCTGGCTTTGATACTATCACCATATTGTGTGCCTGGAACTGCCATATTACCTATTAATCCACTCATCTCACTGTTAGTGCCAAATTTATGTAGATTAGTAGCAAAGCTCATCGCACTGCCTAGGCCAGGTGGAGGAGGACTGGCTAAATCTACTCCTGCTGTAGTAAATAATGATGTTGCTTTACTCGTTGCAGCTGCTAATGCCGCAATGGTATCGCCAGTTACTCCATTTTCTAATATATTTGTAAACGCAGGACCGCCAGCCACACTCTGAACAAAGTCTGTGATGCTTGGTAATCCACCAGGACCTAGGTTAGGGCTTAATGCAGTAGACAAACTAGCACCTGTCATTGAATTAAGTGAACTACTTAATCCTGATGTTAGACTATTTAAACTTGGTGCGGCAGCATCTAGACCAGGTATGCTGGGCACTGATATTTTACTTAACATGCTAGTAGCTGATCCCATGTTAGGAAAACTAGCACCCATGTCACTGAATTTGCCGGCTATACCAGCGGCATCAGTGGTCAGTCCTTTTATGTCGCCAGGATTAGCAGTCTTGGTGTAGTCGCCAAGATCTTTAAGACTTTGTATTCCGCCTGCGTTACCTACATCAGGTGCTAGATCTGCGCCAATAGTCATATTAGGCTCCTCCTAGCAATTTGCTTGCTGAGTTATTGTATAGGCTACTGTCCGATCCGTTATAACTTGGTAGCCCACCAAATGGCGTTTGACCAAATTGATCAGCGACTGTGTTGAGCACTGCTGGATCACTGATACTACCTGTGACCTGTGCGATCTTAGACGCATACACAGGATTGGTCAGATCATTTAAGTTGACTCCTGCGGCTGCTAATTTAGCATTAACCCCTGATGCATTGCCTAATTTGTTGGCATTTAATGCTTGGACCAATCCAGCTGGTGATCCGATATTCTTAGGATCTATCCCGTCGAACATTGATCCTGACGATGATAATGCTGCACCTGCGGCTGATAGGCTACCAAATTTTCCTGTTAAGCCTTGATCTAACATACTGCTCATATTAGTGATACCAGAGCCAAAATCACCAAAGCTACTATTACTGATAAAATTAGTTGTATTTTGTAAATCAGTAGCATCACCAATATGTGCTTTGGCTTGATTTAAAAATGAACCGAATGCCGCATGGTTGCCACCAGGTAAAATACCACTTTGTAATGTTGTTAAACTAGCCAAAGCAGCATTTGCCGCCGGCCATAATGCCAAATTGGCGATGTTAGCGAAATATAGTTGCCCCATCACTTCAGTGACCTCAGGTGCCAGTTGTAATGCAGAGCCAGCGTTGATACCAACCATGGCAGTGATAGTGCTAGGAGTCAAACTACCGCTGGCCGTGGCTAGAGCTAGCTTGAGATTTTCAGCTACTACTGTTCCTGCCTTGGCTGTTACTATCTTATCGGCTGTGGTTTGGTCACCCATCGCTATTACCCTATGTTATAATGCCGCCCGGGCTAACTGGTTCGATACCAGTAGTGGTTTTAATGTAATGATTTTCTACATCTTTTACTGTAGGGCTATGCATCATCACATGACGTTTATCTAATGTTATACTCTTATTTACATCGCTAGTGAATAAACTCTGCATCAACCCTAGACCTTTTTGGCTAGGCATGACTGTGGTTGGTTTATTAATAACAAAACTATCGTGTGTTTCTTCTACGATTTTAGCGACAAGCTCATCACCATTGACTATCTTAAATGATACTATTGTATCTTTAGCATATCCTGTTTTTTCAAGCATTGACTTCCCCTAGTTTATTGAATAATTCTTCATCTGATAACTTTGCTAATCCTTGATACCCACCTTCTACAAACAGTTCGTCACCTTTGTAGATCTGTGGTGCTGTGCGATGCCCTTGAGCTATCAACCACTCACGTGCATCTTGATCTTCATCAATTTTAATTTCTTTATATGCGATATTTTTTGTTTTTAATAGATGTTTGGCCTTATCGCAAAAAGGACAATAATTTTTACTGTATACTGTTAACATTTCTCTCTCTTATAGCTCTGGCAAGTCATCATACTCGACGCTGTCGCCCATGACACCGATGACATAGTTAGTTGATTCATTTTCTTGTAATGCTGTTTGTTTCTTGCTGGTATCACTGTGTTTATTAAACCAAGGTATAGGTGTGGTCTTAGGTGCTGGGTTAGTATACTTGATACCAATTTCTTTAAGTGCTCCTACTGCTGTGTAGTCTACGAACTCTTTTAAGATAGCAGCGTTGAGTCCAATCACTGGGCCTAGCTTGAACAAATAGTCTGCCCAGGCTTTTTCTTCATTGATGACATCAAGATACATCTGATAAACTTCAGCTTCACATTCTGCTTTGACGTCTACAAAACGTGGATCTTCTTTAACCACTTGATTGATCAAGAAAGCAGTCCATTCTTTGTGTAGCAACTCGTCTTGTAAGATTAAACTAATAATGTTGCCGTTACCGATAAAGATCTTATTCTCAACCATGGCTAAACTTGTAGCAAAACTTACCATGAATCGGAATGCTTCTAAACCATAACTTGCGTGCAGGGCTAACCAAATTGCTTTGATGTGATCACGTTCATCTATCTTGTTGCCCATTTCTTTACGACAGTTGATCACGTGTAACTTATCATAGTAGTTGCCAATATTACTTGCCATGCCTACGATTTCTTCAGTGTCATGTATAGTGTTAAACACATCCTTAGGCACGTTGTAGATGTTACGGATGATATGGCTATAGCTCTTGCTATGGATATTGGTTTCAAAGAAACTCCAGTTACTGATAAGTGCTTCTAGTTCTGGCAGACTCACCACTGGTCCAAATACTTGATTAGGCGCACGGCCTTGTAGGCTATCCAAGGCTGTCTGACGCAGTAAATTACTGGTAAAGATATGTTTAACAGCATCGCTGGCATCTTTGAAATCTTGTGAATCTTTAGTCAGGCTAACTTCTTCTGGTTGCCAAAAGAAGCCTCTGGCTGTGTTTTCAAAGTTGGCAATCTTGTTATATTTTACTTCTTCAAAGCGTTGGATAGTCACAGGACCCGCTGGGTCAAGAAACATCTTACGTTGTAGATAGTTAGTCTTTGTTGATAAATTATATTGTTCTTTACTCATAGTTTACATGCCTCGCAATCTTCGTCGGTTTCGTCTGGTTGTGCTGCTAATGTTGGTGCAATTTCCGCATCTGCCTTTGCCCCTTGCTTGTTGATCAAGCTGTAGTAGAATGTCTTGATTCCCCAAGCATGTGCCTGCATTAGATTTTTAGCGATCAATGTGCTTGGTACTTTACGATCGGCCCAATGTGCTGGATTGTAGAAAGTATTTGTGCTAATACTTTGATCTACATAGGCTGCTAATACCGCGGCAGTTTTTAAATATGCATCACAATCTCGTTGTTCCCACATCATTTGATATTTATTTTTTAATTTATTATACTCCGGTACCACCTGTATAAACGAGCCTGCTTTTGATTCTTTAACACTGATCAAACTCATTGGCATTTCAATACCGTTAGTTGAATTAATCACAACGCTTGAACTTTCTACTGGAGCGATAGCCATTAAGGTAGCATTACGTACCCCATAACTACGCATGTCGCTACGTAGTTGTTCCCAATCTAGTTCACGTGTTGGAGTAAAGTCAGCAAGTTTGTTTACACCTCGAGCACGGTTTTCCCAAGGGAAGTATCCTTTGCCATAGCGTGTGTGTTCACTGTGCAAACATGCCCCACGTTCTTTGGCAAGCTCTACCGTGGCTTCAGTTAGATAGAATGCTTGATGTTCCATCCATATCTTGACTTCTTGTAGTGCATCTTTCTCACCGTAGCGTAGATTCTTTTTAGCATGCCAATAGGCTAAATTAGTAATACCGATACCTAGTGGCTGTATTTCATCATTGCTTAACTTGCTTTGTATGCTTAAGAAATCTTGATAATCTAAAATATTACATAGACTACGTTGTAGAATTCTGCAAGCACGTTTCATATCTTCTGGGTTGCGGAAAGCTCCCCAATTGATACTACCTAACGTACATAGAGCTATGCGACCATTTGGATCATCCAAGCGTTTGAATGGCTTGGTGGGCAGTAGGATTTCGCAACAGAGGTTACTCTGATAGATGGTATGATATTCAGGGTCAAAAGGTCCTTGCTTCATAACATTGTCAATGAACACCAGATAGATCCTACCTGTGTCAGTCCGCTCTTTAAGTATACCGCCTTTAAATACTTCTTCCGCACTTAATACTTTCTTACGCAAACCTCGTTGCTTTTCATACTTCTCGTACAACTCTTCAAATAACTTTGTATTTTTATAAAACGCTTCATATAAGTCAGGTACTTCGTTAGGATCAAAGAATGTGATATTTTCTTTGTTTTTAAAACGACGCCAGAACAAGGCGTTAAGCACGACACCATAGTCCATGTGACGCACACGTGTTTCTTCAGTGCCCTGATTATTTTTAAGCACAATAAGATCATCAAACTGATGATGCCATATAGGGTAGAATACTGTAGCACTTGCATTACGTATACCACCTTGGCTACACGAACGTAGATCTCCAAACCACTTCTTAAGGAAGGGGATCATGCCAGTGTGCATGATTTCCCCGCCTCGTATAGGACTTCCCAATGGGCGCAAACGACCTATCTCTAGACCAATACCAGCACGCTTGGCTGCATACTTGGCCATCATCTCTCCTGATGCAAAGATACTATCTAAGTCATCATCACTTTTAATCAGCACGCAACTGCTGAATTGTTTTGTAGGGGTACCCAAGCCAGCGAGCACTGGAGTGGCGAGCGTGAACAATCCGTCACTGGCGCAGGTATAGTAATCTTTAATGTAACGTAATCTTTGACTGGGATTCTCTTTATGGAATACTGTAGCGGCAGCTACCATATAGCGAACCTGTGGGGTTTCATAAATTTGTTTTGTGCTACGATTTTTAACTAGATATTTTTCAATTAGTTGTTCAATGGCCGCATAGCTGTAGTCTTCATCTTTACTGTGATCGATGATGTCTTCCATCTTGTTCCACTCTTCTTCTGTGTACCAAGCAAGAAGTTCTTGCGTATATAATCCTGTGGCTGCATTTGTTTTAACGATTTCATATAAATGGGGAACTTGATAGTCACCATAGATATCTTTGCGTAGCATCGACAATCTCTGCTTGCCTGCCACAAATTGATAGTTAGTGTGTCCTACTTCTGGCTCGTGTTCTACGTCAATCAAATCAACAATAGCACGTAATGTAATTTCGTCAATTTCACGTGTGCTGATGCCATCATAGAAGTGCGGTTGAGCTTTAATTTCGATCATACTCTGACTAACGTCAGCTACACCCTGACAAACTTTTGCTACTTGGGCCTGCCATTTTGTAAGATCTAATGGTACGATAGCACCACTACGTTTTTTAACTTGAATGTTGCTCACTTGAAACCTCTATTTGTTTAATATTTTTCTAGCTGTAAATCCGTGCTTGAGTATTGATACAGCAGTTGTAACTGTTTTTCTTCTATCTGCTTTGTATTTACTATTTCGTAGGGCCAATAATTAAGAATATATTTCCCATCATCTAACCAAGCTACACAATGACGGGTTTTGTCTTTGTAATCATAATATACTCTTATTTCCATAGGAGTTGGTTTATGGCTGCTAAAGTATATAGTATACACTATTCCTAGACTTTTAGCAACGTCACACCAGTAGTTTTCGGCTAACAATGCCCAGGGATCTGGCCAAGTTTTTGGATCACTTGGGTCCAAATTATAATTAACAAATGGAGCAGTGCCCCACATGTTGTTTAGTTCCACTACCGCACTTTCTAAAGGTAGTCGGTCTAACTGATGGCGGAAATCTTTCCACTGCGTCAGCCTATCGTTAACACGCAGGTTCCAAAAATTTTGCCACATTTTAGTAGAAGTTTTTTAGGTAGTAGGTCAAGTTAGCTGATGTACCAACACCAGTGGTCGTATAACCTAATGTAGCAAGATTACCAATGACTGCATTGCCAGTGATGTTTGCCGTCCAATATAAGGTAACACCTAGATTATTGGTTTCGCTATAGTCTTCATCAAATACTATAACATTACCATTCAATTGGGTAACGTGCATAGATCCAACTCTGCTGTCGACACCTCTGGTGATATTATAATCTACGATCCTTGATGAGGCGTAAGGGTGTCCAGCTGGGGTAACTGAACTTATGGTTAATGTTGTATTAGCTAGTGTTGTTGTGTTGTCTGGTAAAGTAATGGTAGTTATCGTTACACCAGTTATATTAGCGATCTGTGATTGTATTAATGTGATATTAGCAGCAATGTTAGCAACATTGGCTTCTAGGGCAACGATACCTACATTGATCAATCCGACGCTGTATTCTGTTAAGATTTCAGTTACACCAACTTCTGGTGCACCTTCTGCCAGTGTGCCTTTACCAATAAACAAGCGTTGGGTGTCAACCGACCAACCAAATTCACCTGTGGCTAATTGTGGTAAGTCTTCCTGTAGACCACTGCGTACCTGTATTTGAGAGATTTGTATTACAGCCATGTTATCACCTTAGTTCAATATCTAGTATTTATGCTAACTTATAATACTGCTCTACTCTATCAAACCAACGGTCCATCCAGATCGTCCATTCATTGCCGCTAACGGTCCAGGTCTGAAATTCTGGACGGGCAAAGGTATTGTCTTCAAGTAGCTTAGGTGCTACGGCCATCAGGATCACACCTTGTTTAATGTCAGTTCCATGGACTTCATTATGTGCGGCAGCATAGGCGCATAATTGTAAGAAATAGTCTTCAATCCACTCGGTTTTCTTAGGTTTATTAGTCTGTTTGTAGTCGATAATCGCTGGGCTACCCTTGTATACTCCACAGGCATCTGTTGTACCTGCATACAGGCCCGGAACGTATAAAGGCACTTCTATGCCCCAGACTTCGTCTACGTGTTTAAGTCCATGTTCTACGATCTCTTGTGCCATGGCATAACTCTGTTGGCTATTTGGATTAGTGCCAGGTTGTCCCATTTCACGATCGTTGCGCACATAGTCTTCTAACCATTTGTGCATACGTGTGCCGCGGCTAGCGGCTTCTGTGGTGATCTGTTGGGCTTGTTGGGTTCCTACACGTTTGCGCCAATTCTCAAGAGCATCTCGCTTCTCTTGTGGTTTGGTACGATCTAAGATTGTAGTGACACTAGGAACACGTGATCCGTCTGGTAAAGTATAAAGCCGTTTACCTTCTACGGTATCACGATTGATGGGGGTATAGTTGTATTTTTGTATAAGCATCTTACTAGTATATATTACTAATTACAAGATGTCAAACAGTAAATGATTCTCCGCAACCGCATTCGGCCTTGGCATTAGGATTTTGAAACTCAAATCCTTCATTGAGTCCTTTTTTAGCATAGTTAATTTCCATGCCCTGTAGATAAACTATATCTTTTTTATCAATTAATAAAGTAACACCACGTTCATCTATTTCAATATCGTGTTCACGTACTTCATCAGCAAATTCTAATACATAAGCAAATCCACTGCATCCGGCAGTGCGCACACCAATACGCATACCTACACCTCGACCTCTATTATATAGAGAGTCTTGCATCTTTTTAGCGGCATTAGCTGTAAGAGTTATCATATCCATTATTTAAACCAACCTTGTTCTTTTTTCTCTAGCCTGTTTAATACGGCTTGTTTTTCATCGTCTGTCATATCATACCATCCTACGATTTCGTCTACCGTACGGCCACAACCTGCACAGACTTCATTGTCATAGCGGCATACTGATATACAAGGGCTTTCAATGGGCGACTTCTTCATGTTTCTTTCTATAGTCTGCTATGGCTGATTTGATCGCATCTTCTGCAAGCACCGAGCAATGTATCTTGACGGGCGGTAACGCGAGTTCTTCTGCGATGTGTGAGTTTTTGATGGTCTGAGCCTCATCCAACGTTTTGCCCTTGAGGAGCTCGGTGACAAGGCTACTACTAGCAATAGCACTACCACAACCATACGTCTTAAATTTGGCATCTGTTATGATCCCTTCATGCACTTCGATCTGTAGTTTCATCACATCACCACAGGCAGGTGCACCAACCATACCTGTTCCTACATCTGGACTATCCTTGTCCATGGTGCCCACATTACGAGGATTTTCGTAATGGTCTAGAACTTTTTCTGAATAAGCCATATAATCTCCAATAGTATACTAAAATACTATAGTATTTATGGTGCTATGTCAAGAGGGATATCTATATTTTGGTAATTCGTGTTCTTGTATGATAGGAACGAATGTTGGTTTTGGAAGATTTTCTTTAAGCTCGCCTAATGCTGTATGCCATTTAATATTTTGAGGGCAAAACTCGCATTGTGCTATATGAGTATCCTTTGTAGCGGAAAATTGTTGTAAGATTTCTTCACTGCAATCGGCTGATAATGGTTGATAACTATATAATAGTTCTCTTTGTCTTGCGTCTAGTCTCAAATCAAATTGTTGATCAAAGTCTGGTAAATTGCTCATAGCAGGGCATTTATATAATTTACCTTGATACATAGTATGGTCGTGTTTCATGTCACAAGCGGCAAAGGCTTTTACAGGATCACTATTGTGTAAAATAAAATGATTATCTTGTTTAATTACTGTTGATTGATGAAATGTAAAAGCTTCTATTACTCCGGCGTAATATTTCCAACGTTCCTTTAATTCTTCCGCTGCTGCAGGGTCATGTAAACTGAGTCCAAATCCTACTTTATATTTTTTCCAAAAAGTTAAATGCTCTGGACGTTGATACGTGCCGTTAGTTTGTATCATTATCACTGCATCGGGCCACAATCTACGTAGATTACTAGCCCATAATTCTAGATCAGGATTAAGTGTGGGCTCTCCACCGATGATAGTAATGCGTGGTAAATCTAAACGCTTGCTCCAGGCTTCATAAGCAAGAGCATGGTCGGACCAACGTTGGTGACCTTTGAAATTGTAGTTGTTAAAACGATTACACCCTCTACAAGTAAGATTACAGACGTTGGTTATGTAGAATTCTACTACAGGGAATAGTTTGATCATCTAGTATTTAACGGTATTATAGTGCGGCGCCACGTGTCTTGGCTGCACGTTTGGCCATGTTTGAAACGGTGTCCACTGGGGCTTGCGTCGCTTCACCATCTGGAGTGTTAGTAGTTGTAGCATCTGTATCAGCATCTTCGCCAGCTGGTAGTAATTCAATATAATCTTTGTTGTAGCTTTTGATTAGATTTTTAAGAGCTGGATTGTTTTCGTTGGCCGCAACCAATGCATCATAGTCAAAGGTTTTATCTGTGTTTAAAACCAGGTTGATTAGGCTCTGTGTTGAGATCTTTGGGGGTTGTTTTTTATCTTTATATCTATGGCGAATAAGTTCCAGAGCCGTTGTTAAATTTGACTCTGGAGTATTTGTTGGGCCATGTGTAAATTCATTTAAGCGCACGATTAACGCAATTCACGACCAAGTTCTTCTGCACCACCTACCGCGGCATCAGTAGCACCAAAACCATCAGTTTCGTCAGCATCTAGATCACTGCCTGGAGCTGGAGGTAATTCTGCATCACCACCGCTTAGGTCAGCGCCGGCATCGCCTGGCATTGCCATTGGGTTGTCAACTTGCTCACCTGATAATACACGAACGCCATTATCAACACCTTCGCGTGCTGATTGTAGATTTTGCATTAGTGTATCTAATGTTGTGCCTACTGCGTTTTTAAATGCTTCTGCTTGTTCGCTACCAATTTGGTCACGGATACTATCTAGTAGCTGTGGTAATTGCTCATTCTGCATCTTACCAACTTTCTCGATAGCGTCTTGGACGCTGTCTACCATATCTTTAGCAGCCAATAGCACTTCAGCGTTACCTACTTCACCTTCAACAAGTTGTTGACGACGTTCGTCAAGCCAAGCTGTTAAACCTTCTTTAACAGTTAGTAATTCCATATAACGTGGATTACGTTCTGCTGTGTGTAGATTTACGCTATGGCGAATCTTGTCTAGATTAGCTGATATTGTTTCACTGAGCTTTTCTGCTTTTTCAACAGTCAGATTGCTGTAGTTAATAGCAAAGCCAAAGCGACTTTCTAGTAACTTATTGATCTTACGTGCTGATTTTACGGACATTTCTGCTAGTTTCATGGTTAATTTCCTAATTACAGTTTAATATATTTAGCCAAGTTTAAGTTTTTCTTAATTTCTTTCTTGACTTGTTCTATGCGGGACATGGTTTCTGTATAGCGTGTAGAGTAAAAATCTTCACCCCACCCGTCGCCTAGTTGCTGGGCTTTTTTATAGCGTAGTCGATACAATGTCGCATCAAATTCTAGTTTGTTTAGTAGGCTATCGCTATCTCTAATGTCTCTAGCCAGCTGTGTTTGTTGTTTATGCAGGGCTATACAATAATAGATAGCATCTTTACGGTTAAAAAAGTCGAATAGCTGTTGATCTTGCTCCATAACACGCCAGCATTCAGCGTTGATTTTAACCACACGATAGTGCCCTACTAGGACATCTGTGCCTAGCTGATAACAAAAAGGTAAATCGCTGGGACTATCTGCTAGCCGACCTAGTTCTTCTTGGGTGAAACGCTGGATTTTCTCAACATCAAAGTTATTTGATGATTTTTTTGTAGTAGATTTTGCCATCTTCGTTGGTGCGCAACAACACATCCTTGACTGTTAGATTATGAGCCAATAGTTGTTCGCGCTCATCTAGTTGACTTTTTGCCACAGGGATATCGTCTACAAACTGTTCGAGCAGATCTTGCTCTTCGTTGGTAATCGCTAGTAATATTTTGTTTGTGAGTTCAACTATCTTCATGCAAGTATTTATGTTACTTGAATAGAGCGTTGCTGATAAATCCAATGAGTCCTGCTAGGATGACACCAAATATAGTCACGATGATACTGACAGTCTGTTTGTCCTGTCCTGCTACTTTATTCGTTAGGCTTTCCTTGATGTCCACTAGGTGGCCTTCAAGTTTATCTATACGGTGTTCTAGGTTATCTATTTTAGTTTCCAAGTTGCTGTACCTTACGGCACATATCTCAACGTGGGCTTCTAGATTCTGTTTCTCAATTTCTGTTGGTTTGGCCATCTCGCCTTCCTAAGTGAGCGATGCCGTCTTTTGAGTGAGCCTTAACAATGTGCCTTAATATGTGCCTTAATGAATGCCTTTGAGCATCTAATATATTTAACTAAATTTTAATACTTTTAAAGTATATGTTATTCCATGGACCTTTGGGTTCAAACACTGCAAGTTCTGGCAATATGGTTTCTGTAAGACCCAGTATTACTGGGGTTATCTTGAAGTCATATTTTACTAGACCAAACCTATCCGGTCCTTCTTTATAGATATCTGCATAGTCAACACCAAACGTAAAGGTCCAGATCTTATGTTCACCTTGATACTTGATACCAAAGTTATATTTGATGACATCATCAACGACGTTGTCAGTTTCTAATATAGTAGGCTGAGTGCGTAGGCTCAGGATCTGTTGGACCGTTTCCCAGTTGCGCTGTTGATTACGTTTCTGTTCGTTCTGAAGAGACCAGCTGATAACTCCCGTTGGAGTTATATCTACTAGAGTAAAACCTTGATAGAGATATTGTTGAATGTCCACAGTAATATTTATAGACATAAAAAAACGGCACTATAAAAGTGCCGTTTTGTTTTACTTGAATACTAAGTTTTAGATTAGTATGTGAATGCTGCTACTGTAGCGCCTGAAACACCTGAACCATTTACGTATGTGTTGCAATACGCTTGTAGTGATGTACCACCTGTTGCTGGGCTTGGTGCTGCACCAGATAAAGCTACGTGGAATAAATTACCACTTGCTGGTTGACCTAATAGTTCGATAGAACCAATTTGCTCAATAGCTAGAACTAATTTTTCATAGTCTGATCCAGCTGCTAGGTAGTTGATGTTTAAACCGTTACCAAATGTAAATAAACCACCTGATGTTACTGTGTAGTGTGTAAGCGTGCGGCCTGTTACTGCGATATTACCTACCTCAGTACCAAGATTACGTGCACCACCGTTTACTCTTGTGATTGTTGCCATGTTATGTTTCTCCTTAAGTTTTTACGCTTTCGCGCATACTTTTATTTATGCTTTCGATGAAAAATTCGTTCTAGAGAACGTCAAACGATCTACTAGTTTAACAGCGCCGCCGTTGTGTCCTATGGCTACAAAGCCCTCTGGTGCTGTGACTTTATAACCATCGTTGGTTTTTTGGAATGTGCCTATGCCTTCTACCTGTTGTAGTTTGTGTAGGAGCATGCCTTTCATTTCAACTATGCGTTTATACACGGCCAAAACTCCAGTTAGATTGTTTTGATTATCAGCCATCCATTGTTCACGTTCTTTGATCTTGGCCACACGATTCTGTGCCTTACGACTTGTTGGATCATCAATGTCTTTGGTCATTTCACTGTTGTAGTGAGAGATAAAATCTTTAAGGAATGCTATAGGATCCACAGCGTGTGCGCCACTACGTATCATCTTATTGATAAAAGGTTTAACCATGCGAGCAAACTCTCGATCTTGTAGGACTACATCAAATCGTTGTTGACCAATCTTCTGCATGGTCTTGGCAGTTGCCGCTAGATATTTTTCTATTTTAGAGTTTTCTGCGGGTGTTAAACTAGCGATACCTGTGTAGTCTTTATAGGTAGCATCATCAAACCATACAGCTTTGGTCTGTGTAAAACCTGTGACATTTACACCAAAGTTGGCTGACATAGCACCCACTGTGTCGGCGCCTGAATAGGTAGTGTGGAATATGATACCTAGTTGTGCACCAGCGATGCGTTGACCTAGATTGCTGTCGACTGGCACAGCATAGGTAATAGTGTTAGGAGTAAACACATAGCAGTCTTCGTCATTGACGTTTACTGTAGAGACCTTGCCTGGAGTAAACATCAAATCGCCTTGCACTACTCCACCGATGTTTAACTTGCTGAGATATCTTAGTGCCGACAACAATATTTCTGCTAGCTCGGGTTGATCACCATACCATTGTTCGATATTCTTAGCCGACTTACAGAGCTTAGGTTCACCTTTGCTAAACACTGCTTTAGTGCCCACAAAGAATTTACTATCCGCTGGATCTGTTCCGCAAATGATCGCTGGGCTACCGTCCCATTTAACGGTTAGCTGAGTGGTAGTGCCTGTGCCTTCTGCCAACATATGGCGTAGGCTGTCAATGTAGTTAAGTGCTTCTTCTGCTCCAGCATAGCCATTGTTGAATACTAGATCTTCTACGTGTTCGAGATGGGTGTTCTTGCTTTCTGTTAGCAAGAACTCGGGTGTTTGTCGTTTTATTTCAAATAATTTCATTTAGGAACCCATAGTGAACCGTTCCATATAAAATTAGGTCCAGGACTTTCTCCTGCACTTTCTGGCGGCGTTTGTGAATTCGATTGTGTTTGCTGTTGTGATTTATCAGTCTTACTTTCTATACCATGGAACAGATTATTTAAATTATCAATTGATTCTGCATCTGTGACGAGGGTATTTCTAGGATCATGCCATCCTTGAGCTGTCATTGTATACACACCCTTAGTGGTTTGTAGTTTAGATCCTACTGGAATAGGCACCTGAGTTATAGTATCTGTCGCTTTAGTAAAGTAACTTTCTCCGCCACCTTTAGCTACTGCACCAGCAAGATCTTTCGCAAACGTTCCAGCATTTTTAGCTCTTAATTGCGCTTGTGGAGACCATTCTGTCCCAAGAGCTCTCATTGGTTGTAATTTTTGTGCAGCAGCTTGTTGAGCAGATCTCTGTTGACGAGCCTGCATGGTTTGTTGATATGTTTGGCCAACTTTATTAGCAACAGCACCGGCACCTTGTTTGACACCTTGGCCGACTGCGTTTGCACCTTGCTTGATACCTTGACCCATGGTGCCCGCGCCTTGCTTGATCGTTTGGCCAGCTGTTTTAAGATTATCCCAAACACCTTCTGTTATGATCTCATTAATCTTCATTGTTGATCTTCCTGATGCCACGTGAGAATTTAGCAGGATCTTGGCCTTTGATGGCGTTTAGTAAACGATTTTCGAGTTTAGTAGCAGTCTCAACATCATAGTTTTCGTGTATATACTTGATGAGGTTGATAGCACCATTGATGATGTTATTGGCACGTGATTCAAGGAGGTTTTCCTTGTCTTTGTGCGTTAATAACTCGTCTAGCTCAGTGAGTAGGCTACGTGTGCGTTTCTGCAAGATCTTGCTCCAGTTTAGAGTATTTATCGAACTTTAAATATTATTCTGAAGTGTTTTTAAGACCAGCTAGCATGCTCTTAAGTTTACTGCTATCTACATTGGCTTGCACACTTGATGACTCAGTTGGAGTTACAGTTGATCCTGTTTTGATCTGACTTAGTATATTAGTTGCGCCTACTCCACGCAAGCCGCTTTCTTGTGCTTCTTCACCTGGGTCAGTGATTCTTAATGTTTCTAAATCAAACTCTAGATCTACTTTCATACCTACGCCACTTGAGCTACGAGTCTTCATAAGTTGTAGTTGATAACGACCACGCTCACGCATAGCTCTAGAAGTAAAGATACCAAACACATTATCTGCTGTGTTGATCTTACTTAATCCGCCTGCGATATGACTGTGATCAAATTCAATTTCTTCTACTGCTCCACGATTAAGCTGACTTGCTGTGATCATCAAGATGTTTAATTCTTTGGATAGATTACGCAGTTCTTCACTTACATATTTGTCTTTGACAAACAGGTCATTTGGGCTTACTTTAGCACTCACTGGCATGACCAAATCCAAATAGTCTACCATGATAAAGTCTAACTTCATACCTGTCTGTATCTGTAGTTCTTTAAGATAAGAGCGAATCTGATTTACATTTGATTGCGCTGGCATATATTTGATACGCAGTGCTCCTGATTTTTTACCTACCATCTTGACTTTCATTTCAACTGTGTCGAGATCCTTAAATACTTCTTTGGTGCTACAGTTGGCTACCATACTGTCCATACGCATGGCACACAAGCCTTCACTGAGTTCTAAGGTTAAGAACACACCGTTAAGTCCTTGCGTGACCCAATTGATCGCTATGTTCTGCATGAATAAACTTTTACCACTACCTGATCCGCCTGCAAAGATGTTAAGTTCACCGCGGTTCATACCACCAAACAATCTCTTATCTAAAGTTGGCCAGCCAGTGCTTACCTGTCCGTTATTGCTTTTAATTGCCAATAACCTAGCACGTGGATCCAAGAAATAGTCAGTGCCCATATCTTTGGTTAAACTTATTTGGACTGCGTCTTTGATCAGTTTTTCTACAGGATCATAATCACCCTTTTCTAACAAGTCTGCTGATTTAAGGATCGCACGTTCAAGCTCATTACGGCGGGTAAATCCTTCAAACTCTGCCATGAACCAACTGTAGTGATCTTCTGTTAGGTCCGGTACACGTTTAAGATCAACACCTGTGACTGCCCGGACCTGTTCATGGGTGGGCATGGCTTTATGATCATCAGTATGTGTCTTGATAAACTTGGCTACTTCACGTAGACTACGGTCAAAGTTCTCTGGATTGTAGATGTTCTGCACACGCACATAACTCTGTGGGTCTTCTAGCATCATTTCTAAAAATAGTCGCTGGAGTTCTGGTGAATATTCTTTTGTCATATATATTTAATTATACAGTTTCTTTTTCATTAGTTCAATCTTGAGTTTACTCGTCTGCTTACTATCTAAGATAGTTTTCAGCACAAACAACTTGCCATATTTTACCACTGCTTCATTTACATCTTTACAAGTTTCTAACCATACAGGAAAACTCACTGACCACCCATATTCGATAGCATTATTAATCATCTTAGCACCAGCACGATCTCTATCAGCTACTACAATCACTTCGCGGCCTAATGACTCTATAATGTCTGCTTGTGTTTCATTACATTCGTTGTTCAATACTGCTACGCCATCTATGCTCATAGCATCAAATGGTCCTTCACAGACTATGACAAACTTGCTGTCTGATAGTTGATTATTAGTATTGAACACAAAATTTGGTTCATAGCTACTATAGTATTTTGGTTTGACTCCATCGGTGACAGCACGGGCAGTATAGCCAATGGTACGGCCTTGCCAGACAAACGGAATGATCACACGCTGATGTAGGCTATGTTCTGTTGAGTCTGTCCAATAAAAGTCATACCTATCATAATCCATCTTGCGCAGATTGGTATAGTTGACTGCTGAATTTAGTAATCCTGGAACATTCTTAAAATCATCAAGTAAGTGATGTGTCATCATGGCACGGAAACTTACTGCGGATTCTGGTAAGTCACGAGCTTTGAAATCGATCTTTTCTTCTTCAACTTCCTGTTTAACCTCTTCTGGATTAACCAATTCACGGACACGTATGGCTTCGATAACCAGGCGTTTGATGTCAGTGTCATCAGCACCTAACCATTTTAACAGTTTACGGAATTTGAATGTTAAGTGACGTCCTGGTTGATAGCTGGCTTTGAAGTTACAGTTGAAACAGTGATAGCTTACACTGCCATCTGGGTTGGCAGTCAATCCACCACGCCCACGGGTATCAGCTGACTCACCATTATGTGGACAACACACACCGTTGAAGCTGGTCCACCCACTGGGTGTGGTTTTCTTTTTTGTAGGTAAAATACCTTTTATGAAATCGCTTATGATATTCAGCATGTATTATATTATACACTGAATTTTTGATTAGATCAAGCAGTATTAACCTACTTTATACCACGTGGTGGTTGCTGAATGATAGAAATATTGGGCTACGTTACCTGCACCCAGGGTAATATTTCCACCAGGTGACACGCTGGTCCCAACCGGACCATAAACAGCCAATTGAGCTATGGTCACGTTTGATGATACAGTTATCACTTTAGCATCTACATTTCCAGCTGGTAATCTCACGTTTGCTCCAAAACTAATGATAGTACCTGTTGGTGCAAGTATTACACGGCTGACATTTACATTGGCTGTGACAGCAATATTGGCAGTGGGACTGTAAAATTGATAACCACTTTCTATCCTGCCACCAGCTGTGATCAAGTTACCTGTGGTTGT
>Ga0209086_10001150_pt1 | contig 21646 bp, 17 predicted proteins | sample M_130207_XF_Meta_FD_187312 | JGI IMG/M metagenome (GOLD analysis project Ga0209086, IMG submission 187312) | Freshwater microbial communities from Lake Montjoie, Canada to study carbon cycling - M_130207_XF_MetaG (SPAdes) (version 2) | ecosystem: Environmental > Aquatic > Freshwater > Lake... | reverse complement strand
CCATGATGCGATACGAACGGTGTCCCAATCGGGCATAGCCAACATGTCGCCATAGCCCTTATCAAAACTTGAGAAGCGAAAACCATCAGACGGTTGATTATCAATATCGCATGTGAGCAGATAGTCGCAGTTTTCGGTGCCATGATCGGCGACGTGTTCTAAGAAGAAACGACCCGTGGCGCGCTTTCCGACCAAACGTCCGTAACGATCGACAAAAGCCATGATGACCGTGTCGATTTCGGAACGCAAAATACGATCGGCGAGATCCTGTCGGGCGATGACATCACGCGTGAGCATGGGGCGAACGCTAGCCACGCAATCTTACAGACACTCCTTGAGCACCTCGACAAGAGGTGTACCAGGAAAAGATCAGTCTTTGGCGGGCTTTTTGGCAACGACCTTTTTGGCTGGTGCCTTCTTGACAGGAGCCTCAGCCTTGTCGGCAACAGGCTTAGCCGCAGCAGCCTTCTTCACAGGCGCAGCCTTCGGTTCAGCAGCCTTTTTGACTGGTGCGGCCTTGGCGACTGGTGCTGCAGGCTTCACATCGAGATCGTCATCGAGATCGTCATCGTCGCTCTCGACCTTTGGTGCTTCAACCTTGGGTGCAGCAGCCTTTGCGGGCTTGGCGGCCTTCACCGGCTTCAAGACACCTTTAGCCAAAGCTTCGTCAAGGTAGACCTCGGCTTCGTCGGTGGTGACCTTCAAGGCCGGAGCAATTTCGGAGATGAGGTTGACGCGGGCCCGTTCGTACATGGTGCGCTCGGCTGCCGACAACGAGGCGTCGCGGTTACGCGCTGCGAGGTTACGCACAACTTCAGCGACCTGATAAACGTCGCCACTCTTGAGCTTTTCCTGGTGGTTCTTGAAGCGACGGCTCCAGTTGCTCGGCACGCGAGGGTCGGCCTTAGCCAACACAGCAACCAAGTCTTCCAGTTCGTCAGGAGACACGGGTGGGCGAACGCCGACTTCGTCGACCTTTGACATCGGAACTCGCAGGGTCATGTCGCCAATCACGGTTCGGAGCACGAGGTACTCCTGCAGTTTTCCGGTATTGAGTGGATCTTCCTTGCGGATGGCCTCGACCTTGCAGGCTCCATGCTGGGGATAGATGACGGTGTCGCCCTTTTTGAACTTCACTCAGACCTCGCTCAGAATTGCCGAAATGGGCATGAAACCCCATCGGAACAGACGCTGAAGTGTAGGGGGAAAATGGTCGTTTTCATCGGGAAATGCCCGTTTTGATGTGCGCCCTCGGCATGATTCGAACATGCGACCGATGGATTAGAAGTCCATTGCTCTATCCAGCTGAGCTACGAGGGCGAGCATTCCAAGGTTACAAGGCGCCCGCCCCCGACACGATCACGAACGATCAGCAACCGGCAGCGACTATCTGGTCGCTGTCACTCGGTGTCAACTGCTGAAAAAGACTGTCACCACTAAAAGTCCAATTCGAGTTACAGATCAGCGACCCCCTGGCGTTTGCGCCCAACGAACCAAATCGCAAACCAGTCGCGCCTAAAACCACATTGCGTTGCTTGAGACCATCTTCCCAGCCGATGAGCGTTGCGTCGTAATTGGCAACTGACAGTGCAGTGCCATCAAGCATGTCTTCCATCGAGCCGACAACACGAATATTCCATTCGCCAAGACTTTGATCAAACGATGTCGCTCCTTCGAACATGCCGGACATGTCAGTCACTTCGCTGGTGTCCCAATTCAGGCTTTGATTAAACGATAGAGCTCCCTCGAACATGTAGGACATATCAGTCACATTGCTGGTATCCCAAGAATTCAGACTTTGATTAAACGATATTGAATGGGAGAACATGCCGGTCATATTAATGACATTGCTGGTGTCCCAAGAATTCAGACTTTGATTAAACAATGATGCGTCCGCGAACATGCCGGTCATATTAGTGACATTGCTGGTGTCCCAATTCAGACTTTGATCAAACGATGTCGCTCCAATGAACATGCCAGACATATCAGTCACATTGCTGGTATCCCAAGAATTCAAACTTTGATTAAACGATGTCGCTTCGAAGAACATGTAGGACATATCAGTCACATTGCTGGTATCCCAAGAATCCAAACTTTGATTCAACAATATTGCGTCAGCGAAAATCGCGAAAAGGTCGGTAACGGTAGTCGGGATCTCTGCGGGAACGCTTTCCAAATTGTTTGAACCATAGAATGCAAGAGATAGAGACTCGATGCCAAGGTCACCAAAAGAGTCAACTGACTTCAAGAATTCTGCACCCACCAAATGGCGTATATCTTGATCTTGAGTCTCATCATAAGCTTGGCCGAAGCCGGTCAATGAACCACTGATTGTGATCGTGTATTCGCCTGAAGTCGTGTACGTGTGCGCAAAAATTCCAGCACTGCTGAAAGAAGAGTCCGTCCCGTCACCCCAGTCGACCTGCACATCAACCACGCCAAAGAGGCCTAACTCGTATACGAATACAGAATCTGAAGCAGTCACGGACCGCCCACCGATCGTTGATGACGTTGATGACGTTGACGGAATAGACGACGTTGACGGAATAGACGACGTTGACGACGAACCATCACCCGATGAAGGCGGCGGCAGCAACTCTGTGTCAATCTCCAAAATCAAATTCTTATTCGACGGAGCGGTCGTCGTCACCGATGGAATAGTCGTCGTCACTTCAGGAACAGTCGTCGTCGCCGTTGAACTGTCACAAGAAGTCAAAGACGACTGTGTCGTCGCTGCCCCGATTCCTAGAAGAAGTAACGGCACGACCGCAACGATTGATACTCGACCAGCAGAGGCTCGCACCCAACGTGCAACAACGACACCAAGAACCAACATAAAAGCCGCGGCGACAGCAACGCCAGTCGCTCCACCAGTAGCCGGCAATGAACACACATCAACTGCAAACATGATTCCGCCCTAATAGCCAGAGACATAATTTGGGCCGCCAGGCCGATGTCATGCCCCAACGGTACACAACTGTTAAGACTTTTAGATGCTTTACCGACTGACCAAAAGGACCTTGCGCAAAAAGTCCAACGACGAGATCACCGACATCTGGCGCATCTGATCTCGCTGACCAGGCATCCGAAGAGTCGTCGAAACAGTTGAACGACCATTGATAGCCACAGCAATACACAAAGTGCCGACGGGCTGACCGTCTTGTTCGGCCGGGCCAGCAACGCCAGTCAATGACAGCGCTACATCGGCACCAAGCACACGACGAGCACCTTCGGCCATCGCCACCGCGGCAGCCTCACTCACAACTGGTCCACGAGGAACACCAAGTAGATCAAACTTGACCTCACTTGAATACGACACCACACTCCCCCGCAGCACATCGCTGGCACCGGGAATTGCTGTCAAACGTCCCGACACCAAACCACCCGTCACCGATTCGGCCAAACCAAGGGTTAGACCTTGTTCGCGTAACAGATTCAACACAACTGTTTCCATGTTGTCGGCATCAAACCCAAAGACAACGTCGCCAACAAGGTCAAGAACTTTTGCCTGCCATTCGTCAAGAACAGCATGAGCTTGTTTGCTGTCGGCACCCTTGGCAGTAAGTCGAACCTTGATACCTTCCCAACCACTTGCCAGAAAAGCCAACGTCGGATTACCGACTTCTTCAAGCTGTGCAATGATCGGATTTAAGCGTTCATTCAGGCCGCTTTCACTCTCACCCCATGTGCGAATGACTCGACTGGCAATCACGCTCGTGTCGCCGCTTCGGGCACGCAGATCGGGCAAGATCGCGCGCTCCATCATGTCTTGCATCTCATGCGGCACACCCGGCACGGCGTAAATCACTTTGTCGCCAACCGGACACATCAATCCGGGGGCAGTGCCGCGCGTTTGATGAATCACTGTGGCACCAACGGGCACCATCGCTTGTTGCAGATTGTTATCGGCCATGCGACGACCACGGGACTCAAAGATGTGGCGAATTACTTGAGCAATATCGTCGTGCAGAACAAGATCAACGCCCATGACTTCGGCGATCGCTTCACGGGTCAAGTCGTCATGGGTCGGCCCAAGCCCACCGCACATAATGACGGCGTCGGCTTCAATCAATGCCGAACGAACCACATCCACAATGCGTTGATGGTTATCCCCCACTTTGACTTGCAGCAGCGAGTCAATCCCATTCGCCGCTAGTTGTTCACCAATCCACGACGAATTGGTGTCGACGATCTGACCAAGCAGCAATTCGGTTCCGACAGCAACAACCGAACAGCGCATCTCAGGCCATCAAATTAGGAGTCGTCTTACGCAACTTCTGCGCACGCCACAAATATTGCAAACCACTGACAGTCGTAAACACGACCGCAATCCACAAGAGCCATAGCCAGATCCATGTGGCTTTTTCTGCGGTCAGAGGAATAATGGCAAAACCGACGCTCAGTTGTTGGAACAACGTTTTCCACTTGGCTAATTGACTCGCGGGCACGCTGATTCCTTTTGCGCCGACCAATACGCGATACATGCTGATCGCTACTTCTCGAGCAGCGATAATCAACACCGGTAAAGCCCAGTAAACATCGCGGCTGACCAAAGTAAACATCGCACCCAAGACAAGAACTTTGTCGGCGAGCGGATCAAGAAACGCACCAGAACGCGTTGCGCCGTGACGCCGAGCCAAATAGCCATCGATGCCATCACTTGAGCACAAGACAAACCACAGAGCAAAAGCAACCCACGAGCCACCGGGGTAATCAGGAATCACGACAAACATCAAAGGCGAAACAAGAATTCGCCCGACGGTGACGGCATTTGCCCACGTCGCTATGGCATTAGGGTCAACTGGCACCCTCTCAGCCTGCCACATCGAGCCGTCACTCAACGATATTTCAAATGCTTAACTATTTAGCGACGAGATCAGGGCCCATGGCAGAAGTGACGGTGACATCGTAAAACTGTCCGACTGTGAGCGAGACTGGAACCTCAATAATGCCGTCGATTTCGGGGGCTTCGCGGTGGCTGCGAGCCACACCTTCTTCGTCAACGAGGACATTCATCGTTCGACCCACCAAATCATCGCGACGACGCGACGTGATGCCATCTTGCATTTCGCTGAGTTCTGATAAACGCTCGCGCATTAGACCTTGATCGACTTGACCATCTAGGTCTTTGGCGTATGTGCCGTCTTCGGCCGAATAGGCAAAGAATCCACACCAGTCGAGTTGAGCCTGCTCAACGAAATCAAGCAATTGATCATGATCTTCTTCAGTCTCGCCGGGATATCCAACGATGAAGTTGCTACGGAACGCTGCATCTGGTTCACGACGACGAATATCGGCAATGCGATCTAAGAAACGTTGACCGTCTCCCCAACGACGCATACGACGCAACAAAGGCTTGCTCACGTGCTGCAATGACAAGTCGAAATACGGCACACCCGAATCGCAAATGGCATCAATGAGATCATCGCTGAGATCACTCGGATAGAGATACAACAAGCGGGTACGCTCGACCATCGCCGACACTTGGCGCACCAGCGGAACAATGCTGCCGGCACCTAATTCGTCAGGACGATCTTTTCCGTAACTCGCTAGGTCTTGAGCGATCAAGATAATTTCGCGAGCTTGCAGTTGTTCAACTTCATCAAGGATTGATCGCACATCACGACTACGTTGCGGACCACGGAATGAAGGAATCGCACAAAAGCCACACGTGCGATCGCAGCCTTCGGCGATTTTGATGTACGCCCACGGCGACGAACTCTTAGGGCGAGGCAAGTTCAACAGATCGAGAGTCGGTACCGGTGCCGAGCCAACCGGAATCAGTTTCTTCGGTGCAGGAGTATGAACTGGAATTCCAAAACCCGCGACCAAGTCAACTTCGGGCAATTCGTCAGCGAGTTCTTGTCCGTAACGTTCGGCCATACAGCCAGTCACGACCAAGCGTGACGACTTCTTACGCTGCTCATCGAGCGAAAGAATCGTGTCGATCGACTCGCGACGCGCTTCATCAATGAATGCACAGGTGTTCACGACAACCAAGTCGGCGTCTTCAGCCGAGTCGGTTGCCAGCATGCCATCGGCCAACAAAGTGCCGATCAATTTGTCTGAATCAACCTGATTTTTGGGACAACCAAGAGTTTCTACGTAGAAGCGCTTTCCTTGATTCGTCACGATCTACGAGGCTACCTGCTCAGGTTCTCGTCAAGCCGAATAGGCCAACTTGAGACCACCGTAGGTCCACTTGGTCTTCATCAATCGGCCCGTTCCCGACAAAGTGATGTAGGCCGTGTCGCTTCCGTCAGCGGCAAAACAAATATTGGTCGTCAACATGTCACCAGTCGCGACATGTTCAATGACTTCGCCTGCAGGCGAGATCACGGTGATTCCACCATTCACGAGCGTCGCCACACAGACATTGCCCGATCCGTCAACCCCGAGTGAGTCGAGCAATTGGTAACCAGGAAGCCCGTACAAAACGACGCTTGAATCGCCAGGCATGGTTGGTGCAAGAACACCGGGTTCGACGATGTCACGTTGGAACACGCGACCGGTATGAGTTTCAGCCCAATAGACCTTCTTGCCGTCGGGCGACAGACCAATCCCGTTCGGACCTTCAACAGGAAAATCAATTTCACGGATCGATGAACCATCGGCCATGGCGTAATAGATCGCCGTGAAATCAGAGGTGCGCGCTTCAAGGTCGCGAATTCCGTGATCGGTGAAATAGAAACCACCATTGTTGTCAAACACCAAGTCGTTCGGCGCACGAAGCGGACGACCATCACATTCGGTGTACAAATCGGTCACTGCACCTGTCGCGATATCGACGCGTTGAATGCGACCACCGCTGTACTTCGACTTGTCGAATGGTCCGGGGAAACACAGCCCACCAAAATCAATTTCGGTAAAGCATCCGCCGTTGTTGCATAAGTACAAAGCACCGTCGGGACCGATGGCGGCGCCGTTTGGTCCACCCTTGATTTCGGCGACAGTTTCTTTTGAACCATCGGGGCGCACACGAGTAATTCGTGGCCCAAACATTTCAACCAGAATCACGCTGCCATCGCGCATTGCGATGGGACCTTCTGGAAACTTCAAACCAGATGCGACTTCAATGAGTTCCATTGCATTCCCCCGTTCACGCCCAACTGGGCCTTGGTGAGTTCATGCTAATCATCGGACTCAGAGCCCACTAATACGGAGACTAAAGCGCTTCAAACTCTTCGACTGTCATCAGCACTTCGCGGGCTTTGCTGCCAATACTCGGTCCGACGATGCCATTTTGTTCGAGTAAGTCCATCAATCGTCCGGCTCGGGCGAAGCCCACGCCAAGCTTGCGCTGCAACATGGACGTTGAGCCCATTTGGCTGCGAACGACTAATTCCATGGCCCGCTTCAACAAAGCCTCATCGCTGTCATCGCTACCGACACCATCGGTAATTGAATGCCCACCCGCATTACTTGACGATGACTCTTCACCTTCGACGCCACTGACGTACTGCACCGTCGGGGCTTGATCGCGCCAAAAGGCGACGACTTTGCGCACTTCTTCTTCGTCGACCCAGCAACCCTGAATACGTTGAGCCACCGACGAGTTGCCGGGCAACAACAACATGTCGCCCTTACCAACTAACTTTTCGGCACCGATCTGATCGAGGATGACTCGACTATCCATCTGCGACGACACCGCAAAAGCAGCACGAGCCGGAACGTTGGCTTTGATGACACCCGTGATCACGTTGACTGACGGACGCTGCGTCGCAACGATGAGGTGAATACCGACGGCACGGGCTTTCTGGGCAATACGCGTAATGCTTTCTTCAACATCGCGCGCTGCAACCATCATGAGGTCGTTTAATTCGTCGACCACAACCACGATGTAATGCATGCGCTCAAACTCACGCTCAGAACCAACTCCGGCTTTAATCTCGCCTCGATCAAAAGCAGCATTGAAACCAGTGATATCGCGATAGCCCATTTCGAAAAGCAAGTCGTAACGCTTTTCCATTTCTTTCACAGCCCAGGCCAAGGCGTTCGCTGCTTTCTTCGGATTCGTAACAGGCTGGGTGAGCAAATGTGGCAGACGCGCGTATTGGCCCATCTCAACTTGCTTAGGGTCGATCAAAATCAGTTTCACTTGATCGGGAGTTGCCCGCATCAAAATTGAAGTGATGATGCAGTTGATACCGCTTGATTTACCGGCACCAGTCGCACCAGCAATCAGCAAGTGCGGTGTCGTCGCCAAGTTCAAGAAAACCGAACGACCAGCAATGTCTTTGCCCATCGCAACATCAAGCGGATGATTGGCAACTTTCGCTTCATTTGATGCCATGAGGTCACCGAGCGAAACCAATTGACGTGTTTTATTGGGAACCTCAATACCAATTGCCGACTTGCCAGGAATCGGGGCAAGGATTCGAACGTCAGTCGCTGCCATTGCGTACGCAATGTCTTTTTGCAGACTGGTCACACGCGCAACTTTGACGCCTGATCCGAGTTCAAGTTCGAAGCGTGTCACGGTTGGGCCAACTGTTTTATCAACCAAACGAACGTCAACGCCATGTGCTTGAAGCGCTTCTTCTAAATCTCTCCCGCGCTGATCAACTTCGGCCTGATCAATGGCTTGCTTACTGCTGCGCACCAAGTAAGAAGCCGGTGGCAATTTCCATGAGCCCTTCTTAGGCGCTGGACCAGTATCTAATTGTCCTTGAGTGTGCGGCTCATCGGCATCAACTTCTGCAGTCGGCTTCTTGCGTTCAGGCTTAACCGGCTCTGGTTCGTCAACTTCTACTTCTGGGACGCGACGATCCTCGGGCTCAACAACGAACATGGGTGGCGTCGGATCAGATTCGTCGTCATCGACCTCGTCAACATTTTGCTGATCTTGTTTATCGGTCGACAAGGTGCTGAGACTCTGTGCAGCCGATCGCATTCGCGACGATGCACCGCCGAACACCTTCCCCGAAATTTCGCTGATTTTGATTGCAGTGTCTTTGAGACTGAGTGATGTAATCAACAAACTGCAACCGAGGCAAATTGCCGTCAAGATGAGTACTGCAGCAATCGCACCGACAGCCGAACCAAGAATCTGTCCAAGCAACGCTCCTAGCCAGCCACCTGCTCCACCAAGTGCCGCGACTCCGGTGAAGGCATCTGGGCCCTTCACCACATGCAAGATTCCCAAACTGGCAAGGACGACTCCGCCCCAACCCAGGGCAAGTTTCATGCGATTGGGAGATTCGTCACCGCGAAGGTGAGAAACGCCAATAGCGATGAAAATTGGCGGCAAGGCATAGCGACCAAGTCCTAATAGGCAACCAAGTGCAGTGTCGGCACCGCGACCTACCGGACCCGCCAATCGCAGGTACACCGCCAGACCCACAATGATTCCGAGCAAGATAAAAGCGATCGCTGAAAACTCACTTTGACGGCCATCGATCGCCTGGCGCACTTCACTTTGGCGCGGTTCACGCTTCGTTGGCTTGCTGACTTCAGATTCTGAAGCAGATTTTGTACGTGATGCAGGCTTTTTAGCTGCGGGTTTCTTAGCGGTCATCAACCCGAACGCTAGCAATGAGGCGCGCATGCGTTCGGGCATACCCTTGAATTACTCACACCGAATTTGAACCAAAACGAACCAAAATGAAGCGAAACGACTATTCAGCGTCAGTTCCCACGATTTCTCCGCTGTTCGTCAAAACGACCGACATCTGACCACCTTGGGACGACTGCATGATCAATCGATACTGCACAGTTCCCGTCGACTCTGTCGCAGTGCCCGCTGCAGTCAACACAAACATCTGCGGTGTCGAATCAGGTAACTCTGACAAAACTTTGCGCAAGATGGTCGATGGCTCGTAATCAAGCACTGTTCGAGCAAAGGTCGGGCCGTTGGCCCCCACTGGATCGGGCGCTGTTTCAAGGCCATCTTTTTCGGTGAAGACATAATGCACGACTGCGTCGGGCAAACCATCGGCGTTGGGAGTTCCATCAAGATCTGTTGCGACGAAAACATTGACCAGTTCAGTCGTGGCATTTATTTCAAAAAACTCTAAGTTGGCGTCGGCTTTTTGTTCGACTGCATCGAGCGCAGTTTCAATTTGGTCGATGCGCAATCCGGCGGTATCGGGTTCGACTGAATTCTTTCCACAGGACGAAACAACTACCAACACACTTGATAGCGCAACAACCACTCCTAACCGACGCAACAATTACGCCTCCATGACGACTGGCACGATCATCGGTCGACGCTTCGTACGTTCGTTCACAAAACGACCAGCAGCTCGTCGTACATCTTTTTCAAGAGCCTCGGGACTACGCACACCTTCGGCGAGAGCCTTTTCGACCGCCGCCGCAACGACATCGCATGCTTCATCGAGTAGATCTTCGGCTTCTGGGGCATACACCCATCCACGAGTAATGATCTCGGGGCCGGTGAGCACTTTGCCCGAACCAATATCGACTGTCACGACGACGACAACGACGCCTTCTTCGGCGAGTACTTTGCGATCGCGTAAAACTCCTTGACCAACGTCACCAACGATGCCATCGACATATAGATAGCCTGCCGGAATTCGACCGGAATGATCAAGGCCTTCGTCAGAAAGTTCAATGACATCGCCGTCTTCGCACAGCAAGACATTTTCTTTGGCAACACCCATCAAAATTCCGAGTTTGGCATGCGCAACGAGGTGTCGGTACTCGCCATGCACGGGAACAAAGAAATCTGGCTTGACGATCGACAGATACGTTTTCAGTTCATCAGCTTGAGCGTGCCCGGTCGCATGAACATCGGCGATTCCCGAATGGATAACCTCGGCGCCGAGACGCAGCAAACCGTCGATCACGCGAGTGACGTTGGTTTCGTTTCCGGGAATGGCATGACTCGACAAAATGACAGCATCATGCTCGCCCACTTTGAGCCACTTACTGTCGCCGCGCGCCATCAACGACAGCGCCGACATTGGTTCGCCTTGGCTTCCTGTTGAAATAATGCACACCTTGCTCGGTGGATAGTCGTCGGCTTGCTCGATATCAATCAGAGTGTCATCGGGGACTCGTAAAACGCCAAGATCGCGCGCCATGCGCACATTCTTTTGCATTGAGCGACCCATCGTCGCCACTTTGCGACCAGTGTCGACCGCAGCGTCAATGATTTGTTGAATGCGATGGATATGACTGGCGAAACTTGCCGTGATGATACGCCGATCACGATGTTCGTGAAACAATGACCACAACACTCCGCTAATTGACGTTTCGCTCGGCGCATATCCATGTTCTTCAGCATTCGTTGAGTCGCATAACAACAAACGAATTCCTTCGTTTGAAGCGATTGCACCGATTCGCGCCAAATCGGTGCGACGACCATCGACAGGTGTGAGGTCTAACTTGAAATCGCCCGAGTGAAGAATGACTCCTTGCGGCGTGTGCACCGCGATGGCGAATGCATGTGGCACCGAGTGTGTGACCGGAATGAACTCAACATCAAACGGCCCAATCATTCGTCGTTCACCATCGTGCACAACGATGAGTTCGGTTTTGCCCAAAAGACCGGCTTCTTCAATGCGATTCTTAGCAAGTCCCAGAGTGACGTCCGAGCCGTAGACCGGAAAACTCAGGTCGCGAAGCAAATACTGCAATCCCCCGACATGGTCTTCATGACCATGCGTTGCCACGCAGGCAACAACGCGATCAGCATTTTCACGTAGCCAGGTGAAGTCGGGAAGAACTAAATCGATGCCATGCATATCGGCATCAGGAAACATCAAACCGCAGTCGATCAATAACAACTTGTCATCTTGTTCGATGACCATACAGTTGCGACCGATCTCACCAAGGCCTCCGAGAAAGGCCACGCGGACCGGAGCGGCCATCAGGAAACTCTCTGACGAGATGCCTGCAAGTTAGCCAAAACAGTTTTGGCCTTTTCGGCGACGAAATCTGCTGGCGGACCCATCGGCAAACGACATTGACCCACATTGAGCCCGAGCAGATTCATCATGACCTTGCTCGGAATTGGGTTCGGCGACTCATCACCAGTTTCGTACGAGAAACTTTCAAGCAATGTCTGATTAATCGCGATTGCACCCGCGGTGTCTCCGGCTTGCCAACAATCAAACATGTGCTGGTGATCTTGAGCGGACCAATGTGTCGCCACACCGATGACTCCGACCGCGCCCACTGCCATCAACGGCAGAGTCAATCCGTCGTCGCCGCTGTACACCTCAAACCCAGATGGTGCCTGAGCAATGACATTGGCGGTTTCGGCCGGGTTGCCCGCGGCATCTTTCAAGGCCACAACATTCTTCACTTCGCTAGCCAACTTCAACAGTGTTGACGTATTGATCTTGCGACCTGTTCGCGCGGGGATGTCGTAGACAACGACTGGCAAATTTGAAGATTCAGCAACGGCGCGCACATGGGCTTCAATACCCGATTGCGGCGGACGGTTGTAATACGGCGCAACGACCAGCAATCCTGCGACACCCAACTTGGTGGCTTCTTTGGTCATATGAATTGAGTGCAACGTGTCATTGGTTCCAGTTCCGGCAATGACCGGAATTGTTACTGCTTCTGCGACGGCGGCGAACAAACTCAAACGTTCGTTGTCGGTGAGCACCGGGGCCTCACCCGTAGTGCCAGCAATAACCAGTGCATCGTTGCCGTTGTCTTGCAGCCAACGAGCCAAACGGCGTGCGCCATCTAGATCGAGTGCGCCGCTTGCATCAAATGGTGTCACCATTGCGGTGATCACACGTCCGAAGCGGGCCATCAGAATGAACCCTCGGCAGCGCGATCAATGCCTTGCGACAAAATAAGGTCTTCGTGGAGTTCCATCCAGACATCATGGAACGATCCGCACATCACACCGGTGAACATATTGTTTGCGCCACCGACGACCGACTTGCACGTTGAGTCGAGTCGAGGCACATACGGCGACAAGCGGGGAACGATTGTCGCCATCGCCGAGACCACCGGTTCAGCGCCGGCGTGAAGAGTGACCAAACGCTTGATGACTTCTTGGTCGTACTTGTCATCAGAGTGATCGTTCGGAGCGCCATCACGCAACTGCCAATCACCACACAAGTGCTTGAACGTGTCATTAATTTCTAAAAACGAGTGGTAATGCGGCTTCAATGCATCAAGATCGAGCCCAGCAACATCTTTTGCTAAGGCTTCGGGGTGGGCCGCACGGCCAGCGGGGGTGAGTTGCCACAGCGAACGAGCTTCGCGGAACATCGCCATTTCTTCGGCTTGCAACTCTTGTAGATGCTGATCGACCACGGCCACATCAAGCGCCACGATCTCGGCCAAGGTCTCGCTCTTGGAAAAGCCCTTAATTCGTAGAGCGTGATGCGTGAGAAACTTGGGATCTGAACTATTTGACTGTGACCGTGCCATACGCCATCAAATCTAGTGCGTCAGGTTCGGTGGCGACTTACCTATTGCCTGCCTTTCCTGTTACCTGCCGGTACGGAGTGTTATGGCGCACTATCGTCTAACCGTGGGCCAAACTGAGAGCAACGAGACCGACCGCATCAATCTCGTCATCATCTTCGGAGGCCAGTCGGCTGAACACGATGTGAGTTGTTCGACCGCCGCCCACGTGATGAAAGCGGTCAATCCCGATCGGTACACCGTGACTGCCCTTGGCATTGATCGAGCTGGTCAATGGCACCTAGCCGAATCGGCTATGGCCGCGCTTGACCAAGGCCCCGAGGCGATTCCGGCTCGACTCGAAGCCTCGGGACGATCGGTGTCATCAGCCCTCGCCTTAAGTGCTGCGTCAGCCAGTGGATTAACCGTGGTGATGCCGCTCCTGCACGGGCCTTTGGGTGAAGACGGCACAGTGCAAGGACTTCTTGAACTACTTGATGTCCCGTATGTCGGCGCAGGAGTCTTGGCTTCGGCAGTTGGCATGGATAAAGCAATGTCTAAAGATGTGCTCGCCCGACACGGAATCGCTCAGCCGCGTTATGTCGCTCTACGCGACAGTGATGTGTCTGCATCACGACTTCAACAAATTGCGGCTGAACTCAAATATCCCATCTTTGTGAAGCCAGCAAATATGGGATCGTCGGTCGGTGTGAGCAAGGCCCACGACTTTGACGAACTCGTTGCAGCAGCCGATATTGCGATGACGTATGACGAGTGGATTGTTTGTGAAGAAGCAATTGTCGGACGAGAAATTGAAGTTGCAGTTCTTGGCAGTCATCAGCCGCAAGCAAGTGTCGCTGGCGAAATTGTTCCAGGACATGAGTTCTACGACTACGACGACAAGTACCTCAGCGATGGCGCTCAACTCATGATTCCGGCACCACTTACCCAAAGCCAAAGTGACTCAGTTCGCCAATTAGCCATTGAGGTTTTTCAGGCTCTTCGCGGCGAGGGCCTCGCTCGAGTTGATTTCTTTTTTGAAGAAAACGGTCGTGGCTTCTTGTGCAATGAAGTCAATACCATGCCCGGATTTACGCCGATCTCGATGTACCCGAAATTATGGATGGCATCAGGCGTGAGTTATCCCGAACTCATTGATCGCCTCGTTGAACTTGCTCGCGAACGTCACGCTCGTCGACGACGCAACACTGTTCATTAGATTACGAATTGTCGGGCGTCAATGCCGCCCGCAAAAAGCGGGTCATTTCATGACGCAAATTCCGCAGTCCGGCAATGTCTTGTTGCCAACCAACGATGCGTAGTGCTTCTGGTTCAGTGGCAATTCCGGTCACGGTTGCGTACACCATTGCCACGATGATCGCGGGATTACCTTGACGCAACCGACCGAGTTCCATTTCTGATTGCATCCAACTCACCGCACGATCAACAAGTGGATTCAAGTGTTCGGCCATAAACCCCGTCGCTCCGCTTGGCAATCGACTCAACTCACGAAGCAAGCCAAGTAGAGCCGGTCGTCGAACCGCCGACCGAAAAACGGCATGGACAACGGCGTCTAATCGATCGAGCGGATCATCAGGGGCGGCGCGCATGGCGGCTTCAACAACCACGGTCAACTCAGCAGCCATATTGGCCAGAACCGCCTGCATCAGGTCATCTTTTGAGGCGAACCAATACAGCAGGGTTTGCTTGGCGACCCCGACTTCGGTCGCAATCTGATCGAGGCTGACGGCATCAAAACCCCTGGTCCCGAACAGAATCGTGGCACTTTCTAAGATGCGCTCGCGGGTATCTCCACGTCGATTCGGACTCCCGGGACGACTAGCCATTCCCTATTCCTACCAGCCCATTCGCCCAAGAATCCCGATTTTCTGAGATTTCTCTACCAATTGGTAGAGAACCGTGTTATAACTGAAGTGTGATTTCTGAAAATCTCCGTGGCAAACGCATTGCAATCACCGGCGCAACTGGCTTTGTGGGCACCGCCCTCGTTGAACGTTTGCTCTTTAGCGTCCCTGACTGCGAAGTTGTTTTGCTCGTTCGCAACGGTCGTCGCACCGCGGCAGCCGAACGCGTGCGGCGTGAGATTTTTAAAAACGACGCATTCGATCGCCTGCGTGCAGCACTTGGCCCCGACTTTGACGCAACGATGCAACGTCGCGTCAGCGTTGTCGCTGGCGATGTCGGAACTGATGGACTTGGTTTGTCCGATGACGACGCCAAAGTCTTTACCTCATGTGACACCATCATTCACTCTGCTGCCAGCGTTTCATTTGACTCACCACTCGACAGCGCCGTTGAAGTCAACTTGCTCGGACCAATGCGTATTGCTGAATTGGTCAATCGCATCGGACCTCGTGCCGATGCAACCTTTCCTCATCTCGTTGCAGTAAGTACTTGTTATGTCGCTGGCAATCGTCGTGGCACCGCGCCCGAACAACTTGTCAGTGCTGGACCATTTGATATTGGTCTGAATTGGAAAACTGAAGTGACTGCGGCACGTCGTTTACGTGGCGATGCCGAAGCGGCAAGCCGTGCACCAGAGCAACTCAAAAAGTTTCGCGCCGAAGCTCGTTCAGAACTCGGCGCCGCTGGTGCGCCCGCTCTCGCCGAAAAGACTGAGCAAAATCGGGAGCGTTGGGTTAAAGATCAATTAGTCGAAGCCGGTCGTTCGCGTGCAGCAAGCGTCGGTTGGCCCGATGCCTACGCATTCACCAAGGCTCTCGGCGAACAGGCATTACATGAGACCAAAGGCAATGTTCCCGTCAGCATTGTTCGGCCATCAATCATTGAATCTGCATTAGCCGAACCGTCACCTGGTTGGATTCGTGGCTTCCGTATGGCCGAACCCGTCATCATCTCGTACGCCCGCGGTTTACTCGATCAATTCCCCGGAGTACCAGAAGGAACCGTTGACGTTATTCCTGTCGACATTGTGGTGGCGGCAATTATTGCGGTCGCAGCGCTTGGTCCGGAAGATGCGCCACACATCACTCAAGTAGCAAGTGGTTCAACAAACCCGTTGAAGTATCGAACCCTTGTTGACAATGTGCGTGATTGGTTCACCGAACACCCCATTTACGACTCTGAAGGTCAACCGATCGTTGTCGCCGACTGGAAGTTTCCCGGTCGCGGCAAAGTTGAAAAGCAACTCACCCGCGCGAAGTCGTTGATCACTCGAAGCGAGCGGGTTTTGCAAGCCCTCCCCTTGCGTGGAAACCAGGCAGATTGGTCGGCGAAACTCGAAGACAGGCGCGGCGACATTGAGCGGGCTCTCGAATATGTCGAGCTCTATGGCTTGTACACCGAATGTGAAGCGATCTATTCGGTTGACAACCTCTTGTCAATTAACGAACGACTCGATGCCCACGATCGATCGGCATTTTGTCTCGATCCACGCGTGGTTGATTGGCCCACTTACATCTCGACAATTCACCTTCCTTCTATTGTTTTGCACAGTCGTGTCAAAACAACACCAGGCAAGAGCACGCTCGACCGTAGCGACCGTCTGCGCAAGCAAGTTCTTGATCCGAAGCGTCATGTCGCAGCCTTCGACCTCGAGAACACCCTGATTTCGAGCAACGTGGTTGAAAGTTATTCGTGGCTTGCAACCCGTCGACTCAATTCGCCAGAGCGCGTGCGTTATGTCTTGCGCACGATGAAAGAAGCACCCAACTTGCTGTCGATGGACCGCAAAGATCGATCTGACTTCTTGCGCTACTTCTATCGTCGTTACGAAGACGCTCCGGTTGAACAGATCGCCGAAGATTCACGTGAGTTGCTCGCGCAACTCATTATGACCAAGAGTTTCCCAGCCGGCCTTCGTCGTGTTCGTGAACACCGTGCACTTGGGCACCGAACGATTTTGATAACCGGCGCCATGAGTTTTGCCGTCGAGGGTTTACGACCGCTCTTTGACGAAATTGTCGCCGCCGAAATGACTGTTCGACCCGACGGAACGTATTCGGGCGAACTCGCCAAGGTTCCGCCTACTGGCGAAACTCGCGCCCAGGTTTTGGCCGACTACTGCGCAGCCGAAGGTCTTCGCCTTGAAGAGTCAATCGCCTATGCCGACTCAAGCAGTGACTTACCCATGCTTGAAGCAGTTGGATTCCCGGTTGCCGTGAATCCCGAAACACGACTCGCAACGATCGCCCGTAAGCGCGGATGGCTCGTTGAAAATTGGGAGAAGTCACCAGGCGGTCCCCGTCCACGACTTCCGCTCGGTCCCATGATGTCGGAGCGCGAACAAAAGCGTTTCTCGGTTCGTAATGGACGCAGTTCGTATAGGTCGTTCAAATGAGATGGTCGTCACTATGAGATGGTCAATTAAATGAAAGCACTCAAGATCTCCCGCAAGACCGCCAAGTTTGCCGTGGCTCGTTTAATGAGCCCGGTGAGCACAATCGGTGCTGCAAAGTTTGGTCCGTTGTCATTGGTCAACGAATCGGCACCGACAATGCCCAATGCCGAAGGTTGGCATCGCATTCAGCCTCGGCTCACTGGCATTTGTGGCAGCGATCTATCGCTCGTCGAAGGTCACGCATCGACGTACTTCGATGACTGGGTGTCGTTTCCATTTGTTCCGGGTCATGAAGTCGTAGCCGATTGTGACGATGGTCGTCGTGTTGTGCTTGAACCTGTACTTGGCCATGCTTGTCGCGGTTTACCGTTACCTTTTGAAGGTGCAGCGCCCGGAGACGGTGACGATTACGCACACCTAGTCGGTGGACATCTCGCACCCGGAATTCAAACTGGATTTTGCACGTCGACTGGCGGGGGTTGGGCAACCGAACTCATCGCCCATGACAGTCAACTTCATGAAGTGCCCGACAACATGAGCGACGAACAAGCAGTGCTTGTTGAACCAGCCGCTGGTGGCATTCACGCAGCGCTCGCTACATGGCCTGCCGTGCAAGCAGCGATTCAACGTGGCGAAACTCCCATCGTTGCAGTACTAGGTGCCGGGTCGATGGGACTATGCGCCATCGCTGGCCTGCGACGTTATGTTCCGCAAGTACGCATCATTGTTGGTGCCCGCTATCCGCATCAACAAGCCTTCGCACGATCGCTCGGAGCCGATATTGTCGTTCCGGCCGCCGAACTGGCACGTGCAGTACGACGCGAATCGGGTGGACATATTGTCGGCGACTATTTGTCGGGCGGTTGCCATGCAACCATTGATGCAGTTGGTTCATCAGACAGCATCATGGATTGCCTGAAGTTCACTCGTCCTCGCGGTCGTGTTGTTTTACTCGGTATGCCCGCAGTTGTTTCGCTTGATCTCACTGGTTTGTGGCATCGCGAGACTGCTCTTGTTGGCGCATACACGTACGGAACTGAATCAATGCCTGATGGCAGCAAGCGCCACACCTTCGATCTGGCGATTGAAGCTGCGGCCGATTGCCAACTCAACCGACTTGTCTCAGCGACCTATCGCTTAGACGATTATCAAAATGCCCTTGCCCATGCCGCCGGTGCCGGTCGTCGTGGTGCAGTCAAAATCGTATTCGACTTACGGGCGTCTGACGCTCGTCACAAGAAGGAGACAAACTAATGCCCCGTCCCGGATTTGTACTAGAAGTCGATAAGTCGACTCCCCCCATTCTTTTTTGGCGTGGAGAAAACTTCTCACTCGAGAAGTTGCCCGCTGGTCGTAGCCGCGTGATTTACGCGCCAGAACCATTACCCGCAATCGAAGACGTCGATGGTGCGATTCGTCATGCATTGTTAAATCCGATTGAGCAAGATCCGCTGCCCGAGCAGTTGTTCCCAGGCATGAAGCTCACCATCGCATTTGATGACGTCAGCTTGCCCCTTCCCAAGATGCAGCGACCCGACATTCGTCAACGCGTCATTGAAGCAGTTCTTGATATGGCCGCCGATGCTGGTGTCGACGATGTACACATCATCTCTGCACTCGCCCTGCACCGCCGTATGACCGAGGCCGAACTTCGTCACGCGGTTGGCGACCGCGTGTACGACGCATTTGCACCTCGTGGAACGCTCTATCAGCACGATGCCGAAGACCCCGACAACTTGTCGTATCTCGGCACCACTCCTCACGGCGAAGATGTTGAAATCAATAAGCGCGCCGCCGAAAGCGATTTGCTGGTGTACGTCAACATCAACCTTGTCGCCATGGATGGTGGCTGGAAGAGCACCGCAACAGGCTTGTCGTCGTACAAGTCATTGCGCCACCACCACAATCCCGAGACGATGATTCATTCACGCAGTTTCATGGACCAACATCGCAGCGAATTGCATAAGAGCAACTGGCGCATGGGCAAAGTTTTGCTCGATAGCGGCGTCAAGGTTTTCCAAATTGAGACAACGCTGAACACCGACACTTTCCCGTCGCCATTTGGCTTTTTAGCCAAGCGCGAATGGGAATGGAAACCATCCGATCGCATGACGTTCTTGGCATCGACTAAAGCGCTCAATCGCACACCAACTCGTTTGGCTCGCAAGATCTTCCATTCAATTGAAGCTCCACACCAGATGACGAGCGTGCAGGCTGGCGATGTTGAAGCTGTTCACCGCATCACCACCGAGCATGTGTACAAGCAACAACTCGTTGAAGTGAAGGGTCAGACCGACATTTTGACGTTGGGCATCCCCTACATCAGCCCGTACAACGTGCACTCGATCTTGAACCCCATCTTGGTGATGTGCATGGGCCTTGGTTACTACTTCAACATGTACAAGGGAATGCCGCTTGTACGTGAAGGTGGAGTCATCATCATGACCCACCCCATGCAACCCGATTTCCATCCAGTTCATCATCCGTCGTACATCGACTTCTTCGAACAAGTTCTCGCCGATACCACTGATCCAAAAGTGATGTCCGAGAAGTGGGAAAAGCAATACGCCGAAGATGAGTGGTACAAGCATCTCTATCGCACCACCTACGCCTATCACGGCGTTCACCCCTTCTACATGTGGTATTGGGGCAGCCATGCGTTACAGCATTGCAGTCGCATCATCATTGTTGGTGGCGATCCCAAGACTGTTCGTCGCCTCGGATTTGTTCCGGCTTCAACTATGGATGACGCATTAGAAATCGCCAGCGACGTTGTGGGTCGCGCCCCCACCATCACTCACCTACATGCGCCGCCATTAATGGTGGCTGACGTTTCATGATTCGGATTTTGTAATGGCCCGCGACGACGCACCCTGGAAACCGAGCAACCTCGCTAAAGCTGCGCGCATTGGCGAGTTAGTTGAACGCATCACCCACCCCATCGCGAAACGCACGTACCGCAAAGGTTTTCCCTATCTTCCGCCGACGATTCCGCTTGGTGTTGCCGTACCCGAAGATGAACCAACACTTGGTGCCGACTACGACACCAAGTGGGCACGAAAGTCACCGGCCAAGTTTGTGCGCAAAGGTTTAGTCAACGGACCAATTCGTATCGCGATCAAAGGTCTGGCCAGCCCCAAGTTGTACGGCGTCGACCGTTTGCATGATCTCGCGCAAATGAAAGATCCGCCGCCGTTGATCTTTACCCCGAATCATCATTCGCATCTTGATACTGCGGTGATGGCTGTTGCTGTACCCGAACCTTGGCGTTCGAAACTAGTTGTCGCTGCCGCTGCTGACTACTTCTTTGATAAGCGCTGGAAAGCCACTATGGCGGCGCTCGCACTGAACGCAATTCCGATTGATCGTGAAGTGACCGGCCGTAAGTCATCAGACATGATCAAAGAACTTATTGAAGATGGTTGGAGTTTGATGATCTATCCCGAAGGCGGTCGTTCGCCCGATGGTTGGGGTCAAGACTTCAAAGGCGGTGCTGCTTATTTGTCAGGCCGCACCGGAGCCGCAGTCGTACCTGTTTTCATTGACGGCACTGGCGCTCTGTTCGGCAAAGGAATGAAGCGTCCGAAGTTTGGCACGACCAAAGTTGTCTTCGGTGCTCCGATGCGCGCTCTTGAAGATGAGAACACGCGCCGCTTCTCGGCGCGGATTGAAGAAGCAGTCACCGAACTTGGCGATGAATCGTTGACCGACTTCTGGACTGCTCGGCAACGTTCGGCACGTAAAGAGAGTACGAAACTGACTGGTCCCGAATACACCGGCTGGCGTCGTCAGTGGGCGTTATCAGAACGCCGGGAAATGGGAACCGCTGGTTTGCGACGCCGTCAAAAACGCCGCTGGCCCGACATCGGAAACTAATTAGGTTTTCTGGTGGCGAAAATGTGCGGATTCCCGCACATTTTCGCCACCAGAAAACCTAAGTTAGGGCTTTGGTGTTTTGGTTTGCGCGGGGATATTGATTTCATCACC
>Ga0209086_10001148_pt1 | contig 21675 bp, 15 predicted proteins | sample M_130207_XF_Meta_FD_187312 | JGI IMG/M metagenome (GOLD analysis project Ga0209086, IMG submission 187312) | Freshwater microbial communities from Lake Montjoie, Canada to study carbon cycling - M_130207_XF_MetaG (SPAdes) (version 2) | ecosystem: Environmental > Aquatic > Freshwater > Lake... | reverse complement strand
TTGGTGGACGTAATGCTCCGTCTTGCGGAAGCGCGCACCCCTCGCGTCGATCACCATCGGGTTCTGCATCGAGACGAAGAGCGGGATGACCCCCGGCTCCGAGTTCTGATAGTCCAACACGCCTTTGGGGGTATAGGTATTGGCGACACCGTACACGTCCGTCGCGAAGAACGCGGGCGGGCTGCGGAAGGTCGTCATCCCGCCGAAGACGTGGCGGATGTCGGGAGAGCCGTGGTAGACGACGAGCGGCTCGCCGCTCTCGGACACCACCTTGCTGTCGCGGAACCAGCGCTTGAACGCCGGAGTCGCGACCAGCGCGGCGTGGCGGGGGTCGAGCACGGGCGGAGTGGTTCGCGCTCGGCGGGTGCGACGGGGGTTCGTCTTTACCGGAGGCGCGTAGACGACGTGGCCCTCGGCATCGAAGCCCGGAACCTGTGCCAACTTGTCCCACACGCGGAGGGCATCTTTGCTCGTCACAGGCGTCCCGGTGTCGCAGTAGTGCGGGACGACCGCGAGGCCCATCTTTCCCGCGTGCTCCACCAAGAGACGGTACGCGGCGAGCCCCATCCCCTTTCCGCGAAGCGTCTCCGGCAAGAACGAACTGCCGACGCTGATCACGCCGCGCAGGTCGGGATGCCGGGAGGCGAGGGTTTGGAAGTTCCGCTCGCAGGAAGTGTCCCGCAGACGGTCGCGCGTGCCCTCCGTGAACGCCGCCGTACCCGACACGCCCCCGAGCCGCGTCTCCTTCGTGCGAGGGCTCCCGACCGGGAACACCTCGACTGTGAGGCTCTCGTAGGTGACGCGCTGGGGCCGGACACGGTTGCCCTCGCCCGTCGGCACCCAGAACTGGTTACGGCTCGAACTCGGGGTGACGACGAAGTCGTAGTCGTCGAAGACGCTCACCGAGACCTCCGCGTGCGGAGCGGGCTTGAGCGCGGGTTCGCCCGCGCATCGCGTTCGCGCGCGGACACCAACTCGCCGTCCCCATCGTAGATGGAGAGGATCTTCACGGGTGCGCCCGCCTTGAGGCGGATCTCTTTCTCCGTGTCTGCCCAGATGTTGAGCGCGACGGTAAGAGGCCAATCAACGTCCTCGGGGCGCACGACGGCGACGAGGATTTTCATGTCTTCCGGGCTGGCCGCGCCTCCTGATCCTGCCATGTAGTCGCGGGCATATCGGGGGTCGTACGTCCAGTAGACACCGACACCTTCCGTTCGGATGCTCGGGAGCGACGGGACGTTCACCGCACGGAAGAGAACGAGCGGGTCGGTGAACTTGAGGACGTTCCGCCGGAACGCGCGGTACTGCTTCCTCCGCCATTCTCCAAAACCGTGCGTTGTGAACGACGTCTCCAGCAAGTCCCCGACCTCGGTGTCGCGAGACGCGTTCGCAAGCACCACGCGCTGTACTTCCTCCCACGTGGGCGGGAGGAAACGCGCTGCGACTGACCCGTCCCCGCTCTCCATCCGGTGCGCACGGAGTGCGCGCGTGACGCGAGGTGCGCCCTCGATCTGACGCTCTTTGCGGCGGGGGTTCTTCAGCAACTGCAGGTCGCGCGAGTAGCGACGCTTCGGGAGTTCGACTCCTGCGTACCCAAAGTCGGAGATGACGTACTCCCCGTTCGCGCGCTTCAGGACGTTGTTCCCGCCGATGTCGCTCATGCGGAAACCACGGTCGCGGACGGTGAGAATGGCGGAGAGCACGTCGCGGAAGGGGTCGCTCGGGTCGAGGCCGATGTAGCGATCCGCGATGTCGTTGGTCGCCCACCCGTAGTTGAGAGATGGCATCTCGCGGTCGACAAGGTCGGACTTCATGTCCGAGAGGGGGTAGAGCCTCTCAACCATCACGCCGTAGAGACCTTCTCCGAGGTCGTACGCACCCGCGACCTCGGGGATGCCCGGCGGAAGGTTGCCGTCCTTGTCACGGGGCAGGAACTGGGCATCTGCAAGCACGGAGACGTCCGTCACGTCGGCGGTGATCTTCATCACCCAGCGCGGGTCGCTTGCCATCTCGTAAACGCTCGCAGCGGTGCCTTCCCCCAGTTTCTTCCCGAGGACGAACCCGTTGCGGGCGAGTACGGCGAGGGCGCGTGCAAGCCCTTGGTTCGCCGACATGACGAGGCCCATCTCGCGGCGCAGGTTCGAGGTCACCCCGCCCTTACCGAGCGTAATGTCGTACTCGGAGAGGTCGATGACAGGGTTCCGGCGCGTCGGCATGAGGTGCCGCGCACGCGGTGCGAAGTGCGGGTGGGGGGCGCGGCCTCGGCGCGGGTTCGTGCGCAGGCGCTCGACGTCCACGAGCCTCCGGCGTTGCGGAGAGGAGTAGCCGAAGTCCGAGACGACAATGTTCCCGTCCGACTTCCGCCGCATGAAGTTCTTGGGGATGAGGTCGTGGGGGGTGTACCCCATGGCCGTCACGACGCGCGCGGCGTTGAGGTACGCGTACTCCGGCGAGGTCTTCTTGTTCTTGAAGTCGTTCCAAAGGTCGTCGTCGTAGGCCGCCGCCGCACCGTTGGCGGTCTTGAACGCCATCTCGCCGATCTTCGTGGCGTCACGACCGGAGAGGGGCTCAAGCCGTTCGACGATGACGCCGTAGATGCCGTCGTTGAGCGCCACGACGCGCACGACGTCCGGGATGCCCGGCGGCTTCGTGCGCGGGTTTCCCGAAGGGTTGTAGGCGTTCTTCATCTCCGCCATGACCACGGCGTCCGTCGGGTCGTAGGTCAACTTGACGACGAACTCGGGGTAGTTGACAAGGTCGTAGACCGTCGCCATGGTTCCCCGCCCGATCTCGCGGCCTGTCTCGTACCCGTGCTTCTTCAGGGTGGCGCGCGCCCGTGCGAGGTTTCGTTCGTGGACGCTGCCCTCGATGGGTCGGTACTGGATGATGGCGGCTTGGATGTCGACGCCCCGCGTGCCGACCAGCCCCTCGATGTCGATGGGTGGGTTGCTCCGGTAGGGCGGACGAAGGGAGACGGTGCGACGCATGGCCCCAGACTACCTCGGAGGCGTCGGCACTACCGCTCTAGGGGCGTTCTTCGGGTGCTACGCGCCTACCAGCGTGCGGCAGCCTTGCGCCGCATCTGTGCTCGTGGTCACTCCTCGTAGGCGGCGGCGAGCGCCTCTTCGTAGGCCGAGGCATCCGCCGCATAGTCGATGACCACGACGCGCTTCTTCTCGGTAGCAGGGTCGGTGTAGAAGCCGCAGTTCTCGGGAGTGACGTCTACGATGCTGCTGCCAAGTTCTTCGAGCCGAGCAGCGAGCCTGTCCGCGATGCGTACGTGCTCGGGGTTCTCGTCGTTGAGAACCTCCGCATACGGGACGATGAGTACATCGCTGTCCGGGAAGTAGTCGAGCACGGGCAGCAAGAGTTCCTTGATGCGTGAACCGGAGGTCTTCCACAAGGCGTGCTCGATGTCGTTGCCCGTCAGGCCCACGAGCCACGGCAACTTCGCAACCGTCCCATCAGAGAGGCGGACAGCGATACGCGACACACCGTACCCGAGAAGAGGAACACCGAGCCTCCGCTCTAGCGCGTCCTCGTCCCAAAAATAGAACTCGTCGGGGGCGTAGCCGTAGGTCTCTTCCGCACCCGCGCCGTTCTGGCGCTCTTCTTGCACCTCAAGGGCGTCTCGGTACTGCACGACCTCCTGCGCAAGTAGCGCAACGAGAGCGCCCCGCTCCTCGCGGGTCATGGAAGGGTTGCGTCGGCGCGGGTTCTGTTCGAGGCGTCGGGCCACGGTAGTCCTTGTTCGCTGCTTGGGGTTGTGCCGGATGTCCGGGTCGTTGGGGTCGAAGGTTCCGACATTACCGGAGGCAGACTTCACCTGCCGAGGGTCGAAGATGGCGTAGTTCACGTTGCCCAACTCGGTCATCACGAGTGCGTCGTAGCCGCGATGCCGGAGGTACTCTACAAAGTCTTCGTCCTCGAACGTGCGCCAGTCTCCTGCAAGGAGCGCCGAGACGACGGGGGCTGCCCGCAGCCGCGACGAAGGTAGCGCGTCGTCGTCGGCCTGCTCGTATTCGCTATCCGAGAGGGTGGTGTCGTACCTGCGCAGGAGAGCGTTCACAACCCAAGGTTCCTTGATGCCTCCGCGTGTCCTGTAGAAGTTCTCTACTTCCCTCTCGACCTCTTTCTTGCCTTTCCGGTAGTCGAAGGGGCGCTTCACCGAGAGGTACACGGGGTAGATGTTGCGCCCGTATATGTGGGCGTGGTCTTCGGTCTCGCTGAAGAACGCCGCGATGGTCTTTCGCCCTTTACCCGGCTCGAACACGGTGAACGGGCCGCCAGCGTCCGTGCCGTGGAACATCACGCGGGGGTCGCCGTTCTTGCCGACCACCACGCTTCCCCCGAACCATCGCCTGAAAGCGGGCGTTTGCGTTGCGGAGGCGCGCACGCGGATGCTGCCGGAAGGGAAAGAAACGGGCAGCGGGGTGCGGCGTGTCATGGCAGCCCCTTGAGGATGTGGGCGAGGACGGGCACGGAGATGCTGTTGCCGAGCATCCCGAGCCGTCGAGAATAGGCGATCTCGCGGGTCTTGATGTCCCCGTCCTTGGTCTCGAAGTCCCCGTACTCCGTCCAGCCCTCGGGGAAGCCGAAGATGCGCTCCACCTCGGTCACGGAGTAGCGGCGGACGAGAGGCGTCTTGAAGCGACGGTCAATGAGGACGTTGTAGGGTACGCCCTTGTGGAGCGCCTTCGCGAGCGTGGGGGTCTTGGAGATCGCGGAGTCGCCTTGGTGCCCTCGGTGCCAGCGGCTCTCCTCGTGGCCCTTCCCTCCCGGTCGGCTCATGTAGGCGATGGCCTTCTTGGAATGGGCCAAACTCTTGACGGAGCCAACGGGGTCGAGCATGTCGATGAGGTCGGGCCCCCGCGTCTTCGGGAGCGCGGGAACGTCCCAGTTGCACCAAAACAACCGCTTGCGCCGCTGCGCGGTGAAGGTCGCCGCGTCGATGAGGACAGGCTCGACGCCGAGGGCGTTGGAGATCGCGTCGATCTCGGAGCGGTCGCGGGGGACGACGTTCTCGAAGAGGAAGTACCTCGGCGCGTCCCGCTCCAGCATCCGCACGGCGTCCCAAAACAAGCCGCTCCGCTTGCCTCGGGTTCCCTTCCCCTGCTCGTTGCCTACCGAGAGGTCTTGGCACGGGAAGCCCGCGACGAGCAGGTCGTAGCCCCCTCGACCGTAGGTCTTTGCCCGCGAGGGAACCGCGAGCGGGCACTTCCTCGCAGCCCCGAGCGCCGAGACGTCTCCGAGGTTGGGCACGTCGGGGAAGTGGTAGCGGTAGACCGCCGCCACGTAGGGGTCGTCGTCTGCATGGGCGACGACCTCAACAGGGGCTTTCCCGCGACGGGGCACATGAGGCAACGCGGCCTCGAACGCACCGATACCGGAAAAGAGCGACAAGGCGCGGATGGGCTGCTTGGACATGCTCAACCCTCCTCGTCGTCGGCCAGCCGTTCTTCCACGACGGCGATCAAGAACTGTGCGGCCCCCTCGATGTCTCCGTTGCGAAAAAAGGCGCGAGCAGGGGCCTCGACGATCTCCTCTTCGTCGTCCCACTCCCATGCCATACCCACGGAGTCAACGTAGGCATGCCCCATCTCGTGGAGGAGCGTGCTCTCGACCGCCGTGCGCATAGGCACGCCGTATCGCTTCGCGGCGGCAGCGATCATCTTGTCGTTCACGACCACGACGGGGGCGGTCGCCGTTCCGTTCACGTAGCGGGCGAGGTGGTCGCCCGTGTCCGCGACGTAGTGGTACGTCGGCGGCGCGAGGCCAAGCAACTCCGAGAACATCGCGACGAGGCTCTTCGCCGCCTCGACCTGCGCCTTCACGGCGGGAAGGGGCCGCTTGCGCACCTCGTAGTCCCATTCCGGATCGTAATCGTGCGACATGCTCACTCCGCGTAGTCGATGAGGACGACGCGACCGTCGTAGATGCCCCAGTTCTGCGTGTTCTCGAAGTCCTGCGCGTTTGCGCCCGGAGCACGCGCGCTCCAAAGCCGCTTCCACTTCGTCCGCGCCGCTGCGAGTTCGGGGTCGTCGTAGTCGCGGTCGTGGACGGTCTTGACGCGCGGGAACACGAGAACCCCGGAGACGTACTCCAGCGGCGGGAGGAGCATCTCCTGCACCTCCAAGGACGCCCAGTTCCAGTTATCCCACTCCTGCTCGTTGCTGGCGATCTCGTCCGTCCACGGCAACTTCGCGACGTTGCCGCTGGGCAGGAGCACGACGACGCGACTCGCGCCCCACCCGAGCACGGGGGCGTCGAGGTACGCCTGCATCGTCGTGTCGTCGATGGGGTACTCCATCGGGTCGAACGGGGTCTCGTGCGGGTCGACGTCCGCCGCCTCCATCACGTTCTCCTTGAACTCCTGCAGGCGCGCGAGGAGGTCGCGGACGTAGGCTCGGTCTTCGGGGTTGCGGCGGAGACGTCGCGTCACAGGTCGATCCTTTTCCCGTAGAGCGTCGGAATGTAGGCGGCGTAGAACTCTCGGAACCTCTTGTTGAAGTCGGGCACGATGACGTCGTTGAAGATCTTGTCCTTCGGGCTGTCCACAAAAAGATCGGGCAGCAGCAAAGGGCGACTCGGAGGCGTCAACTCGCAGAGCGGAAACAGGTCAGAGAACGCCTGTCTCCAGTCCGAGGCGTAGCCTTCTCGAACCATCCGGGAGTTCACGCACGCGTGTATACCCCAGCAGTAGTATTGGCGCGCGTTGTCGGGCCCGAGAAGACGCAGATGCTCCTTGATCATCTTGTAGAGCGGTGTGAGGGCAGGGCTGCGCCGAACGCCCCTGTCGTCATAATCAAGGGGAGCCAAGGGCACGGTGTCGCCAAACTTGTGCAAGTAGGTGAAGGCGGTGCAGATGCCCGCCCTCGTCCGCTCGTCTGATCCGCCCTTGAAGTCTTCGACGTCGAGGTTGAACACGAGCGTGACCGCGTCCGGCGCTCTAGGCACGGGCTTCTTTACGCTGCCCTTGAGCGCGACGACGAAGTTGTGCGGCGTGTTCGCCATGCGCTCGACAACCTTCCCTCGGAGAGCGAGCGAAGCGACGCTCCGGCCCGCGCGGGTGCGGCGAAGTTCGTCGGCCTCTTCCGGCGTGTAGCGGGCCTCGAAGCGCATGGGGTTGTGTCGGATGTCGGGGTCGCCGCCGTCGTAGTCGCCGTTGTTCGCGGTGGCGGACTTGACCTGCGTCGGCTCGAAGATGCCGTAGTTGATGTATCCGCCCTCCAAGAGCACGATGCCATCGAAGTCCCAACGCTCGTGCAGGTGCTCCACGAACTCGTTGGCCTCTAGCGCATCCCACGACCCTTGGAGCACGGCTTCCAAGAAAAGTTCCTTCGTGAGGTCTTCGTAGGAGAAGCGCTCGTCGTCGATGTCCTCGATGTCAAACTCCGGGTGCGTTCTCGATAACCCCATGAGGATACGTCGTGCCTCGTAGTCGTCTCGAATACCTCCGTAGTCATCGTAGAAGGAGTCAACAGTGCTCCGCGCAAAGTGGTCGCGGAAGTCGAAGAGGTCTCCGCATAACAAGTACGCGGGGTAGACGTACTCGCCGTAGCCTTGCGCGAACGCAGGGCTACTGGAGAAGAACGCAAGGAGGCCGCCACGGTCGGGTGCGTCCTCGTCGCTGAACTCCGTAAACGCGTCGTCAGAACTCGTCCCGTGGTAGACGATGAGCGGCTTCCCCTCGGCGTTAACGACTTGGCTCCTCCCGAACCACGACTGGAACTCCGGGTTGGCGAGGACGGCAGGGCGGGCTGCGAGCGCGGCCTGCTCGGCTTCCGCGCCGCTGTCGAAGCGGAAAGGGGCGTCGGGGTTGCGGCGGAGGCGAAGGGGGCGGCGAGAGGTCAGAGCCATTCTACGCTCCCGTAGAGATGGGGGATGAGCAGGTTGTAGAAGGCCCGGAAACTCGCGTTGAAGTCCGGCACGATGTAGTCGTTGAAGACGCCTACGATGCGAGGAGGGATCTTTCTGACCGTCACCGGGAGAAGGAGCGGGCGAGTCGGAGGCGTCAACTCGCAGAGCGGGAAGAGGTCAGCGAAGGCCTGATCCCAGCCATCGGCGTAGCCCTCTCGCACCATCTTCGAGTTCACGCTCAAGCCGATCATGTGGAGGTAGGTTGGCACCGGGTAAGATTCCCCGCCTTCTTGTTCCAGCCATGCGAGGTGCTCGTCCACCATCTGATAAAACGAGGCGTAGATGGGATCATCGGGACGTGCCTCCGGGTCTAGCAGACTGTATCCGTCGTCCCATCCAACAAAGTCATCCACAAACTTGTCTCCAAAGCGATGGAGATAGGTGAACGCTGTGTAGAGGCTCTCGCGCATATAGCGGCCTCGCTTCTCCCCATACTGCTCGGCGTCGCGAACATTAGAGATACTGACGCCGAGCGTGACCGCACCGGGCGTTCCCACGACGTCGTCCTCGTAGTCGGGCGCGACGACCACGATGAAGGTGTGTGGCGAGTTCGCCATACGCTTGACGTTCTTCCGCTGGAGCGTGGGGGAGACCATGCTCCGTACCGCCCGCGACTCGCGCGAACGCTCGGCGGCAACCTCCTTCGAGTAGCGAAGGTCGAAGCGCATGGGGTTGCGGCGGATGTCCGGCTCGTCCCCGTCGTAGTCTCGGCGGCGAAGGAGACGGCGGCGGCGGAGGAGTTGGCGAGAGGTTAGATCCACTGTTCGCTCCCGTAGAGATGGGGGATGAGCAGGTTGTAGAAGGCTCGGAAACTCGCGTTGAAGTCCGGCACGATGTAGTCGTTGAAGACGCCTACGATGCGAGGAGGGATCTTTCTGACCGTCACCGGGAGAAGGAGCGGGCGAGTCGGAGGCGTCAACTCGCAGAGCGGGAAGAGGTCGGCGAAGGCCTGATCCCAACCATCGGCGTAGCCCTCTCGCACCATCTTCGAGTTCACGCTCAAGAAGATCATCTGGATGTAGTTTGCGAGCGCGTCCTCTCGGTCGAAGGCCTCGCCGTCCTGCTCCAACCACGCGAGGTGCTCGTCCACCATCTGGTAGAACGACGCGTAGATGGGATCATCGGGACGTGCCTCCGGGTCGAGTAGGAAGTCCCCGCTCGACCCTAACAAGGAGTCCGCGACGCGGTCTCCGAGGCGATGAAGGTAAGTAAACGCCGTGTAGAGACTCTCGCGCCGTTCCCGACTGCCCTTTTCCAAGTCCTCTTGTTCGCTAACGTCATGTAAACCGACGATGAGCGTAACGGCATCCGAAAACAAGGGCGGCTTACCCCTGCGTATGCTGGTCGCGTCTCGAATCACGACGACGAAGTTGTGGGGTGAGTCCGCCATGCGCGCCACGCTCTTTTGCTGGAGCGCGGGAGACAACATGCTCCGCACGGCGCGAGAGTCCTTGAGCGCCTGCGCCTTCTTGGGGGCGTACTCGGCGATGAAGCGCATGGGGTTGCGGCGGCGAGGGTTCGTCTTCGTGGGCATGTTCTGCATCGTGAAGTTCACCCCGAAGTGGATGTCGTGCAGGTCGCCGTACTCGTCGGGGAGCGGGCGTCCCGCCTTCACCTCGTCGAGCGGGAACCAGATGAACGCGTCGTTTTCTCCGTCCGCCGAGAACGGACGCCACGCGTCCTTCTGCGCCTTCGTGAGGTCGACGATGAAGGTGACGTAGCGGAAGCCGCAGTCCTCGTACTCCGTGAACGGGAGACCCTCGGCGAGGTGGGTCATGCCGGGAGGAAGACCCCCGCACTCTTCGCGCACCTCGTCCTCGGCCTTCTCGCGGAAGACGGCGAGGTCGGTGATGGGCTGCATCGGGGTGCGGAAGAAGCCCTCACCGATGCCGCCTCCGGGAACGCCCCATGTTCCGCCCTGCTCGACCCACTCGGCGCGCAGGAGCAGGAGGACGGTGTTGTCCTCGGAGCAGGTGAAGAGCGCGCCTGCGCCACCACGGCCCCAGTAGGAGGGACGCTTGCAGGGAGGGTTGCGACGAGAGGTGCGCATCAGGGAAGCCCTTTGAGGATGTGTTCGAGCACCGGAACGACGATGCTGTTGCCGAGGAGGCCCACGCGACGGGTGAAGGGCGTCGGCTTCGCGACGAGGTTGCCCTTCCCGTCCTCGACGAGGCCCATCTCGGTGTGGCCCTCGGGGAAGCCGAAGAGACGCTCGACCTCTTCTGCCGAGAACCTGCGGACGCGAGGCGGCCGGAAGCGTCGGTCGATGAGGACGTTGCTCGGGAGCGTCTTCTCGATGCCCTTCGTGATGGTCGGAGAGACGTGTTCAGCGGTGTCGCCGTGGTAGCCACGCTGCCAGCGGGTGCGCCCGTTGCCCGCGTCTCGGCCCATGTAGGCAATCGCGGTTGCGGAGTGGTCGAGGGAGCGCGCCGGGCGCGCGTCGAGCGCGTCTACGAGCCGAGGCCCTGCACCGCGCGGGAGCGCGGGCATCTTCCAGTTGAACCAGAAGAGGCGCTTGCGCCGCTGCGGGACAAACCGCTGGGCGTCGATCTCCATGGGCTCAACGCCCAGTTCCTCCGTGATCGTCTCGCGATCCTCGGCGTTCTTCGGGATCACGTTCTCGAAGAGGAAGTAGCGAGGCTTGTCCCGACGGAGGATGCGGAGCGCGTCCCAAAAGAGACCGCTGCGCACCCCCTTGAGGCCTGTCGCCCGCTTCGAGGTGGCGCACGCGCTCGTGCCTCCCTGTTGAGAGAGGTCTTGGCAGGGGAAACCCGCCACGAGCATGTCGTACTTGAACGGCGCTTTGCGGAGTTTCGCGAAGGCGCGCACGTCGCCGATGTTCACGGCGTCGGGGTGGTGGTAGCCGTAGATCGCCATGGCCGACGGATCGATCTCTGCGTACGCCACGACCTCGATGGGGGCCTTTCCGCGACGCGAGACGTGTTCGGCGGCCTCCTCGAAGGCACCGATACCGGAGAACAGCGACAGGACGCGAATGGGCTGGCGGGACATTCGTCCCACCTTACCTTGACGCGGCGGGTAGCACCGCTCCACGAACCCGCTTCGGGTGCTACACGCGGGAGTTACCGCTGCGGCAGTTGCGGAGGGTTACCGCTGGGCAGTTGCGGAGGGTTACCCGCTGCGGCAGTTGCGGAGGGTTACACCCTCCGTGGCCCTCTACTGACGATGTCGGTGGGCGAGACTGGGACTGGGCCGCCCCGGCGAGCATGGTGCTCGTCGGGGTTTCCTACATGCGGTCGCGCGGTCGGCGCCGAGCCAGCGTGTTGAAGTCCATCTGCTTCTTCCAGCGCGCGCCGAGAACGATGACCTCGCCTTCCTCGTCGCACAGCGGGTAGGCGTCGTCGATCTCCGTTCCCCACGCGAGCGCTGTAGTTCGCTCGGTGTCGATGGTGGCGTCGTAGCCCGCGAGGTCGCTGAAGGGGAAGAGGAAGTGCCCGAACCACATCGCCCACGACTTGCTCGTCGACCACGAGATCGCAGGATCTCCGATCTGCTGGCTGTCGGCGCCGCGCCACAATCGCCTGCGTCCGCGATACGTGATGGCCGCCTTCACCTCTTCTGGGAGCGCGTCGTACGCCTCGCGAAAGCCGTCCTTGTTGTAGCCGTAGGGAGATTGGTAGTCAGCCAGCGAGCGATAAAAGCGCCGGAGCGCACGCCGCGAGACCGGGTCGGCGAGCAGTTCGAGCACGCGTCGCTTGGGAAGCGGGCGGCGCAGGGGGTTCCGTCGGTACGCGCGCACCTTGAGGGCGACGTCCTCGGGCTGGGGCACGAACTGCTGCCCCTTCCGCATCCCCTCTCGCTTCGCGCGGGTCGTTGCGCGGTACTCCGCGTCCGTGAGTGCGGCGATGGCCCGGCTCGGGAGGTAGCGCTCGCCCGTCTCCAAGGACGGACGACCGGACTTCGTGCGCCACTTCTCTCGCGTCCACTTCGCGAGGGAGTTCGTCGGCGACTTCTCGCCCCAGTACCCGCCTCCGCGCTGCTTGTAGAGCGCGACGGACAACTGCGCCTTCCGCGCGCTCCACTGGCCGGGGAGGCCGCCCTTGCTCCCGGCGGTGACCTCGCGCTTCACGGCCTCCCAGAGGTCGGGGTCGGTGCGCTCGGCGGAGGTGCCACCTCGACCGTTGCGACGGGGGTTCCGGTAGATGCTCGGGTCGTCGGGGTCGAAGGTTCCGGCGTTCTCGCGCGCGGACTTGATCTGGTGAGGGTCGAAGACGATGTACACCGTGGTCGGAACATCAGAGAGCCCGTCCGCAGAATCCAGCACGTTGCGGACGATGGCGCCGTCGAACCCGCATACCTGCGCGAGTGCTCCGATCACGTCGGTGGAGGTGTCTTCGTCGAGCGCGTCAAAGTATGGAGGAAGCGCACCCCTGTTGTCCTCCATGAACTCCTGTGCAGCCTTCTTGTCCTGTGCAGCCCACCCGCGCATCTTTATGGCGCTTCGGGGTATCGCCGTCCAGTCCGCGCCTTCCGCGTCCACCACGAGCGGTCGCTCCATGCGGAGGTACACGGAGTAGACATGCTCGCCGTACTCGGAGGCCACCTCGGCGTCGTCCGAGAAGAAGAACGCGGGGTAGCGCCTGCCCTTGTACGAGGGGACGGAAAACACCTCGATGTCCCCCTGCCAACTTCCGTGGTACACGACGAGCGGCTCGCCGCGCGCGTTCACGACTTGCGACGTGCCGAACCAGCGCTTGAGCGCTTCCGAGGTGGGCGCGGGGTTTCGGCGGCGTTGGGTCAGACGGTTCATCGACGACTCCGGGTACGCGTACGAGTGCGGGGGTTCCTCAAGATGCTCGGGTCGTCGGGGTCGAACGTGCCCGCGTTGCTCGTGGCGGACTTGATCTGCTTGGGACTGAAGACGACGTAGATGCTCCGTGGCTCGTCGTCCGAGTACGGGTCGATGCCGTGAACGATCACGCCGTCGTGGCCCCCACGGTGGGCGCGACGAAGGATGTCTTCGGCGTTGTCGTCGAAGTACATTTCGGGCCACTCCGTGTCGCTCGCCTTTAGAATCAGCGGGTTCTTGAGCGACAGGTACGCCGAGATCACCCGAGCCTTGCGTCCGGGCAAGGGCGCGCTCCACCCCGGCCCTGCGGCACTGTCCGCGTAGTTCCACGCCGCTTCGATGTTCGACACGAAGAAGAATCCGCCGCGCGACATGCTGAAGTTGGCACCGATCCGTTCCGCGTCGAAACGGTCGAAGTCCGAGGCGGTGCCGTGGTAGACCACGAGCGGCTGCCCCTGCGCGTCGACGACCTTCGAGGCTCCGAACCACCGCGCGAAGTCCGATGCGCTTTGGCGAGGGTTCCGACGCCGAGGGTTCGGACGACGGGTGCCCTTGGCGTCAGGCACGCGCATCATCCAGTAGTTGCCCGACTGCTTGCGATCCTCCGCGTCTTCTTCCTCGAAGCCGAACCCGAAGGACGCGTACCACTTGACGAGCCTCTCCCACGACCATCCCTCATCGAGCGGGTGAGGGTCGAGGTACACGGACAAGCCGTGCTTGTCGGCGAGGTCAAGGATGCGTCGCATCGCCTCCGTGCCTGCGCCCGTACCTCGGACGCCGGGATGGGCCTCGAACATCTCCAGCGAGACGTAGGTGTCTCCGCTTTCATGCGTCAGCCCGATGCTGATGGGAACATCCGGGAACATGCGCAGGTAGCCACGCTTCGTCGAGAAGGGGCAGACGACGGTAGCAGCGTCGAAGTCCGCGAGAAAGCCGCCGGGGTTGGCGCGAAGAGAAAGACGGCGCATCAACGCCTCCGGCTTCGATAAGGGTTCGCACGCGCCGCCACGGGTTGGGTAAGGACATTGATGTCCGTTCGGTCGCGTCCGTCCAAGACGGGGAACATCGCGACCAAGCGGACAGGCGCACGATGGTGAAGTTCGATCTCGTGTTCCCACGGGGCGTCGTAGAGGTTCTTGAAGAAGGTTCTCCCCCAGTCAACGTGCTGGGTATCGACCTCGCCCACCACGACGTAGACGTTGCCCTCTCCCTCACCCAGAGCGTGCCCATGCTCGGTGTCGTCTTGATAGACGTCCGCGCCCGACCTGTCCCACGCCCAGTACGTACCGATTCCCTCGGTGTGGAGGTCGCTCGGGTTGCGCAAGCGGAGCGCGCGGTAGACGCGAAACGTCGCAGGAGCCATCCGCATCCATGCCAAGAAAGCCTCGGCGTCACGGAGGTCTTGTTCTCCGTTCGCCCACCCCGCCTCGACTCCCCACTCGCGCCCGTTGCGGTCGGCGAGCGCCTTCTTGATGCGCACTTGCGCATCGGAGAGCGCGCGGGAAGTGTCAGGGTTCAGACGCCGAGGGTTCGGACGACGGGTGCCTTTCGCGCCCGGTTCTCGCCACATCGTGTAGTCCTGCTCCGCTTCGCGCTCTTCCTCGTCCTCGATGAAGAAGTCGAAGCCGAAGGAGTTGTACCAGCGAATGAGGCGTTCGCGCGACCAGCCCTCATCGAGAGGAAAGGGGTAGAGCAACACGGAGACGTCGTGCTTGTCCGCGAGGTCGAGGATGCGTCGCATCGCCTCGGTTCCCGCGCCCGTCCCTCGGATGCCGGGGTGGGCCTGTATCTCCGCAAGCGTGAGGTAGGGGGACACGTAGTCGGCGTCCTCCTCGCGAAACAGGAGGATCGAGACAGGCACGTCGGGGTACATGCGCGACTGTCGATCAAAGGGACACCGCACCGTGGCGGCATCGAAGTCCGCGAGCAGCGCACGCGCGGGCTCGTTGCGGGCCATCAGCGCCTCCGGCTTCGGTAAGGGTTCGTCTTCCGCCCCGCGACGCGCAGAGCGCAGCGGTACGCCTCCATCGGCGTCATCGTCGGCACCTCTTCCGGCTCCCCGTCGACCTCGGAGTGTCCGAGGTCAAGGATCACGGGCAGGTCGGTCGTGGGGTCGAGGACGAGGTTGTCCTTCGACACGTCGAGCCACTTGATGCCCTCCAGCGCCAAGAGCCGGAGCGCGTCGAAGAGGTGATCCGTCCACCGCTGGAAGCGCGACTGCTGCGCTCGCCCACGGGCGTTCCCCTCGTAGGGATAGTTGTCGATGCCGGGGTCTTCCGCCGCGTCTTGGAGGTACTCCCAGTTGTCGCGGAGCCACACCCAGTAGTCGCTCGGGAGCGGGTTGAAGTCCACGAACCGCGTCACGATGAACCAAACGTCCTTGTGGTGCGCGCTCTCCGCTACGCAGTAGGCGTCCACGATGGACGGGTGGGAGAACCCCCTGCTGATCAAGCGCGCCTGCGCCGCGATCTCGCTCTCGTCCCGCGTCGCCTTGAAGACGATGTTCGCGTTCGGGATGCGCCACACCTGCGCGTAAGAACCTCCGCCCCAATGATGCCGCGCGAGCGCGGGGATCTCTCGCTCCACGAGGTACTGGAACTCGTCGTTTCCGATTCTTGTGTCGGGGTCGTAGGCCCGCATGCGGGAGAAGCCCGCGACCATGGGGTTGTGCCGGATGTCCGGGTCGTCGGGGCGGTAGCCGCCGTCGTTTGCCGTCGCGGACTTGATGTTCCGCGAGTCGAAGACGACGTAGACGTCGATGGGCTCATAGAACTCGCCTCCGGGGTCAACGATCTCCTTGAAGATGACACCGTCGTGGCCCGCCGCGCGCGCGAGCGCGACAACCTCGTAGGTGCGCCGCGCTTCGGGGAACTCCGGCACAAACAGCGCGTCCCATTGTCGCCCTCGGCCCTCGTAGACGAAGGGGTTCTCGATCTTCAGGTAGACCCGGTAGACGCCCCGCTTGTTCCCCTGCACGGGGTCGGGGATGCGTGCTTCCCCGTTTGCGTCCGTGGGGTAGGGGGCTGCCTCGACGGGCGTGAACGAGAAGATCGGAGGCTCCGCGTACGCCGCTGCGCCGTCAAAGCGTGGCGTGAAGTAGAAGCCTGCTTGGCTGTCGCCCATCTTCGCGGGGTCGAAGACGGTGAACCCTCCGTTGAGGGTGCCGTGGTAGACGACGACAGGTCGGCCCGTCTCGTCCTTGACCTTGCTCTTCCCGAACCACTGCTGGAAAGCGTCGCTGGAAGGCGCGGAGAGCCGCATGTGCTCGCGGTAGGCGGGCGGGTTGCGGCGCGCCCGCGTGGCGGGTGCCCGCTTGCGAGGGTTGCGGAAGACGGGGATTTCGCGGGGCTCTTTCCTCCGTATCGCAGACGCAATCAACTCGCGGCGCCACCGCAACGTCTCTTCGATGTACCGCTTCTCGTAGATGCCTTCTCGGAGGGCGAGAGCCTTGGCCTGATCCATCAAGCGGTAGTAGGTGTCGTCGCCTTCGAGGGAGGCCTCGAAGTAGGCGTCAGCCTCTTCGAGCAGACGAAGGTACTCGGGAACGTCCTCCCGCCGCTTGCCCGGAGGTACGTTGACCGTCTCCGCCCATGCGACGAATCCTTCGGGGGAATCCTTCGCGTGGGCCGGGACGCGAAACCCGAGTTCCTCGATCTGGGTGACCATGCTGTCGAGCGCCTGCGCCATTGGGGAAAGCGGAGGAGGGCCCTCGTCGAAAAGCGGGTCGTAGGAGTGGGTGTGCATCTCCGACTTCCTCCCTTTCCTCAAGTCGTAGAGGCTGTAGGGAACCGACACCTTCTCGACGGACAAGATCGTGATCACGGAGGGGTCGAGGACGGCAACCTCGAAGAGGTCATTGGAGGAGATGTTGCCGACCTTGGTTGCCCGTGACCAGTAGCGCACCTGTCCCGTGACACCGATGTCGATGAGAGCCTTCGGGCCTTCCACGGGGCCGAGTTTCCGAATGATGTCCCCGATGTACCCGTAGCCGTAGCGGTTCGTGATCCCATACATAGTAGGCAACTTGTCCGCGCCGATGTCCTTGCGGAGTTGCGCAAGCCGATCTGTGAGGCGTTGGGGCTGGTCGTCGTAGAAGCCGCGTGCGTCGAGACGCACCGTGTAGACGTAGTTCTCCCCGAGCGGTGCGTTCTTGGCGTAGCCCTCCGCGTTGTCCTTGCTGTTCGTGAAGAAGATGCCCGGAAAGGACGAGCCCTCGCCCCTGCCGACGTAGGAGAGGTCGAACTTGCCTCCGGTGAGCAAGTGGCCGCCGTGGTACGCGATCAGCGTGCCGCCGGGGAAGAGATAGTCTTCGGGGTTGCGACGACGCATGTTCACGACCTCTTCTTGCGGGAGAAAGCCCGCATCCTGCGGGAGAAAGCCCGCATCCTGCGGGAGAAAGCCCGCATCCTGCGCGGATTCGGCTTGTAGTACCACACCCCGCCAACACCGGAGACACCCCCGCCTTCGAGCGCGGACGTCGGCTGCTTCTGCATCCCCATCTCGCGTGGGAGGTCGGTGTAGACGCTACGAGGCGACTTGAACTCCGCCTTCGCGGGGTAGTCGAGCATCTCGACGGCGTACCCCTTCTCGGCGGCCATCTCGAAGACGACGCCGAGCGCGTCGTAGTAGAAGCGCTCCGCAACAGGCGCGAGGATCTCCACGGTGTCGCGGAAGTCTTCGGGGAAGTCGTGTTTCTTCAACTGCTCACGCACTACGCTCACGTCGCTTTGGACTTCCTCGACGAGCCACGTCTTCTTGGTGGCGTTCTCGCAGTAGCGCACCCAGCCGACGGTGAAGAGGTCGCCCTTCTCGTAGGGGTGCCCGCTCTGTCGTGAGGTCTCCGCCAACTTGCGAAGGCCGTCCTGCTGGGCGGGCGTGAAACTCCCGTCGGTGAGGTCGATGTTGAACTTCAAGACGCGGTTAGCGTCATGGCAGAGGCGCTGCGCGTTGCTCGTGTAGGTGCCTCGCGTGACCACCCACGGGCGAACACTCCGGTACTTCGTGCGGATGGCGTCCTTGATGGCAGGCAGGAAGTCCTTCCCGCCCGTGTCTCCCTTGAGGCGCTCGAACTCGCGCGGGTACGTCTTCTTGAACTCCGCTGCCTTCGTCGGCGCGTCGGGCTTGTCCATCTTGAGGATGGGCCCGGACATCTTTCCGTAGGCAGAACGGGGCGCAAAGAGCAGAGCACGCGTAGCGCTGTCCATCGTGGCACCGGACACGGAGACGGCTAGGTGGGCTGCGTTTTCAAGAGAGCCCCCGGTGAGGTCGGCCCCGTCGAAACTCACGCCTCGCAGGTCGGCACGGGAGAAGTCTGCCCCCATGAACACAGAGCCGCTGAAGTTCACGCCGTGCAGATCCGCGCCGCTGAAACTTGCGTGCGAGAAGCGGGCTTGGGCTGCCTTCACTCCTTCCATGTCCGTACGGGAGAAGTTTGCTTGGTATGCGGTCGCGTTGCTCAAGTTCGCGTGCGCGAGGACGGCTTCGGAGAAGTCTGCCTTGTGCAGGTCTGCCCGCTGGAAGTCGGTTCCGTTCAGCGTCGCCTTCGTGAAGTTTGCACCACGGGCAGACGCGCCTGCAAAGTTCGCCCCTGTTGCGTAGACGCGCGTGAAGTCCGCGTTGTCCATGTCCGCCTTGGAAAAGTCGCACATCGGCATTTCGCAGCGGGCAAAAGAAGCGCCGTCGAGCAGCGCGTTCGAGAACGTCGCGTTCCGCAAGTCGCGGCCGGAGAAGTTTACCCCCGTCAGGATCGCGTTCGAGAAGTCGAGGGCCACGAGGTTGGCGTCCGGGTCGCGAACACGCTCTGCCGGGGTTCCGACGGCTCCCTCCATTATGCACTCGACGAACCGTGTGCCTCGCAGGTTGGCGCGGGTGAGGTCAACGTCGACGAGCCTTGTCCGCGTGAACGTCACGTTCGGGAGATTCGCTCCCCAAAGGTCTGCGTTCTCGAAGTCTGCGTCGGTGAAGCGACTCTCTTGCAGGTCGGCCCCTCGGAGGTCAGCGCTCTGAAACCCCGCCGAGAGCCCTCCAAAATCCCCACTCTCTTCGATCTCTCCTCGCAGTTGCGCCAGCGTCGCGTCGCGGAGCCGTGCGCCACGAAAGTCCGCGCCCGTCAAGTGAGCGCGAGACAGGTTCGCGCCTTCGAGGTCGGCTCCCGCGAAGACGGTCTCCCCCATGAGCGCACCGTGAAGGTTCGCCTTCCTCAAGTTCGCACCTCGGAAGGTCGCGTTCCCGAGACGCGTGCGGATGAGCGCAGCCCCTTCGAGGTTTGCCTCCGAGAAGATGGCCTCGTACGCCTTTGCGTCTTCGAGGGTTGCGCCCTTGAGGCTCGCGCCCGTGAAGTCTGTGCCTTCGAGTGTCGCGTATTCAAGGGTGGCCCCGTCAAGGTTTGCCCCGGTGAGGTCGGCGAAGCGCAGATCCGCGCCCAAGAGGTAAGCGCCCCGAAGGTCGGCTCCTCGAAGGTCGGCTCCCGCGAGGTTGGCATCTACGAGACGCTTGACCCCTGCGAGCGCGCTAGCGTAGGCGTCTTTGTCGTAGGTGGGGGCGAACGGGCGCCCCGTAGTCACGAGTTCCCGCTCGATCTCGTGTACGGACATCTCCGGGTTTCGACGGTTCCGGCGAAGAGCACGCCCGCCGTTCCGACGGTTCCGGCGCGTCATCATCGTCTTGCCTCGCACGGCGAGGGGGTCTTCCTCGTCGCGGAGCACGAACCCTCGGCGGGCGAGGATGCGCTCCATCGCGGGGTTCACGACCTCGACGTCGAGGACGTACTCCGCTCCGCCCATGTCGCGCACGCTGCGAAACTGGTCGAGCATCTCCTCGACGAGCGCGTCGCCGACGCCCTTCCCCTGCGCCTTCGGGTCGACCACGATGTCGAAGGTGAACGTGCCCTCGACGTCATCGGAGAAGGGGTGCTCGACGGCGCTCCACCCGCCGCCCACGACCTTGTTCCCGATCACGGCGATGGCGGAGAGTTCGCGGTTCGAGAGGATGCGGATGGGCGAGGCGAGGGCGATCTTCCACGCCTTCTCGGCCCACCTGTCCATCCTCGCGTCGCCGTCCTCGGAGTAGTACGTCCAAACGACGAGCCCCTTGGGCGGCGTCCGGCCAGTCGTGTCGGGGTTGTGGCGGAGCCTCATCGACGGCTCCGCGCAAGGCTCGCGCCCTGCTTCCCGTCGAGCGTGAAGATGTACTCGATCCCGCTCCACACGAGGTAGTACGCGGGGACGCCACGGTACGTGCCCTTGCGGTAGTCAACGTGCCAGTCCCCCGAGATGGGGAAGTCGCGGTCGTAGCCGAGTTCCTTTTGGATCGCCTTCCACTCGGCGGGGCCGAGCGCCCGCGCGAAGGCCGTGCGCGAGACATCCTCGCCGCTCTCTTTGAGCGCGGAGATGTCCTCGTAGGTGGAACTGATGCAGTTGGTGACGAAGCGGTAGCGCCCGTTCTCGGACGCGGCGGGGTTGTGGCGGGGGTTCAGCCGCGCGACCATCGCGTAGGAGTACGTGTCCACGTCCTTCCCGAGGATGATGTGGTCGGACAACTGCATCCCGAGAAGCCGGAGGATCTCCTTGAGCCGCGCCGTCGTGACGTCGTCCTCGGAGGACGGCTTCGCGACACCGGAGGGGTGATTGTGAACGAGGATCACAGAGTTGGCCCGCATTTCCAAGGCCGCGATGACGACCTCGCGCGGGTCGGCGACGGTCATGTTTTGGCCGCCCATGCTCAAGATACGGAAGCCGAGGAGGCGCATCTGGTTGTCGAAGAACAGCGCTCCGACCTGCTCGCGCGGGCCTCCGATGTAGGCACGGGCGATGCGCTCGGCAGCGTCAGGATCGATGATCTGCCCGCCCTTGCCCTCGACGGCGGCGCGACGCTCCGCGCGCTTGATGAGTTCGGCGGCTGCGACCATACGCGCCTGCGCGAGAACGCTGAACCCCTTGCGGTTTGCAAAGCCCTCCGCGCGCGCCACGCGGGCGAGGTTCCCCTGTACATCCGCGAGGAGCCCGCGTGCCGCCTCCTCCGGGCTTCCCTCGACCGACCCCGCGAGGAGCACGGCAACAAGAGACTCGTCCCAAACGTCCCGCGCGTCCACGAGCAGGAACTTCCGCGCCATGTCGCGCAGCGCTTCGGGAAGCCAGTCCGCCGCGACGGGCGCGGGTCGTGCGCTCTCCGGGTTCCGTCGCGGGTTGCGGACGGCGGTCGCGGCGAGCGCCTCTTGGAAGGCGCGCATGGCGGATGCGGAGGTGTTGCGTCGGAGCATGGAGAAGCCTCCCTGCCCTTCTACCGCACCCCCATCGGCGTGCGACCCTCGCGAGCACTCGAACTGCGCGTGGGGTTCGTGCGGATGTCGCTCCCGTACGGGTAGTAGGTGCCCGCGTTCCGCGTCGCGGACTTCACCTGCCACGGCTCGAAGGCGACGATCTCGTAGATCTCGTGTCGGTGTCCGCCTCGGCTGTCGTAGCGGATGATGCCATCGTAGCCCGCCGCGCGGGCGGCGTTCGGGAGCGTCGCCCCGATGCCCCCGAGGCGCTCGCGGATGCGCTCGGTCTTGTCGTAGGCGCGCTCCGGTGTCTCACCGAGAAGGATGAGCGCCTCGGCGGCGGGATCCAAGCCGCCTCCTTGGTCGTCGTCCGCCGTGCGCACGATGAGGGGGTTCTGGATGGAGAGGTAGACTTCCGTGAGGACGCCGCCCTCGACGGCTTCGTAGCCCCCTCGGTAGCCCACGTAGTTCTCCGCGATGCTCCGGTTGGGCGTGAAGTAGATGCCCGAGCCGAGCGTGCCCGTCTTGCTCTTGCGGAAGGTGCCGTTGCGGCTGTTGAGGACGTCGAAGCCTCCGTGGTACACGACGAGCGGCTCGCCGTTCTCGTCCACGATCTTCGAGTTGCGGAACCACTCTCGGAAGGCGTCAGCCCTTGCTGATGCGTCCGAGGTGGGCGCAGGGTTCCGGA
>Ga0209086_10001146_pt1 | contig 21713 bp, 16 predicted proteins | sample M_130207_XF_Meta_FD_187312 | JGI IMG/M metagenome (GOLD analysis project Ga0209086, IMG submission 187312) | Freshwater microbial communities from Lake Montjoie, Canada to study carbon cycling - M_130207_XF_MetaG (SPAdes) (version 2) | ecosystem: Environmental > Aquatic > Freshwater > Lake... | reverse complement strand
CAATCCATTTCATTTTTTTAGCAACAAAATAAGCAATCAATCCTAAGCTTATTACAATTAAACCACTTAGCATCATTTTAGTGCCCGTTGAGAAAAAGATACCTCCCCAAATAATAATGGCTAAAAATAAAGGGATAGGGTAAAGGGGCATCTTCCAGGGGAAAAAAGTTTTTCCTTTTCGCTTAAATAATAATAATAATCCAAAAGCTTGTCCAATAAATTGAACTAGAATGCGCATGGCTAATATACCGTCAATGACTTCTTTTAGTCTAAATAATAAACTAAATACAAATGCAATTCCTCCTAAAACCAATAAAGACCTGTGCGGAAAATGCAAAGTAGGATGTACTGCTTTAAAAAAGGGGAAAAAAGATCTGTCTTGTGCTGCTGCATAAGGAATTCTGCTATAACCCAATGTGGCTGAAAATAAGGAGGAAAAAGCCACTAATAAAATTAATACTGTTGCCAATGCCCCAGCGGTGGGACCATATAAAGTTTTAATATAATCGCTTACGACAAATTTACTGTTAACAATTGTTTGAAAGGGAAGCACACTGGCTACACTAATATTCATTGCCAAATACAAAATAGCAATACCTGTTATAGAAATAAACATACTTCTTGGAATATTTTTACTGGGATTTTTAATTTCACCTCCTAAATGGCACACATTATAATAGCCTAAATAACTATAAATGGTTTTAACACTCGCAAATCCCAAGGCTGCCACAAAACCATGTTGCATACTAAAGCCATCATTGATATGTCTGATAGGCTCCATAAAATGGCCATGAGCAATTCCTCCAATTATAATCCAGGCCATGGTGCCTAAAACACCCACCCATAAAAAAACAGAAATTTTTCCTATGGATTCAATTTTGCGGTACAATAATAGTATGACTAAAATAACGACTAATCCACTCAATGCTTTTTCTTGTAAAAACGATAAATGGAAAAAATAATTGGCGTATTGTGAAAATCCAATGGCAGCAGATGCGATAACTAAGGGTGCTTGAATCATGGTTTGCCAAACAAATAAAAAACTCATCAAGGAACCTGCTTTTTTTCCGTATCCTTCTTTTAAAAAGTGGAAACTACCACCTGCTCTTGGCAAAGCAGCCCCTAATTGGCTCCATACCATAGCATCTAAATAAGAAAGAAGGGCACCTGCGATCCAGGCATATAAAAAATAAGGCCCTGCCATTATTTGAGCCACCACACTTAATACCACAAATGGTCCAATGCCCACCATATCAATCATGTTGATGGCGGTTGCATGTAAAAGGCTTAATTTGCGTTCTAATTTTGGTGTTTGGCTCATAGAGTAGGTGGACAAGATAATAAAAATAGTATAAAATGGATGCGAATTTTAAGACTGTACAATGGGCGGATACTATCTCTATCTATGAAGTAAATATTAGGCAATATACGCCCGAAGGTACTTTTAAAGCATTTCAAAAACATCTCCCTCGTTTAAAAGAAATGGGGGTGGAGGTACTTTGGTTGATGCCTATTACCAGTATTAGCGAAAAACTACGTAAAGGAAATTTGGGTAGTTATTATGCATGTAGTAGTTATACCAAAATCAATACTGAATTTGGAAAGGAGCAGGATTTAATTGACCTTATTGCCAATGTCCATCAATTGGGAATGAAAGTGATCATTGATTGGGTGGCCAATCATACGGGCAGGCAACATGAATGGATGCAAGGCCATCCAGAATGGTTTACCAGAGATGAGCAGGGTAATTTTACAGAGCGCAATGGATGGGAGGATGTGGTGGATTTAAACTATAATAATAATGAAATGCGTGCGGCCTTAATTGGAGCCATGCAATATTGGGTTCGTGATTTTAAAATAGATGGGTTTAGATGTGATATGGCACATTTGGTTCCCCTAGATTTTTGGGTGTCTGCAAGAACTGCTTGTGAAACCATTAAGCATTTATTTTGGTTGGCAGAATGTGAAGTGGCCGAATATCATAAAGTTTTTGACCTTAGCTATGCTTGGGATTGGATGCATGCATCTGAAAAAGTGGCTCAAGGGCAATCCACCATCAATGATATTTATAATGTACTTAATAGTTATCATCAATATCCTGCTGGGGCTATGAAATTATTTTTCACTTCCAATCACGATGAAAATTCATGGAATGGAACGGAGACTGAAAAATTTGGCGTGGCTGCAAAGCCATGGGCCGTATTTACTTTTACCTGGAAAGGAATTCCATTAATCTACAGTGGGCAGGAATTACCCAATCAAAAACGATTGGCCTTTTTTGATAAAGATTGTATCGAATGGACTCCTTCACCTAAGCTACATGAGTTTTATAAAATCCTAATTAGTTTAAGAAAGTCGCATGCTTGTATTACCCAAGGGAGCACTTATAATTTACCCACCCAAGGAGAAAAGACCATGGCTTATCTTAGGTATGATGCTCTAACTGATCCCTTAACGCCTTTCAAAGAAGTAATATTGGTAGCACTCAATTTAGGAGACCAGGTGCAAAAAATAAAGTTTGACCATGAATTACTAGTAGGGGAGTATAAAAACATTTTCTCCGGATTGAGCTTTACTTTTAATAAAGAAGTAGCAATTGAGTTAATGCCTGGAGATTATTTCGTGTATGTAAAAGTCTAAGTTCTTTTGGCTTGTTGAAATTCTACAAACTCCATCATTTCCTCTAGGGAGAAACTACTTAAATTTTGAGCGGCAGTTACACCAGCCTTTTGGGCCACCAATACCCCATACTTACAATCCTCAAATCCCTCCACCGCATGGGCATCAGGATTAATAGAAATTAGCACATCCATTTTTAATGCAGCCGGAATAAAACGCCAGTCCATATCTAACCTTCTAGGGTGTGCATTAAGTTCAATGACCACATTATTATTAGCACAAGCTTCAATAATAGCAGCATGATCTACGGGATATCCTTTTCTACTTAAAAGCAATCTGCTTGTTAAATGGCCTAATATGCTTGTATAGGGATTCTGAATAGCACTCATTAAACGTGCCATTGCTTTTTCTTCCGTCATTTTTAAATTGGAATGAATGGAGGCAATGACTATATCAAAACTCTCTAGTACTTCATCAGGGTAGTCTAAGCCACCATCATTTAAAATATCGGACTCTATGCTTTTAAAAATAACAAAGGGAGCTAATTTTTTATTGAGCGCTTCAATTTCTTTATGTTGAGCCCTAATCCTGTCCACTTGCAAACCATTGGCATAGAAAGCCGATTTGGAATGGTCGCTGATGACCAAGTATTCAAATCCTTTTTCAATAGCCGCTAATGCCATTTGTTCTATCGTATGTACTCCATCGCTCCAAGTACTATGTGAATGGATAATTCCTTTGATATCTTCTTTTTGAATAGTGGCTTTGAGTATTTGGGTTTTAACTTGTTCAATAATGGCGGGATCTTCTCTTTGAGCAGGGGGAATGAAAGGAATCCCCATTTGTTCAAAAATGGACTGTGGATAAATAAATTTAAAATTTTTATCAAAAAGGGGGTTTTCGACCCATTTTTTTAAAAATTCGGGGGAACAGGACAATCTGAAGTCGGTCCAATGAAATGAATTTTGGGTGGTCAACCACCACCTTATTTCAAAATTATCAACGCCTTGGCAACTAATAAAATCTTCATTTTTTGAAACCTTAAATTCTTTTTCTACTAACCAGTCGGTTAATTTTTTTTCAGGAGCAGTGGTTACGATATCTAAAAATTCTAAACTTTCCATTTGTCTTTTATATGCACCCGATACTTCATGCAAGTCATTTGGAAAATATTTTTGTAAGGCTTCTTTTAAGGTGTGCACTAAACTTTCGACTTGTTGATATAGATAACTACCTTGATGTTGTAAAAAGTATTCCAAGCTCTCTTGAATGTTTTGTTGTGTCTTCGCACCAAAACCTTTGTAGTTAATTAATCTGTTTTCTTGACAAGCATAAAGTAGTTCACCGATACTTTCAATTTCTAATTCTTTCCAAATTGTTCTAATTTTTTTTGGACCTAATCCTTTAATTTTTATTAATTCAATAATGCCAGCAGGTGTTTTTTCAATATAAGTCGTTAGTAGGCTAAGTTCCTTATTTTCAATGAGTTGTATGATTTTTTGACCAATCGCTTCACCAATGCCTCTGATGGCAAAAAGTTCATTGGATGACATTTCAGAAACTGGTTCAGTTAGTTTGTCGATTGTAAATGCAGCATTGGAATAGGACTTTATTTTGAATTCATTTTCGCCATGAATGTCCATGAGTTTACTAAGTAAAGAAAAGTATTCTGCGATTTCGTAGTTGTTCATTAGTTATGTAAAGTATAAAAAATATTTCAAAAAAAAATCCCCTCCGTAAACGGAGAGGACTTCAAATCTATTTTTGCTGAAAGCAAAAAAGACGATTTAATTATCTTGCGATAATTATTTCTTTTTAGCAGCTTTCTTCTTTGCAGCTTTCTTCTTAGGAGCAGCTTTTTTAGCAGCTTTCTTTTTAGGAGCAGCTTTTTTTGCAGCTTTCTTCTTAGGAGCAGCTTTCTTTGCAGCTTTTTTAGGAGCAGCTTTTTTAGCCGCTTTTTTTGCAGTTGCCATGTTTTTTAGATTTAATGGTTAGTAAATATGAACTAAAAATAAAAAACTTTTATTATATCTGCAAAATTATTTTTTTAAGCAACAGTTTCTACTGGTAAAATAGATACCGTAGTACGGTTATTTCTGCCTTTTTTAAATTCTACCACTCCGTTTGAAAGGGCGAATAATGTAAAGTCAGAGCCAACTCCAACGTTTTTACCTGGATGGTAAACGGTACCTCTTTGGCGAATTAAAATATTGCCAGATAAGGCTGGTTGTCCACCATAAATTTTAACACCTAAGCGTTTACTTTGTGAATCACGGCCGTTTTTTACGGAACCTTCTCCTTTTTTGTGTGCCATAGTATATTCTTTTTTCTAGGGTATTATTAACTTGAATGTCTCAATTAGTCTATAAAAACTAAGCGATATTTTCGATTTTGATCTGTGTATAATGCGTTCTGTGACCGTGTTTCTTGCGAAAACCCTTTCTTCTCTTCATTTTAAAAGCGATCACTTTGTCACCTTGAACTAGGTCGTTAGTAATTTCAGCCTTCACTTTTACCTTTGAAGTAAAAGAAATGCTTCCATTATTATCAACGAATAATACATCGTTGAATTCAACTTTATCTCCAGTTTTACCTTGCAGGTGAGGTACATACAAGCTATCTCCTGCTTGTACTTTAAATTGTTGTCCTGCGATTTTTACTACTGCTAGCATATTGTCCAAAATTAGGACGGCAAAGGTAATTATTATTATCCCAATTTGCAAGTAATTCTCAAAAAATAATCAGGCTAGGCTTAATTCCCGCTTTTCTTCGCATTTAATTGACTTTTAAGGCCTAAAGTAGTTTGATGATCCATAAATTAGTACCTAATTTTGCCCAGCTTTAAACGCTTCAACCAATCCTGCTATGATTAATGTCAAATCTTTACTGGCTAAACCCTTTGCTGGGGTCATACATCGACAGATACAAAAGGAGCGTAAAACAGCCCTGGTTGATCAACAAAACATTCTAAATCAGTTACTTAAGGTAGGTAAAGCTACCATTTTTGGAAAAGAACACCATTTTGACCTAATCAATGACTACACTGGCTTTAAACAAGCGGTACCTTTAAGGGACTATGAGGATTTTAAGGGATATATAGAACAAATCAAAAAAGGGGCTCAAAATGTGCTTTGGAAGGGTCGTCCTTTGTATTTTGCCAAAACCAGTGGCACCACCAGTGGGGTAAAATACATTCCCATCACCAAAGATTCCATTAGTAATCATATTAATGGGGCAAGAAATGCCTTACTAGTGTATATGTCTATTACAGGATCTACCCAATTTGCTGGGGGTAAAATGATTTTTTTGAGTGGGTCACCCGAATTGGAACGCGTGGGAGGTATTCCAACAGGTAGGTTAAGCGGTATCGTCAATCATCATATCCCACAATACTTAAGAGGTAATCAATTGCCTAGTTACGAAACCAATTGCATGGAGGAGTGGGAACAGAAATTAGATAAGATTGTCGAAGAGACGTATAATAAAGATATGACCTTGATTGGTGGCATTCCTCCTTGGATTCAAATGTACTTTGATCGATTGATTGAGAAAACGGGCAAATCCATTCAAGAACTCTTTCCCAATTTGCAAGTGATGGTGCAGGGAGGTGTTAATTTTGAACCTTATCAATCAAAATTATTCGAGACTATTGGTAAACGAATAGATACCATAGAATTGTTTCCTGCGAGCGAAGGTTTTTTTGCCTATCAAGATACCAGAGATCAAGCGGGTTTATTATTAAATACCAATAGCGGAATTTTTTATGAATTTGTTCCGCTGGCCCAAGTGCATCAACCCAATCCTACTCGCTTATGTTTAGCAGAAGTACAATTAGGCGAACAATATGCATTAATCATAAATAGCAATGCTGGTTTATGGGGCTATAGCATTGGGGACACCGTAAAATTTATAAGCATAGATCCTTACCGCATGGTGGTTACCGGAAGAGTAAAACATTTTATTTCAGCCTTTGGGGAACATGTCATTGGAGAAGAAGTGGAGCAAGCTTTATTGCAAGTGACCACCGAAATGAATGTATCCGTAGTTGAATTTACAGTAGCGCCGCTCATTCAGCAGGGGCAAGGGAAAAGCTACCATGAATGGTTTATTGAATTTGAAAAAGAGCCAACAGACATGGATTTGTTTCGTAAAAAATTGGATGAGCAGCTTTGTTTAAGAAATGTGTATTATCAAGATTTAATTGTGGGGAATATATTGGAGCCCTTGCATATTCAAAGCTTGCAAAAAAATGCATTCATCAATTATATGAGAGCCCAGGGAAAACTAGGAGGGCAAAATAAAGTGCCCCGTTTAAGTAATGACCGAACCATCGCCAACGAGCTAGTTCAATATATTTCGAATTAAATAAATAATAGCGTAATTTTAATTTTTAAGAAAACAGTTGGATGAAGCAAAAAAGAATTGCCATTTTTGGATCTACAGGTTCTATTGGGAAGCAAACACTCGAGGTTATTTCCGCGCACCCAGAATTATTTGTTGCAGAAATTTTAACTGCGCATTCCAATGAATCCCTTTTAATAGAACAAGCATTACAATTTATTCCTAATATAGTCGTGATAGGAGATGTTACTAAATATGCTAACGTTAAAAAAGCATTAGAAGGAAAACCCATTAAAGTTTTCGCAGGCGAAGAAGCTTTAGAACAAGTAGCAGGAATGGATTGCTATGATTTCATGATGGCAGGCATTGTGGGCTTTGCAGGACTAAAACCTACTTTAACAGCGGTTGAAAGTGGTAAAGCCATTGGTTTAGCCAATAAAGAAACCTTAGTGGTGGCAGGCGATATCGTAATGCGCAAGGCAAAAGAATTTAAAGCAGCTATCATTCCAGTAGACAGCGAACACTCTGCCATTTTTCAGTGTTTAGTTGGAGAAGATAATAATCCGATTGAAAAAATAATTTTAACCGCCAGTGGGGGTCCTTTTTTAGGAAAGAAGCCCAATTTTTTGGTGAATGTAAAAAGAGATCATGCTTTACAACATCCCAATTGGGCCATGGGAGCAAAAATTTCCATTGACTCTGCCACCTTGATGAATAAAGGCTTAGAGATGATTGAAGCGAAGTGGTTGTTTAATTTAGCACCGCATCAAATAAAAGTGGTCATTCATTCGCAAAGTATTATTCATAGTATGGTTCAGTTTGAAGACGGCAGCATAAAAGCGCAGATGGGGCTTCCGGATATGAAATTACCCATTCAATATGCCATGGCCTTTCCGCAAAGATTAAAAAATCAATTCCCTAGATATTTATTTGACAAACCCAATCAATTAAATTTTGATGAGCCAGATCTGAGAACTTTTAGAAACTTAAGTTTGGCTACGGAGGCATTAAGAAGAGGGGGAAATACGCCCTGTGTTTTAAATGCGGCCAATGAGATAGCCGTATATGCTTTTTTAAGAAATAGAATTGGTTTTTTGGATATGACGGAATTAATTGAAAAAACCTTGGAAAAAATTGAATACATAGCGAGTCCTACCTTGGAAGATTATTTTGAAACCGATGGAGAGGCGCGTAATTTCGCAGCCTCTTTAATACAATTATAAATTATATGTACATTTTAGCAGTGGATCTTATAGGTGTGGGTGTAAAAACAGCACAATTTATTTTATCTTTTTCTATATTGGTAGTGTTGCATGAGTTGGGTCATTTTATTCCAGCACGCTTGTTTAAAACAAGAGTAGAAAAATTTTATTTATTTTTTAATCCAGGTTTTAGTCTTTGGAAAAAGAAAATTGGTGAAACAGAATACGGTATTGGCTGGATTCCTTTTGGAGGCTATGTAAAAATTTCGGGTATGATTGACGAAAGCTTGGACAAAGAACAAATGAAATTGCCACCAGAAAATTGGGAACTCAGATCTAAGCCTGCTTATCAAAGATTAATTGTGATGTTAGGTGGGGTATTTGTGAATGTGGTGTTAGCCATTGTTATTTTTATTGGGCTTTCTTTTTATTGGGGAGAAGATACTTTGCCAGCAAAGAATGTGATTTATGGAGTGCATCCAAGTGAACTAGCAAGTAATATGGGCATTAAAGAAGGTGATATTATAGTTTCCTTAGACCAAAAAGAGTTAGAAAATTTTGACGCTTTAGAAGGGAAATTAATTTTAACCAATCCTAAAACATTGCAAGTAAAAAGAGGAGATAGTTTAGTGTCCTTGTCTATCCCAGCTACTTTATCAAGTGCTATTGCTAAATTTAAAAAAACTGCGCCATTTGTTACACCGCGTATACCTGTGGTGGTTGATTCAGTAGGAAAGTCGGCTGTAATTTTAAATGGGGCCATTAATAAAGACGATACTTTATTAAAAATGAACAATGAAAGTATTCAATATCAATTTGAGTTTTTAGAAGTGAAAAAGAAGTTTGCTGATTCTATTGTTCTAATAACGGCGAAGAGAGGAAACGATACTGTGCTCATTAAAACTTTAATCAATGGGTCGGGTCAATTAGGCTTATTTGTAAAATTGCCTTATGCCTTATTTGAAACTGTACATAAAAATTATAATTTCTTAGAAGCCATTCCAGAAGGGGCACATCGTTGCTACATCACTTTAGACAATTATATTACGGGTATTAAACAAATATTTACAGGTAAAGTAAATCCGAATGATTCTTTAGGTAGTTTAATTAGTATAGGTAATACTTTTCCATCTACTTGGGATTGGGAAAAATTCTGGACTTTAACGGCCATCTTTTCTATTATACTAGCTTTTATGAATGTGCTTCCTATTCCAGCATTGGATGGGGGGCATGCTTTATTTATATTGATTGAAATGATTACGGGCAGAAAGCCAAGCGATAAGTTTATGGAATATGCTCAAATTGTGGGTATGCTTATCATGTTTGGCCTTATGTTTTATGCTTTGGGATTGGACTTTTGGCGTTTGTTTAAGTAATCCAAGAATTAGTTGTAATTTTGTAGGTTCTAAAGATTTTATTTCCCTTTAGGGATAATGGGGTCGTATGGTTTTGACAGCAATCGTAGCGGTTGGGGTAAGCATGCAGTGCGTTGGGTAATTAGCACTTTAATCTGAATACCAAACAATCAAAAGGCGAAGCAAATTTTGCCATGGCTGCTTAATTCAGTGAATTAACTTCCATTTTGGTCGAGAGAGAAGGCAGGCCTGTTGCCCGCTCCTCAGCCTAATTAAAAACAAAACAGGATGCGATAAAAGTAGGCTGTGCCTTTTATTTAAGTACCATTCAGCTAAGTAGTAAATTGGTTTGTGTTTTTCCTGTTTACCGCCTACAAGCAATAAAACAATAAGCATGTAGAAGATCAATGGTAACATTGTTTGGACAGGGGTTCGACTCCCCTCGACTCCACTCCACTTTTTAATTCGAAGTAAAAAGGCCTAGCAAAAACGCTGGGCCTTTTTGTTGGCTTATCCATTTTTGAAAATCAAATTTCAAATACGAAATAAATGAAAAAAGGCTTGGAAGATGCATGGATTAAAAGTAAATTGATTAACTTTCATAGTGATAATGGAGTGGCAATAAAGTTTTTATCAGTTCTCCTATTCGTAAATAAAATTTGATATTTTTTAACCAATTAAGATCTATACTTATGAAAACTAATTTTAAGTTTTTAGTATTGCTTACTTTTTCTAATTTACTGCTTTTGATTTCAACTAATGCGCAGTTAAAATCAGATTCATTTAAATCTTCAGTAAACTTTTTTCCACTTTCTGATGTGAAATTGTTGGCTTCAGATTTTAAACATATTCAGGATTTAGATCATGATTACTTATTAACCTTAGAGCCAGATCGTTTGTTGTCTTGGTTTCGAAGAGAGGCAGGCCTTACTCCAAAAGCTGCGCCCTATCCATCTTGGGAATCGGAAGATATTTGGGGCGAAGGACCCTTGCCAGGCCACATTATGGGTTTCTATTTATCATCTATGTCTATGATGTATGCTTCCACGCATGATGAAAAAATAATTGAGAAACTAAACTATACTTTACAAGGACTTAAAGAATGTCAGGAGGCCAATAGGAATGGTTATTTATTAGCTACCATCAATGGGAAAAGAGTATTTGAAGAAGTAGTTGCAGGTAATTTTAAAACCTCTAATCCTTTGATCAATCATAGTTGGGAGCCGGTATATGTATTAAATAAAATTATGCTTGGCTTGTATAGTGTAAATCAATATTGTCAATTGCCCTTATCAAAAGAAATATTGATTAAAGTAGCAAATTGGTTTGGTCATGACGTGCTTGATAAACTATCAAATGAGCAAATTCAGGAATTATTGGTTTGTGAACATGGTTCCATCAATGAATCATTTATTCAAGTTTATAAATTAACAGGGGATAAAAAATATTTTAATTGGGCAGTTCAGTTAAATGATGAAGACATGTTGATTCCTTTGTCACAAAAAAAAGACATCCTGAATGGATGGCATGCGAATACCCAAATACCTAAATTTACTGGCTTTGAAAATGTGTATTTATACAACGGGGATAGTACCTATACGAATGCTAGTCGCTTTTTTTGGAAAACAGTTGTCAATAAACATACTTGGATTAACGGGGGCAATAGCACCGGTGAACATTTTTTTCCAGAATCTGATTTTGTAAACAGGGTCAATCGAACAGGGGGGCCAGAGTCTTGCAATTCAGTCAATATGATGCGTTTAACCGAGATCCTGTATGAGAATTATGGGGAGGCCGAAAAAATAGATTATTATGAAAAGATATTGTACAATCATATACTAGCGAATTACGAACCTGAACAAGGGATGTGTGCTTATTTTACTTCGATGCGACCAGGCCATTATAAAACTTATGGGAGTCCTGATAAATCTTTTTGGTGCTGCACTGGAACGGGATTAGAAGCCCCAGCCAAATTCTCTAAGATGATTTATGCTTACCACAATCGTGATTTATTTGTTAATTTATTTATTCCTTCTGCTGTGCAATGGAATCAACTTGGTGTTGAGCTAAAACAAGAAACAAATTTTCCAGATAAAGATGCTACTAAATTTATAATTTCTGTTACAAAGCCAACCCAATTTAACTTAAAAATTCGCCATCCTTATTGGGTAAAAGAAAAAGGGTTTATTATAAAAGTGAATGGTAAAGTACAAGCTATCACTTCTTCTATAGGCTCGTATGCTTCCATTCATAAAACATGGGTAAATGGAGATGTAGTAACTGTGGAAATACCTTCCCAGCTTTACGTAGAAAAATTGAAAGGGGATGAAACTTATTTATCTGTTCGTTATGGCCCCATCGTTTTGGGGTCTAAAGTAGATAATCATGGGTTGAAAAAATCAGATTTTTGGCTAGGGCTTGATCATGAAGCAGAAATAGAAGTTCCTGTTACTGTGGCTCCACCTTTATTTGGTTCGGTTGAAATGATTGACAAAAATATTGAAAAAGAAAATACGGCAGCTTTGTCATTTAAAACGAATTTGAATATTTCTGGGTCGCCCATCACACTCATACCTTTCAATAGAATACATTTTAGCAGGTATGAACTTTATTTCCGACACCTACCATCTGTAAAGGAATATTCGTCTGAATTAAAACAGTTATTGAATGATACCATAAATAATATTTCATTAATCCATTCAACAATGGATAGCGTTTTGCTTGGCAATACGGAATCTGAAAAAGTGCATAAAATTGAATCCGTTAATTCATTGGTGGAGAAGAAAGGTTTGTTAAAGTGGAGATCTGTTAACAAAGGAGGGTATATTAATTTTGAGATGAAATCTGATCCGGCGAAAAAGCAAGATTTGTATCTGATGTTTAGGTCGGGATTGGATAAGGCTGGAAAATTTGAAATTTTAATTGATGGCCAACAGATTTTTACAATGGATCCTTCGGTAAAGTTGTCTGATGAAAATAATTTGCGAATTCGAATTCCGCAAGAAGCAAAGTCAGAGAAGGGATTGATTACTGTTCAACTACATGGCCTTAAAAACCTTGGAATTTTTGGTTTAATGGATGTAAGAATTTTAAATGCAAACAATTAAAAATAAGCCTATAAGTGTTTTCTTATAGGCTTATTTTTCTTATCCGTAAATATTTCTATTAAGAAAATTATTTTTCCATTTTCCTTGAGGGTCCATTTTTTTGGCCATTGCTAAGAAATCTTTAAACTTTGGATAGCGACTTTGTAATGCTGACGGAGCTATCGTAAATAGCTTTCCCCAATGTGGCCTATACTTAAACGGGCTTAACTTTTCCTCTATCAATGGAAGAATTTTCATTACTTTTTCTGTTTCTGGCTTCCAAGTAAAATGAATAGCAATCATATCTTGATGATAGGCGGGGCTTAGCCAAAAATTATCAGCAGCGATAGATCTTATTTCGGTTACATATAAACTCGGGTAAATTATTTTATGTAAACTTTCAACCGCCATAATGGCTTTATAAGCATGCACACGAGGAACAAAAAACTCGGACTGTAATTCGGCGCCATTGCTGGGCGTAAATCCCATTTTAAAATGGGGCAATCGATCATACCATGGTCCTGGTACACCCATTTGATCGGTACAATTAATAGGAGAGTTTACTTTGATAGGATGTAGGTTAGTCTTAGCAGCGGTTGCACCAAAAAAGGTTTTAATTTTTTTTGTTGGTTTTGTATCTACTCTTTTCTTAACCCAAACTTGGGTAATATTTTTATCCATCCAGTGGGTGAACATACTTACGGAATATCCAGATTTATAGATAGCGTCAAAATTTTGTTCTAATTGACTCATGGGTAAATTTTCAAAAACTTCTTGAGTCACTTGGTAAGTAGGTTGGATGGACAAAGCCACTTTAGTAACAATACCCAAGGCGCCAAGGTTTACAACAGCTCCATAAAAGTCGGGATTATTTTTATTCAGTTTAATAATAGTCCCATCTGCTTTCATTATTACTAAGGCTTGAACAGCGGTTGATAAATTGCCGTTTTGGTCTCCAGAACCATGCGTTGCAGTAGCACAAGCACCCGCAACTGAAATATGCGGCAGAGAGGCTAAATTATGTAATGCAAAACCTTTGCTTTCCAAGTAAATGCCAAGTGTTCCATATTTTATGCCTGGTTCAATCCAAACTAAAGATTGTTTTGTGTCGATACTTATTATTTTATCTAAGTAGGAGGTGGAAATTAAAGTAGTTGTTGTATCTGCAACATTGTTAAAGGAGTGTCTTGATCCCAATGCTTTTCCATTGTTTATTTTTAATACTTCTTTTTGGAGTGCATCAATCGTTTTTGGGAAAACAATATTTTTTGCAGAATAAGCTAAATTTCCGGCCCAATTGGTACCCACGTTTTCATCTTTCATAAGCAAAGGAGAATATAATTTAGAAAAGGACAATCCTAATGTTAAAATACTAGAATTTTTAATAAAATTTTGACGGTCCATAGAGGCTAATTTTAGGTAAATTAATACAAGTTGATTATACAATATAAATGTAAACAGTTTATTTTCCAGAAAATTCTATTCCTTATGGGTAAAAATTCAAAATAATGCAGCTTTTTTAAATGCTTTTTATCAAATTAGGTGTATTTTGAATACCCAAAACAAGATTATGAAAAAATATTTGATGTTATTTCTAGTGATGATTTTTATGTTATCCAATTCTTTTGCTCAACAGGTATCAGCTCCAAAAATTGCGGAGAAGGCAGATACTTCTAAAGCAGTTAGTAAAAAACCTACCCTTGCAGATAAGGTTAAAGGTCAATCAAAAAATTCGGGACTATTTACCTTGTATCAAGATACAGCGAGTGGAAATGTTCAGCTGTATGTTAGGAAAGATCAACTAGGTAAAGAATTTATTTATGAAAGTTTTTCTATAAGTGGGCCAACCACTTTATTCTTAAACCAAAGCATGCACCGCTCCAACTTAGTATTTAAGATAAAAAAAGCTTTTGATAAGATAGAATTTGAGATAGTAAATACAGGTTTATTTTATGATAAAAATAATCCAGTTAGTAAGACTGCTGATGTAGACAAACCTGAAGCAATTTTCTTTTCGGACAAATATGTTATTGAAGATTCTTTAGGATATTTAGTGAATGCCGACGCTTTGTTTTTAAGTGAAAAATTAGATCCAGTAAAACCTAATTTTCCTCCAGGTCCAGGTAGTGCGAATATTTTTAATTTAGGTAATTTAAATTTAAGCAAATCTAAATATGCTCAGTTGCGTTCTTTTAGTGATAATACAGATGTAGTAGTGGATCTTTCTTATGACAATCCCAATACAACCAATGATGGTGGTCCAGATATAGCAGATCCTCGTTATGTTAGAGTGCGCATGCAACATAGTTTCATTGCAATGCCAACGAATAATTTTGTTTCAAGAAAAGATGATCCTCGTGTTGGTTATTTTATGTCTGAACGTAACGACCAAACTAGTATAAGTCCAACTCCCTATAAAGACATGATTCATCGTTGGGATTTGCAGAAAAAAGAGCCTGCTGCAGTAATGAGTGAACCCATTGCTCCTTTGGTCTATTGGATTGAAAACACCACACCCATTGAATACAGACAAATTATTCAGGAAGCAGGAATGAAGTGGAACGAAGCCTTTGAAAAGGCGGGTTTTAAAAATGCACTTGAAATGAAAATTATGCCAGATACGGCTACTTGGGATCCTGCTGATATTCATTACAATGTAATAAGATGGGTTGCTTCTTCACAACCTTCCTATGGTGCCATTGGGCCAAGCTTTGTAAATCCAAGGACAGGACAAATTTTAGGCGCAGACATTACCATTGAGTGGTTTTCAGGAAGTGCAACTCCTATTAATGATGAATTGTATAATGGATCTAATGCTGTTTCAATTTCCACAATGAATCTTCCACATTTTTTAATGAAAGATTATTGCAACTTGGCGAATGAATTGAAAGCTCAATATAGTGCAGGTCTTACCGTAATAGAAGTGAATGGAGCAACTCCAGCTGAAATCAAATTAATGCATAAACAATTTTTGACTTATTTAGTGATGCATGAAATGGGACATACTTTAGGTCTAAATCACAATATGAAAAGCAGTCAAATGTTGTCTCCTAGTGAAGTGAATAATACGAACATCACGCACAATATAGGTACGATGGGCTCGGTGATGGATTATCCAGCCATTAATATTGCATTAGATAAAAGTAAACAAGGAGATTTTTATACGACCAAAGCAGGCCCCTATGATTTATGGGCTATTGAATTTGGTTACAGGCCATTTAAAACGGATGAAGAAGAAGCAGGATTAAATAAAATCTTATTAAGAAGCACAGAACCTTATTTGGCTTTTGGTAATGATGGTGATGATATGCGTGCTGCTGGTTCAGGTATTGATCCAAGAATTAACACCAATGATTTTACAAACGATGCTATTGGCTATGCTGAAGAACGTTTTAAAATTGTGAATAATTTGATGGGTAAATTGGTGGCTAAATATTCTAAAACTGGCAAATCCTATGCAGAATTAAGAGCTAGATATGGCAGTCTTTTAGCGCAACGAAGAAATATGATTGCAGCGGTGAGTCGTTATATTGGCGGTATCTATATAGACCGTTCTTTCCCAGAACAAAAATCATCTGAGAAACCTTACACACCTGCACCTCTTGCTATTCAGAAAAAAGCAATGGCCTCTTTAGGTAAATATGTATTTGCTCCAGATGCTTATGCAACTGATGCAAAAGTGTTTCCTTATTTACAAATACAACGCAGAGGGTTTAATCAAGGTAGAGGAGAAGATTACAAAGCCACAGCTAATTTAAATTCATTGTCAACAACCGCTTTGGATCAGATTTTACATCCAGCAACTTTGCAAAGAATAACTAATACAAGATTGTATGGTAATGAGTATGCTACTGCTGATGTAATGAATGATTTGGTAAAAAATATATTTGATGCAGATATCAATGGAAATGTAAATGTTTATAGACAATATTTACAAAATTCATTTGTAAAAATGAATATTCAATTGGTTGCAGATAATTCTAGCTTGGATCAGGTCTCAAAATCGGCTGTGTATTATACTTTGAAAAAATTAAAAGCCAAATTTGTTAACGCAAATATGGGCAATGAAGAAACAAAAGCGCATAGGTCGACGCTGATTTTTTTAATTGATAAGGCCTTAAAAATAAATTAATTTTAGCTTTTTGCTGCAATGGGATATTAGCAATGATACTTTATTAAGACCGCTTTTATAGCGGTCTTTTTTTTATCTTTCAAATACCACTTCTTCATAAGGTACTCTAAATCTAGGACCCCAAACACCTTGTGCTGTTCCTTTGCCAATCCCTATGATCATATTAATTTCTGCTCCTGCAGGGAGCTGTAATGCTTTTTTTACCCTTACTTCATCAAAGCCTTCCATTGGGCAGGATTCAAATCCTTCCGCTGTAATAGATAACATAAAAGTTTGTGCTGCTAATGCGCAAGATTTATGTACCGTAATTCTTTGATCTGCTTTTCCGCCCATTCGAATAAAAGGTTTGGTAAGGCCTATAAAAAAACTAATGCATCTTCTTACAAAAGCAAATACCCCAAAAATATCAGATCGGTAGGCGAGTGGCATTAGTTTTCCATAATAATCCAGCCCTCTTTTTTCAAGTTTGCTGGGTTCGCCATGAATGCCCGCTTTTAAGCGGTCGTAATTCCATTTAGCTCTTTTTTGCCATAAATCTTTACGCGTTACAAACACCACAATTTGTTTGGCCGTTTTTGCAGCGGATTGACCTAGACACAAAGCTTGATATTTGCTTTTTTCTGTTTCACTTTTGATCCAATAGAATTCCCAAAGTTGCATATTGCTACTATTAGGCGATAAAATGGCTCTTTCTAAACTTCTTTTAATGACTTCATCTGGCACTTCGACCAATGGGTCAAATTTTCGATTGGATCTTCTTTTGTTAATAATTTCTTGAAATTGACTTGAATACATTTATACCTTGGTTTATTTTATTAAATTGTGGCGGATTTGCTTAAGCTAATAACCATTTTTTTGACAATTGGTTTAAGCAGCTTGCAAATAAAACTAAAATTTCCCTTTTATGCTAAAAAAAATATTAATTGCCATAGGTCTTCTTCTTGTTTTGGGAATAGTGCTGTCCTATACACCCCCCTTTGCACAATTAAGAAACTTTGCCTTATGGGGCAAGCATACCATCCATGACTACAAAACACATCCCACTCGTTTAGTAGCAAGTGGTAATACGCCTCAATTTTGGCCCTTGGATTCTAATTACAATAAAGGAGTCATCCCGGATTCTATAATGAAAATTATTGATTCAAATGATACCCATGCATTTCTTGTTTTTCAAGATGGGAAGTTATTGTATGAAAAATATTGGGATGGTTATACGCCTAAAACTTTGAGTGGTTCTTTTTCGGCTGCCAAAAGCATGATTTCTTTATTAATAGGCATTGCATTAGAGGAAGGGAAAATAAAATCCTTGGACGAACCTGTGGGTAATTATGTTCCGCATTTTAAAACCAGTGGCTTGGGAAAAGTACGTATTAAAGATTTATTAACCATGAGTTCTGGCACCAGTTACGATGAATTCAACCTGGGGTATTTTAGTATGAATGCTTATGGTTATTATGGGGATGATGAAGCGTATATGATTGGTAAAATGAAATACAAGGAACCTGCAGGGACTAGATGGGAATACCGAAGTGGAGATACCCAAGTGTTGGGGTTTGTAGTTGAAAAAGCTTTTGGAGATAATATTTCGAACTTGGTTAGTGAGCGTTTTATGAAACCCATGGGGGCCGAAGCCGATGCTTTATGGCTTTTGGATGGGGATAAAAAACATGAAAAGGCCTTTTGTTGTTTTAATGGTGTGGCAAGAGACTATGCTAGGTTTGGCCAATTAATTTTGAACAATGGGAAGTGGGGGGATAAGCAAATAGTTGCTGAAAGTTATGTGCAAGCGGCTACTTCACCTGCCACTTATTTATTAGACACTTATGAAAACAATAATCCGGTAGATTTTTATGGCTATCAATATTGGATATTTAATCACAAAGGTTTAAAAGTAGCAGAGCAAAATGGATTGTTTGGGCAATATGTATTTATCATTAAAGATAAAAATGCAGTGGTGGTAAGATTGGGAGAATCAAAAGTGATTAAGCCGATACATCATTTTCAACCCGAAAATTTCTCCTATATAGACGCGGCTTTGTCCGTGCTGAAATAAAAAAACATATTCAAATAAAAAGCCCCCTGATTGCTCGGAGGGCTTTTTTAATTTCGTATAAATATAAATTTGTTTTTTATTTAAAACAAATCCATTGCTTTGGCAAAATAAGTAAAAGTGCCTGGAAGTGCCAACCAGAAAAATTCTCTTTTAAATATAATTAAGGCTACCAAAATAACAGTCCATGTAAAACAAATTGCCCAGTATTTTTTTGTGTTTTTTTGTGCTTCCATTTTTGCAGTTAAAATGTGATTAAAGAAGTTATTTTATTTGAGTGCAAATATACATTTTTTTGCTTTACTATTTACCGGTATAGGTAAATTTTAAGTCTACTCTCCATCCCGATGGTGTATTGATGACTTTAATTTGATGGGGTATTTTATCTAAGGAGCTTTGGTACTTAATAATGGTTTGATTGCTGTCCATGGTTTGGACTTCGTTAATTTGAATAGAAGCCTGTCTTAATTGTTGCCTACCTTCTTTGTCCAGGGCGAAATAACTAGTGGCAATGTCTTTCAGGAAGTTTTGATTCTCTGGGCCATCTAATAGGTAATTATTGGCTTTTTTGAAATCCCCTTGATTGCAGTTTTCTAAAAAATACCTACCCCCGTCTAAGGCATTATCTGCCATTTCTTTATTGGATAAGTTGCTACAGCCCCATTGTAGGGAAATAGACGCTAATACCACTAAAGCCTTAATGCTAATTTTACCAATCATCCTCAAAGTTATGCCAAATTCTAATTCCTAAAACCCTGTTTTTGTATAATTGGCATCTTGGGTGCTTTATATTAATTTTACAACTAATAAAATGGATATAAAATGAAAAAGCTATTTTTATTGGTTGGACTTTATTTAGTGATACAATTACAAGCCCAACAAAAGCATCCTGCCTTTATGCAACAAGGCAATATCTATGAAGTAAATATTCGCCAATATACCCAAGAAGGAACCTTCAATGCATTTGCAAAACACTTACCCAGATTAAAAGCAATGGGCGTGCAAACAGTTTGGTTGATGCCCATTCAACCCATATCAAAAGAAGGAAGAAAAGGAACCTTAGGATCTTATTACGCCGTAGCCGATTACACGGGCATCAATCCAGAATTTGGAACCTTACAGGATTTTAAAAAATTAGTCCATCAGGTGCATGCATTAGGGATGAAAGTAATTATTGATTATGTACCCAATCATAGTGGGGCAGATAATAAGTGGCTAACAACCCATCCTGATTTTTATGAAAAAGATAGTTTAGGAAAACCAACTTATACCGCTGATTGGTCAGATACCCGTGAATTAAATTTTGCCAATGTAGAGATGCAGGACAGCATGATTAACTCGATGCGTTATTGGGTGAATAATACCAACATAGATGGATTCAGAGTGGATGTAGCTTGGGGAGTGCCTACCAGTTTCTGGTATAAATGTATTGCCTCCTTAAAAAAAATTAGACCTTTGTTTTTTTTAGCTGAAGCAGATGATGCAGCATTGCATCCAGCAGGTTTTGATGCTACTTATACTTGGAGAGAATACAATATCATTAAAGATATTGCAGCGGGAAAAAAAGGAATTGCTGCATTAGATTCCATGTTTAATGTAATTGATACTAGTTTTATAAAGGGCGCATGGCGCTTGTATTTTACCAGTAATCATGATGAAAATTCTTGGAACAAAGCAGATTATGCCACCATGCCTGGTGCTATTCATGCCCCCTTTGCCATTCTTTCTCAAACCTATCATAGAACTATGCCTCTTATCTATAGTGGACAAGAAGAACCTGTGTTACGGCCCATTCAGTTTTTTGAAAAAGATCCAATGCCATTTGGCAAATATAAACGTGCTTCTTTTTATAGCACTTTATTGCATTTGAGACAATCCAACAAGGCATTTGGGGAAGGAGCAAAATTTAACCGATTAAAAGTGAATAATCCGGATGCCGTTATGGCTTATCAAAGAGTTGCCGAAAACGATAAGGTGGTGGTGGTATTAAATTTATCCAATCAAATGCATCAGGTTCAATTGCAAATGGAAAATGGGGAGAATATTTATACAGATTTGTTTACAAAACAAAATGTACAAAATATAAATCAGTTTGAATTGTTACCTTGGGGCTATAAAGTATTTGTAAAAACTAACCCGGTTGTTAAAGTACAAAAATAAAGTATGACTAAAAAAGAGCTAGTTCAAAGTATTAAAATAAAGCAATCTTATTTATGTGTTGGATTAGATTCCGATATTGATAAATTGCCAAAAGGTTTTTCTAAAAATGCGCAGGGCGTCATTGACTTTAATAAAGCCATTATTGATGCGACTGCTGACTATTGTGTAAGTTATAAAATCAATACTGCTTTTTACGAAGCTCAAGGGGTGAAAGGTTGGCAAGCCTTGGAAGAAACCTTAGCACATATACCAAGGACTCATTTTTCAATAGCTGATGCAAAAAGAGGAGACATCGGCAATACCTCCGCTCAATATGCAAAAACTTTTTTTGAAGTATTGCCATTTGATGCCATTACTGTAGCGCCTTATATGGGTAAGGACAGTATAGAGCCATTTTTAGCCTATGCCAATAAGTGTAGCATTGTGCTTGGGCTTACTTCTAATGAAGGAAGCAAAAATTTTGAACAACAAAAATTAGCAACAGGCCAGTTTCTATATGAATCAGTTATAGAACAAGTTGCATCATGGGGTACAGCAGATCAAATTATGTTTGTGGTAGGTGCTACTAAAGCACATGAATTTGAAAGCATCCGAAAAATTATTCCAGCTCATTTTATATTAGTACCAGGGGTGGGTGCACAGGGAGGAAGTTTAGAAGAAGTTACTAAGTATGGAAAAAATAAAGAGATTGGCTTATTGGTTAACGCAAGTAGGGCCATTATTTTTGCAAGCAGCGAAAATGACTTTGCTGAAAAAGCAGCTCTAGCG
>Ga0209086_10001140_pt1 | contig 21764 bp, 23 predicted proteins | sample M_130207_XF_Meta_FD_187312 | JGI IMG/M metagenome (GOLD analysis project Ga0209086, IMG submission 187312) | Freshwater microbial communities from Lake Montjoie, Canada to study carbon cycling - M_130207_XF_MetaG (SPAdes) (version 2) | ecosystem: Environmental > Aquatic > Freshwater > Lake... | reverse complement strand
TATAGTTAAAGAAGTAAATGCAAATTCTACATTATTTTTTATTTATTTATTTTATCAATCTATTGAAGATAACCTAAAAACATGTAAAAAAACATGGGATGATGTAAATAAAATTGTAAAAATAGATACGAAAGATAAATATAAAAATATTTAAATATAAAACAATATTTAAATATAAAAATAACATTTAAATAATAATAAATGCAGCTAGATATTCATAAAAATATAAAAGACAAATTAAAATACTTTTATGCTATGAAAAAAATACCAAATATTATCTTTAATGGTCCAAGTGGTTCAGGAAAAAGTACAATTGTAAACAATTTTATAAATTTAATTTATGGTGGAAATAAAGATATTATATCTGATTTTGTAATGTATGTTAATTGTGCTCACGGAAAAGGTATTAAATTCATAAGAGACGAATTAAAATTCTTTGCTAAAATGCATATAAATTCAAATGGTGGTGATGTTTTTAAAAGCATTATATTATTAAACGGTGACAAACTAACAGTAGATGCCCAGTCCGCATTGAGACGTTGTATTGAGTTATTTAGTCATAATACTCGTTTTTTTATAATAGTAGAAGATAAGTATAAGTTGTTGAAGCCAATATTGTCGCGTTTTTGTGAAATATATGTACCTGAGCCAGAATATAAGGGTAAAAAAATAAATTTATATAAACACAATTTACGTCAAATTTTTAAGTTTAATGATATAAAAACTTTGAAGACTGATTGGCTTAAAAAAGAAATTAGTAAAAGTGTTAGTGCAGATATAAATGTAAACTCATTTATAGATTTAATAAATAGATTATATGAAAAAGGTTATAGTGCTTTAGATTTATTACAAATGATTGAAAATGAAATAACTCTAGATAAACCAGTATATAACGATAATGCAACTAATAATTTAGTAGAAAAAATAAATAATTTATATGAAAAAGGTCATAGTAGTTTAGATTTATTAGAAATTATTCAAGACGAAATAATTGTAGATAAAGATAGTGAAATAAATAATAAAAATAATCATTTGATGGAAAAGAAATATGAATTATTAATTGCATTTAATAAAGTGAAAAAAGAGTTTAGAAATGAAAAATTGCTTATGTTTTTTATTTTAAATTTTACTTATTTAGATTCTCAATATAATTTGGAAAATATATCTTTTATGTAGAATTATCTAGAATTATCTAGAATTATCTAGAATTATCTAGAATTATCTAGAATTATGGATTATGTAATAATTTATTACAGAAACACAGAAACACAGAAAAATTTATTATATAAATACTATAAATAATAATATAAATACAAATACTTTTATATTATTAATGTCAAATAACGAAACAGAAACTGTTAATGTTCCAGATGAATTTGGAAAAATTATTTGTGATTTTACATCTGATATGTTAATAACTTTTCCTGAGTATACTGGTATCATTGGAAAGTGGTGGCAAAAAGATGCCGTAGAAAAAGAAAAAGAAAAGCAAGAATTATTTGTATTTAAACATTGTTTAAAAGTATTTCCAGAAAGATTTTTTGATATTTTATATAAAAATGTTGATATTTTTGGACAAGAATCTGATATAAACACTGAATTTTTACCAGGCATTGTTTTCAAGCAATTATGGTCATGTGATATTAGTGATAAAACAAGAGAAACTATTTGGAAGTATTTACAATTAATATTATTTGCAGTAATTGGTTCTGTTCATAATAGAAATGATTTGGGTGATACAGCTAAATTGTTTGAAGCAATTGATGAAGAAGAATTAAAAGGAAAACTAAAAGAAACATTGGAAGGAATGCAACATTTATTTGATTCAGTGCCTGCTAAAGAAGGTACTGGAGATGGTAATGAAGATGAAAATGGTTCTGGAATTAATATGGAAAATATGCCTAATGCTGAAGATTTGCATAATCATATAAATTCTATGATGGGTGGTAAACTAGGAAAAATTGCAATGGAATTGGCAGAAGAAACAGCAAATGATTTGAATCTTGATTTAGAAAATACAGAGTCAGCTAAAGATGTATTTCAAACATTGTTTAAGAATCCGACAAAATTGATGAATATGGTAAAAAACATTGGTTCAAAGTTAGATGATAGAATTAAGTCAGGTGAATTGAAAGAAAGTGAAATAATGGAGGAAGGCATGGAATTATTGAATAAAATGAAAAATATGCCAGGATTAGGTGATATGCAAAAAATGTTTGCACAAATGGGAATACCAGGATTAGGTAAAGGTGGTAAAATAAATATGAATGCAATGGAAGCGCAAATGGGTCGTAATATGAATGCTGCTAAAATGAAGGAACGAATGAGGGAAAAGGCACAACAAAAAGCACAACAAAAAGCACAACAACAATCCCAACAGCAAGCACAACAGCAACAACAAACAAGTAATTGTTTAACAGATGAAGAGATTATTAAGGTGTTTAGTACAGGTGAGAAAGTTGAACGAACACCACGCGGTGCAAAACCAATGCAAAAAGAAGAATCAGTTGTTGCTCCTGTTAAAAACAAACAAAAAAATAAAAAGAAGAAGTAAAAACAAATAAAGAAATAAAAATTTATGTTTTTTGAATTAGAAGCATTACATAATATTTTTTATAAACGAATATTATATAATGACAACATTTTGGGCAAATAATCCAACAATATTATTAAATAAGAATTATATAACACAATTATGGCCTACACAATCTATGACATTTGAAGAAAAGTTAAACGCAATTTCAAGGGTTGTATTATTGCTTACTATTTTAGGCTTTTTTATAACAAGAAATACTAACATAATTATTATTGGCATTTTAACACTTGCAATTGTTTTTACTATGTATAAATTTAGAAAAGATAAAATTACTAAAGAAGGATTTAGAGATAATAGCTCTAAAAGTGATAAACAAGATTCTGTACAAACTTTACAACAAATTTTGAAATCTGATTTTTATCCAACTAACAAAAAGAATCCAATGGGCAATGTATTATTAACTGAAATAAATGATACACCTAATCGTCCATCTGCAGCACCATCTTTTAATCCAGATGTATATGATGAAATCAATTCTGCTGTCAAAAAACAAACACAAATGTTGAATCCTGATATTAAGAGCACCAACAAGCAACTTTACGGTGATTTATATGATAACTGGACTTTAGACCAGTCTATGAGACGATTTTACAGCACAGCTAATACAAGGGTAGAAAATGACCAAGGTGCTTTTTCGAGCTGGCTTTACGGGTCAATGCCTAGTGGAAAAAGTTCTGGGCCAGACGGACAGTTTGCGCGCCTACAAGACAACTATAGATATATACTTATTTAGAGCATTAATGCATTGCAAGTTTTTTACCTTCGTAGTTAAATACCCATATTTCATATTTGTAACCAAGTTTTTTTCCTGCTTCTTGTTTCAAAAAAACGTTATCTTTACTTAATGTCTAAGTAGATTTTACCTGAATGCATCTATTTTGTGAAGGAATATATATGTCTACATAATGTCTGTGTTTTTTATTTTTAGCATCTGTATACTATAACATTCTTAGTTCCTGTAATAATATCGTCTTCATTTTTTACAATCAAAATAGCCAACTATCTAAATCAATATCATCAATCAGATATTTATATTTAATCTTATCTGCAAAAATCTTGTATAGTATATGTTTTTTATATCTTTTATACTTTCGAATTTCTAAAATAATATGATTAATCGTACATGCAGGAGACCAATTTGAATGGCAAGTAATTGAACTACAACATAAACACTTAATGTTATGCATTTTATATAATATGTTTGAAGACAACTGTGATGTTTTTAAAAAATCAGAATAATCAACAAAATTAATCTCAACCTTTGGTTTTTTAAATGGGTAATCTTCATTCATAATAAAAGAATAAATATTATTATTATTATAAAGTTTATCCATAACAGTTATATTTAATGCAGGTTTATCGTAAACCTTATAATTATGATTATATTTATATTCACTATAATTAACAGACATTGAAGAACAATTTTCTTTAAATGATTGTAATTCTCTTTTAATACGTTTTTTTAATGAGCCAGTAGGCATATTATCTAAATCCATTGTCAATAATTTTAAATCTGTTTCAGAATCCAAATCAAACACATTGTATAATGCTTCATTCATATATTATACTATTATTTATTAGTCTTTATTAGACATTTTTTCATTATCATATTTATCCCATATTAGAGATATATTTTCAATTCCTATAATAATCTTATATATCTAATAAATTTATATTTATTAAATATATAAGATTATTATGTCTATAAATGATAATAAAAGTGTATCTTTATATTATTTTATTGGGCGGCTAAATCCACCACATAATGGTCACATATCAGCGCTTATTCAATTAGTTGAAATGGCAAAGGGTTCTGGTTCTGTACCATTAATATTATTAGGAAATGGACCAAAAACAGGAAATCCATTAGATAATCCTATTTCTTTTGAATTGAAAAAACGTTTTATAAATTATAAATTGTCAGAAAAAGGTTTTACAGAAAGTCAAGATTACATAATTAAGGAAATGACAAGTCCAGCATCAAATGTATCTGAATTTATTTCAGTTAGTTTAGAAACTATGCCTCATGATTTACATTTAGACAGTATAAAAATAATACATGTTGCAGGAGGAAAGGATGAAGATGCAAGTAAATTAGATTTTATTAAGAAATTTGCATTTAATGCTGCGTTTGAAATAAAACCAGATACAGGTTCAATTACAGTTGCAACTGAAGCAATTGAACCGGTGACAGTGGAAGGTGGAGAAATGTCGGCAACACGTGTAAGAAAGGATGCTTATAAAAATTTTTTGAATGGAAAAGGTTTAGAAGGATTTTTGGCAGAAAAAAATGGATTATATACATCTTTTTTTGGAACTATGGCGCAAGAAATATATCAAGGCATTGTTAGTCCAGCACAAAATATAAATAGAATTAATGTAGAAGCATATTTAGACCCAACTATAAAATTACAACCTGCAACCAAAAAGGCACGTATAATAAAAGAAAAAGGTGGAAATGTTATTAGAACTGGCAAAAAGAAATATGGGAACTACAGAAGAAAAACAAGGAAACAAACTAACAAAAGAAAACTAACAAAAGAAAAAACTAACAAAAGAAAAAACAAAACTAGTAAATGAAATATTTAAGAAAAATATTATTATAGTATAATATAAATGGCATTCGTTTCTGATTTTACATTTAATAATTTATCAAGATTAGGCGATGATAGTTGTTGCATTGACCAAAATTCTATTCAAAATGTATCTTCTTGTAATTATTTATTGCAAAACTTTTGGGCTCAAGATTGTTCCATGAATAGCGCTAAAAAGTTAGCAACTACTCAGCCCTGCATCAATTATTCTGGAGGTTATGGTTTAGGTGCTGGTGGATGCAACGTTGATGACAGTTCTAAACTTTTAATCGGTTCTGTTCAAACACATCCTAGGTCAAGAATTGACCTTTTTGGTCGTCCATTTGCTACTGTCCCCTATTTAGGAAGAGGCAATGTTGACCCTATTTTGGAGGCTCAAATACAACAAGGTGAAGCAGTAACTAACAAACGCAGTGTTACACGTCTTACTGAAAAGAGTTACTTAAAGTATCACACTACTCCTTTGATTCCTGAAGTTAAGCAAAATATACAAAATCCAAATTTGATGATTGAGTCGGTTGCTTCTGATGGATGGATAAGAGGAGGACTTCCATCACGTGAACTAACAAGAGACCGTGATTTTTATACTTCTTAAATGTAAAAATACAAATGTGTAAAACCAAAACCATTCAAAAATAAAACAATATAAAAAGTTTAATACATTATAACTATAGATATAATGTATAAAACAGATTTTAAAGTAAAATATTATCAAATTGAAACTGAATTATTAGAAAAGGTTAATTCAGGTGAGGACGGATATACAAAGGATGATATATTCATTGTTTGTGAAAAGTTATATAGGGATGAACTGTCTTCTGTATTTGATGACGAAGGACCATTAGATGCTACCATTAATAATGGAATAGAACATGTGTTAGAATTAATGGGTAAAAATGATGATTTTGTTAGTTTGATGAATGAAATAAGTGATTTTTTTATGTTTGATAAATCGGACCAATCTTCTTCAACAGTAGAAGAAATCCAAAATTATAAGTATAATGTAGATTTTATTATAATGTTGGCTGCATTTAGTTTTCAAGTATTTCATATAATGCATAAATGTGTTTGTAGTCAACTAACAAAAAATGAAATATCACATGAATTATTGGATGTTTTAAAAGAATGTATTATTAAATATATGAGTAGTAAATTACCAGAATAAAATATTGTTATATTATAATATATATTATGGCTTCAACAAGAAATAAGAATACACCTGGAAATTATTGTTTAGAACAAAAACAAAATACTAATTCTGAAAAATGGTTATTATATGAAAATGGTGCAAATGGATATGCATATGAAACTAACTTGGCTGGTTATGGATTAGTTCAAGGTCCTATGCCTTGGAATAAATTATCACATAATCCTGCAGACATAGAATCATTTTTATTTGGAATTAATTCAACAAATTTAGTTAATCCAGCTAGTCCATTAACTCCTGAATTAAAATGTTTGCAATCAAAAGATTTATTTAAGAGGGCTGATATTATTATGCCAGTTCCATTGGTTGTACCTAAGGATCAACGACCTTTTCCTTTGCCATAAATATTATTATACAATAAAATTATATATAATATAAATTTATTGTGTTATATATAAACTACTTATTGTTAGTTAAGTCAATCATAAACACTATATCATCGTATCTATTTTTATGTTGTCTTAAATCATATATTCTAATAAATGGTTTTAAATGTTCTGGTGTAGCATTTGTCAAAATATCTAACCAACTATAATCTTGAATATCTTCTACTATTAATAGCCCATCATCTTTTAGTAATTGTGAATATAAAGTTATAAATTTTATCATACTAATTAATGTATGAGGGCCATCATCTAAAACCATATCAAACTGTTGTCCACTTTCTAAAAATGTCTTTTTGAAAAACTCGTCATTATATGCGTCTATTTCTAAATATAATTTAATTCTTTCTTTATCAATAATTTGTGACCACACATCTTTTTCAACCATAATATCTAGTCCATGTACAACTGCATTTGTAAAATAATCGTGCCATAATTTAATGCTTCCTCCAGCACATATACCTACTTCTAAAATATTTGACGCAGTTTGTTTCTTATGTTGTAATAATTTTTGATATAAATCTAAATAAGAATGTGTTGTATTTTTATCAGTTCTTGAATTATCAATTATGTCAAACATTGTATCTATTTTTTCTATTTTTGGTTGATTTGTAAAAAAAGTTTGTGGTGTTAGTTTTAAAATTTCATTATAATCCATTAACAATAAATTGGGATATTTTTTTATAAATTCATTATCTAAATGTAATGAAGTTTCAGATAATATATTAAATCCAGCTTCTAATAAACGATTGCACCTTATATGTTCAAATATTTGGGTAGTATGTTCTTCTTTAGGCCATTCATAATCCACATTTTGGCCATGTATATTTAATATATATTTACATTTAGCTAACTGTGAATCTCTAACGTGTTTCCATCCACTAATTATCAAAATTTTAAATCCATTATCCATTAATGTGTTAATGCAATGTTTTCTTCTCCAACAAAAGTTTTCTATGGGTCTATCAAATTCTATTATTCCAAAATCATAATCTTTATTTGTTGTAACTAACAAATTTTGCAAATATTGTGTTTCTTTTTCATAAGGAATGTATTCAATAGTTTTTACATTTTGAATGCCATTATTTTTTAAAATCATTGCATTGCTTTTACTATAATCGAAAAAAGGTATATTTGGAAATGTTTGATGAAAATTTAAACAACTACTTAAAAACCTTGTACTATTTAATGGTTCTGTATTAAAAAACACACAACTATTTGAAGTATTGTTATTTATGTTATTTTTGTTTATAAAATTAATTACTATATTAATGTCTAATAAATAAACTATAAAACATACTATAGTGTTTTTTAAATCATTTAAATCATCTTCTAAAGAACTATAACTAACATCATATGTTTCATTTAAGCTATCAAAATAATCAATCAAAGCAGAAATTGAAAATCTTTTATCAACATAAAACAACAATTTTTGTTTGGTTACATTGTTTGTATTTGTATCTATTTGTAAAATATTATTCCAACTAACAAAACGATTTTTCCAAGAACATGATTCTGCGTATTTTTTACCGTTCTTTCTTAGCATATTTTTATCATTATTAGTTAAATTTATAATAACATCTAATTCTTTTCCTTCTTTAACACTTATACCGTATTTCCCTAATGTATTGACTAATCCTGCAACTGGATAATAGATACATATGACTTCTGATGCTAGCATTTCCATAGCTGTTATGCAAGATGTTTCTGAAAAATCTGTAGGATAAATCCAATATTCAGCTGAAGACATTAACTCATATAACTTATTTTTGTCAAGTTTTCCTAAATGAGCTACATTTTTATGTTGTTTAATTTTATTTTGCATAATAATTTCATTTTCATCTCTTGGAAAATCGTTATATGAACATATTAATAGCTCACAATTAGGCAAAGATTGACTAATTTGTGGCCATAAATCAAGCAACTTATTTAACCCTCTTTCAGCACAAGATGTATAAATAAAACGATTTACTATTTTAAAAGGTTCAAATACAAATTTTTCAATACTAATTCCATTATTTATATTTGTTAGTTTGGTTGTCAAAGAAGGATATAAACTTTTGAATAAATTTTGATGCCATTCTGTTTGACAAATACAGTAACTAATTTTGTTATTCCATTTGTCCAATATATCATTTACACCTATTTCTATTCCATAATTTAGTAGTCTAATATCATGCCCCCATATTAGTGACTTATAATAGCAAGCATTGCAATATTTTTCATAAAAATCAATATAACGTGAAACAATTACAGAATAAAATGGTGTAGAATCTAATAATTTGTTTAAATTATCATTTGATACAAAATATATATTATCAACATTTTCTTCCTCTACATTTCCAGTAATATATATATTATAATTTTTAGGAAAAGTTAATGCTAAGTTGATTACAGCTGATTCAGAACCTCCCAAACTATTGTTTAAACTATATGTATAATTCCATTTAAAATTCATATAACCAGTGTAAAACAATATATTTTTACTATTTTTGCATTCTTCTTCTGAAAATTGATTGTTATTGTTATTATTGTTATTTGTACCAATTAATGTTTCAATATCAAACCCAAGTTTTTTAAGTGAATCAAAAAATGCATATTTTGGTTCATTAAAATTATGACCATTATCAATCATAAACACAATATATTCTTTAAAATCTTGCATAATAGTATCATTGTTTATATAATTAATAAAATAACAAAAATTATACAAAAAATTTCCAATATATGTTGGATTTGTAATTTTGTATTTCTTTTTAAAAACGATAGTAAACATATTTTTGACCGTTTTTAAATAATCAGCATGCTCGTTTTTAACCTTATCGGCAACTATTATTACATAATATGGTAATAAAAATGTATATATTTCATTTTCTGCAAATAGTTTATCTATATAATTTTGATTTATATATACAGTTTCATAATAATCTTTTACTAAAAGATAATAATTATATGCTATATTAAATAAACCAGTTGAAGAATAATGTTCAACCAAATGAAAAATGCATTCGACACGTTCTTTATCATATTTAAATGATTCAACAAGATAATATAGTCCTGTTTCATTTTGATTCAAACATTTATAACATTTAAATATATTTAAACAGGACATATATTTTTCTTGTGTCCAATTATTTTGATTTAGAGTTATTTTATACCATTTAATTGCTTCTTCAAAATTGCCATGGTCTTTGTAACTATTTGCACAATAAAATGCATATCTTAAATACAAATTGTCATTATTTTCAATTGCTATTTTCCAAGCATTTTCTAAAAGTAATGCATCATTTAAATATTTGTTTGGATCTTTGTTTCTACTTCCTGTTCTACCTGACACTAAAAAATAATTACCATACAAATCGACTATTTTATTATTATCTTTTAAACAAACAATGTATTCATGAATTACTGATTGATATTCCCATTTAATATGATTATTAATTAACAATGTTCGTTTGTAACTAACTAAGCCTTCTTGTTCAGCAAAAAATAAATTATACCCGTCAATATTATCATCTAAACTTTCAGGAATAATAATTTCTCCATGCAATTCATCATCTGCGTCAAATATAAGCAACAAATCTGTTTTGTCATATGCATGTTGTAAAGCTAAAGTTCTATTATGGGCAAAGTTTATCCATGTATGTTCTAAAAGTGTACCTTGTATTTGTTTTTCTGAAAAAAAATGTTGTATTATTTGTTTTGTATTATCTGTCGAACCTGTGTCGCAAATTACCCAATAATCGAAATTTATTTTTGATGTAAGCATTTGAAGAGTTTTTTCTATAATATGTTCTTCATTTTTTACTATCATATTAAGACAAATAGTTGGTTTTACTATTTTTTCAGTAATTGTAATGTTCATTTATTAAATTAAATATTTTTCTTTAATATATTTTAGAGTAATATATATATTACTGTAAAATTAAATTTATATAATTAAAAATAGATAATTATTAAAATTCAGGTGTATGTTTTTTAAATAGACAGCCGTTTGGAATCAAATTTTTTACTTCAGATGTAACAATCTGAGGATTTTGAAAATCACAGTTTGCTAACCATATTTTAACTATACAGAAATTTTTTTTTGGGGAAATGGTAATGCCAGTTACATTATTAACAAATGTTGAATTGCTGCTTATAGTTTCACCAATTAATGTATATGTTAGGTCGCGCCAAACTTCAAATACATTCTTATTTGATACCTTATAAGAGAAACAACCACCATTTCTATTCTTTGGGTCTTCCCACATTGGTGCAATTGTATCTTTCATAATAAATAACATACAATTCTTTACCAAATGTTCTGGTAAACTTTCTGTAATAGCAACAGTTTCTTCTAAAACCTTGAATTGGTAAATCTTTTTATATGATTTAAATGTCCAATCAAGGTCATGAGGTAAATGAGCCCATAAATTCCATTTATTCTTTAATTTATGGAATTCATTAATATTGGTATTAGTGTTGCTTGGTGCAGTATCCGACATTTCTAATTCTGTATACATAGGTACCATTATACTTATTATATTTCAATTTTTTTAAATTATTTTAATTATATATAATTTAATCTACACTTTTGTCAGATATTACCCAATCTTTTTCATCAGATAAAGTTCTTTTATGTGTTTCATCTACATTAAATACTTCATCTACATTAAATGTCTTATCTGATTTATATATAATGTAATTATTTTGTTTAATAATAATAGTATCTAATTCTGTTAGTTGAAGACAATTCACATTATGGTCTATTAAATTTAATGTATAAATAAAATGATTGTCGTTGATTTCATATTTAATGTTTAAAATATTTTTTAAATAATATTTTATAAAATGTTTATCTATGATTGTTTCATTCATGTAAAAATTGTATTTGCTGGTTTTTAATTCAATATTATAATAAGTATCATTATAGAGACATTCAAATGACAAGAATTTGATATTAGATATTGAAAAGTTAATATTTTCAGAAATAGTATTTACACAGGTTATATTTACTTGGGAAGATTCATTTGTCAATAAATCTTCTATTGTGATTAAATCACAGTTATCTGGTTTTACTAAATTGGATGTAAATATTTGATTACAAGGAAATGAATATTCTGTTAGTTTTAACAAGTTTCCATTACAATAGAAACTAACAACAGTCTTAATATTATCCTTTGATATTATGCTATTTTCAATTAAAATATCATTTACAATTTCATAAACTAAACTATAATAAGGTTCAACGATTTGTTTTATTTTAATTACCTTAATTTGAATAATGCTATAAATATAAAGTAAATTATAAAAAATATTTATTGTATAATTATGCGTTTTTTCAATAATAGGATTAAAATTATCAAATAATTGATTTTTAAATGTATTATATTCCTCAGTATAATATCCTTTATAAATTTGGCTTAAAAGAAACCCCCACAAAAATAAATTTATTAACATAATATAATATAATATAACTTTGTAATATTTTTATATTATTTTATAATAGTTTATAAAATAATATAATTTACTATTTTTATTCATTTACTATTGTTGAGGGTCTGTTGTATAATTATAATGATTCACTTCATCTGGTGTATCAATAGCATAAGGAGAATCAGAATATGTTACATCAATAAATTTTGATTGTTTTTGTTGTTTAGAATACATTAAATTTCCACTTTGCACAGATTGTTGAGTATCACAATTAGAACATACAACATTCATTTTTCCAGTAGCAGGGTCTAAACCAAATGAATATAAAAGAATAAATACAATTGTAGACATAAATATAAATGGAATAAATACAATTATCCACGATATTATACCCATTCCACCTTGACATAAAGCATTTAAAAGTATTGTAATAATAACCATTACAATTACTTTCATAAGGGCTGTATTATACATTCCCTTAAAAGTATCTATTACTACTTGTGTTAAAGAAAAAGCTAAATATATTAAAGCTGGAGGACATAATTTAAACATGCTATTATATTATACTTAGATATTTGTTTATTTGTTTATTCAAAAATAGGCTCTCCATCTTTAATAATTCCAACCTTCTTTCCAACCTCACCGTCTTTTGTTACCTCATACAATATACCATTTTCCTCACTTGTAGCATAATATGTAACATCATCGATTTCTATTTCAAATACTTCCTCTTCTTCCTCTTCTACTTCCTCTTCTTCCTCTTCTTCTTCTTCCTCTTCTTCTTCTTCCTCTTCTTCCTCTTCTTCCTCTTCTTCTTTTATCAACTCAGGTTGGTGTTTTTCTTCCTCTTCCTCCTCTTCTGATTCTACATCTTCTTCTACATCTTCTGGTTCTTCAATTTGTTTCTCAGTTTCTTCAACAGTTGCAACTTCTGATTCTGAATCAGGCTCAGAATCATATTCAACAACATTTACATGTTCTAAAAGTTGTTTGGGTTCTTCAGAGACAAGTGAATCAGTGGGTATAGTAGATTTAACATGAGAAGCAGACTGGTCACCAGATACCTGATGGACTTCATTAATGTGAAGACGAATATGCTCTTCATTGGCTGAGAAATAGTCTGTAATTTTTCGTTGTCCTTCTAAAATAAGTTCCTTGTTTAAAGTAGTTTGTTTATAAATTTTATCAATCTTATTTCCAATTATTTCAATATAAGTGGTCATTTGTGACATTTTACTTTCAAAAAGGTCAGTTACTTTATTCAAAGTAACAAAAGATTCATTGCTTTTAAAATGTATATCTTTAATAGTATCATCTAATAAATTTAAACGAGATAAAATATGAAGTGAACTATATTTTAAATCATCGGTTTCATAATTTGGCATAGAATTATTTTCACAATGCGTAGTTGATATATTATTATCTTTACGCATATTTTGTAACATATTATACATTTGCTCAATAGTTGCCATCTGAATCATTTTTTCAATATTATTTAAGGTAGCCATTATGGTATACAATATATATTGTATTGTGTTTAATATGATTTAAAAAATATTTAATTAAATTATATATATGTCTGACGGAATAAGTTTTTTTAGCAGCGAAGATATTACAAAACATCTTACTACTGTTTTGACACAAACTAATTATACACAAGAAGAAGCAATTATTAAACTCAAATTCCATAATGGAGATTATATGAAGGTTATAAGAGAATTTATGGGGATTCCAGAAAAAAAACAAGAATCAAAAACTAAATCAGTTAATCAAGAGATTTACAGACAAATTAGACACAGATTAGATGCATCTATGCAAGAATACAGAGAAAAAAATCCTATTAACATTGACCAAGTTGTTCAAAATTTTACAGAAGCGGATGAGAAGCTAAATAGAAAACAAATTACATAAAATGTTTTTGCATATTGTTATTTGTAATGATTAAGTATTATTACGCAATAATACTTAATTATATATAAGTTATTTTATTAATTGTAAAAGGAATTATTCACAAAATTGACTGGTACCAATGCCGAATTTTTCATTCATTATTGTTGTTTTATCTTGTTTTTTCTTTTGTAAACGAACCTTTAATTGATAATTGTTTGAAGGAATTATCTTATTATTAAGAATAAATTCGTCATTATATTCATGCAATTCTGGTAAAATACGTGTTAATGGTTTATCAACAATTAAAAACAAACGCTCATTTCCTAAAAGAGAACGGTATTCTTGAATAGATAAATTTCCTAAATACTTTTGTAACATATAACGTGGGTCTGGAGCAGGATTAATATTTTTTGTATAATTATATATACTACCATAAATATAATTTAATAAATATAAACATTCAAATTTACTAGAATTATCAATGTTAGATTTATTTATTATATGTGACGCAGCACATTGAGGACAACAAAAACACCCTTCTACATAAACAATGCCATTGCGTCTATATTTTGGCGCGTAAACAGGAGGACCATCAAATTCACATGTATCCCAGAAACAACAAGATTTCTTATTATTAATATTGTTTACATGTAAATTTTTTTCCAATATTTTTAATTTACGCCAAATTTCCTTTGTTTTGTCTTTTTCTTTATTAAATTTATTATTATCATCATCGTCTTCATCATCATCATCAAATACAAGGTCATTGTTGTTATAATAATTCGATGCAATTGTATTATTATTAGTTAACGATACTATTGATGTACCATTATTATTCAAATTATAATTTGTAACGTTTATATTATCATTTCCATACAAATCAAAACCAAAATCATTTTTTGTAAAATTATATGATTCAACATTTGTAATGTTATCAAATGAGTCAGTTATGTCTTTCAATGAGCATTTTAAATGCAATATTACATTGGGTTTATCTTCTTTATATGATTCAATAGATGTTGTTGGTTGAATTATTTTACCTCCTTTCGGCTTTCTTCCACGTTTCTTTATAACATGTTCATCTTTTTCTAAAATAGATGCATCCATATTTTCATCATTCATATTTGTATTGTTATTATATTTCAATTCATCAATATCAATAATTCCATTATCATATGATAATATATCTTCTGTTTTATTTAAAATAAAATTAGAGCTAGAAGTAGAAGTAGAAGTAGAAGTAGAAGTAGAAGTAGAAGTAAAAGTAGAAGTAGAAGTAGAAGTAGAAGTAGAAGTAGAAGTAGAAGTAGAAGTATCAGCAACATTTAAATTTAAACTAATAGGTTCCGCAATATTCAAAGCTGCCATTAATTCTTTCTTAGATTTTCTGCCTCTTTTAGCCTTAACTTGAATAGTATCCTCTGGTTTACTAGTCTCAATTTTAGAAGCATCATCATTTGATACAATATTATTGTCTTTTTTTACCCCCTTAGGTCCCATTAATATTATAGTAATTTATGACATATTCAATTTAAATAGTTTTAATATAATATATTTTCACATTCTAATATTTTTACATATTTTACAATTGTAAAAAAATATAAGATAAAGTAAATGCAAAATAAAATGTAAATAAAGTGTTTTTATTTTACTTTATTTTTTGTAACATTCTCTGCAAACTGGAATATAATTATCTGCACCTACAACAGTTTGTTCTTTTTCTAATGATATTCTTTTTGAAAATATACCTGCTTTACCATTTTTACATAAATTACACAATGATGTTAGTTTAGTTACCTTATCACATAATGGAATTAAGTCTAAAAGTTGTCCAAATTTTTTTCTTTCAAAATCTCCATCCAATCCACAAATATAAATTTTTTTACCTTTTTCCAACAATTTATTAACAAATTCTTGTAAATCAGCAAAGAATTGTCCTTCGTTAATTAATATAACATCACTTGTCAATAATTCTTCATTATTCCATAATTCCATTAATTTATCACTTTTTATACATGGAATTTTAACTTTATCATGTGTAGACAACAATTCTTCATCATAACGAACATCAATTGAATGATTAATAACGGATACAGGTATATTGCAAAATTTACATTGTTTATAAATTTCAACAATTCGTGACGTCTTACCACTAAACATAGGGCCAATAATAAGTTCTAAGTATGCGTTACGATTGTTATAGCTCATTGTTTTCATTGCCATAAATAATAAAAATAATAAATAAATCAATTTTATTTTTATTATTTTTATTATTTTTATTCTATTTATTCTATTTATTCTATTTATTCTATTTATTCTATTTATTCTATTTATTCTATTTATTCTATTTATTCTATTTAATGTAATTATTTTCTTTTATTAAGTATTAAACATAAAGTGTCAAGACATAATAATGTCAACTAGTGTATTTGTTGAAAAATATAGACCAACAAAATTTGATGATATTGTTTTGGACCCCCTAAACAAAATTATTCTTAAAAATATTATTACAACTGGTTATTTTCCAAATCTATTATTATACGGACCACCAGGGACAGGAAAGACGACAACAATTATAAATTTAATAAGCTGTTTTCAAAAAACATTTAATCAACAAAATAAAGAATTAATGATTCATTTAAACGCGTCAGATGAACGTGGAGTCGATATTATTCGTACGCAAATTAATCAATTTGTTAGTTCAAAGACTCTTTTTAATAAAGGAACAAAGTTTGTTATTTTAGATGAAGTAGATTATATGACAAAAAATGCCCAACAAGCATTAAGATATTTACTACAAAATAATACAAATGATGTGCGTTTTTGTTTAATATGCAATTACATAAGTAAAATAGATGAAGGATTGCAAAATGAATTTTTACGATTACGTTTTAACCAACTTCCCGAAAAAGATATTATACGTTTTTTAAATCACATTTCACAATCTGAATCATTAAATTTAGGCGAAAAATCACTTAAAATGATACAACAACTTTATAAATCGGATATTAGGTCGATGATTAATTTTATGCAGTCGAATCAAAACATTAATTTTGACAATTATAAAATAATAGATCAATCTGTTTGGTTAAAATTATATATTATGATTAAAAATAAACAACCATTAAATGTTTTAACTAAATTTGTAAATGATACAAGCATTAATTATAATTTAGATAACAAAAATATAATTAAGGATTTTTTAAATTATATAATAAGAAAACATACAAACCAAATAACACCAACTATTTTAAACTTTATTGAAAATATTATGCATTTTGAAGATTGCAATAACACCTATTTTGTAAACTACTCATTATTAAAATTATCTTCCTTAATTAAAGAACCATAAACAGACATTCTTTGTTGCAACTTTGACATAAAAAAATTCGGTGGAGAATTTTTTGATGGATCAAAATTATTTTCCTTAAGTCCATATTCTTTTTCGAAAAATAATACCTTCTTCATTGTAGGAGATGTTTTTGAAATAATTTTAATATTTGAGATGTCTGGAATGACAATAAGGTTGCAATCACTCATTCTATAAAGTTATAAAAGAAAAAAACTTTACATTTTAAATAAAAAATAATTGAAATAATTTATTTGAAATGGACTTAAAGAAATTATAAGAAGTAATATAGGTTATGTCTTTAAATCAAAAAATAAATAATATAGATGATGAATGGTCGTCATTCTTGTCAAATCCAAGCACATTTGATGAATATTATGAAGAAGCAAATGATGAAAATGATGATTTTGATTGTAAAGAAGATAGCTATCAAAATAATTGCACTAATAATGGCAGCAATAGTAGCAATAATAATAGTAACAATGGCAATTATAACAATGGTAAATTGTTTGAAGGCATTGCTCCAATTCCAACACCGATTTACATTTCTACAAAATCTAAAATTGCTTATTTGCAAGAACCAGTCGACCTTAAATTATTTTGGAACATTCCTATTATTCCATATTCTTTGCCACAAAATGGTGTTATAAAAAAACAGATAAAAATTAATTCAAAGACCCCTGAAGAATTAGAAGAAATTCAGTATAGACTTAAAGATGAATTATATTTTGAGGAACATATTATGACACATATTGATAATCCAAATGGACGCATCAAATTTAAGGATATTCGTAAAATTACAGTCGGAATATCTAAAAAAGATATTATGTCTTATCGTAGTAAGAAGAAGCAAGCGTTTTATAATTGTTTTGTTATGATTTTAAGAATAAAATTTGATACTACATTTAAAGAATTTCATATTAAGGTATTTAATACAGGAAAATTAGAGATTCCTGGTGTTCAAAATGATGTCATGTACGAAACAGTATTGAAGACTATTATAGAAATATTGCAACCATATCATAGTTATAAGCTTGTATATAATCAGGTAAGTGATACTGTATTAATTAATTCTAATTTTAACTGTGGTTTCTTTATAAACAGAGAAGCATTGTTTGATATTTTACGAAATAAATATTTAATTCCTGCAATATATGACCCATGCTCATACCCAGGAATACAATGTAAATATTATTTTGATGAAGCAACACAATTAAAAACTAATGCAAAAAACAAGGAAAAGGATAGAAATATTATTGAGGTATCATTTATGATATTTAGAACTGGTAGTGTGCTAATTGTCGGCATGTGCGATGAATATATATTAGACAAAGTTTATGAATATTTGACAAATATATTGAATGTCGAATTTAAATATATATGTCAAAAAATTATTGAAAACGGAACATTAGAGAAAGACAAAAAGAAAAAACAAAGAAAAAAATTAATTAGTATTATGACTGGTGTTAGTGATGCTAATTCTAATATTGAAACTGCATTGAATGACATAAATGACATAAATGACATAAATGACATAAATGTTGTTCCTATTGATAATACAAAAATAGTTGTTTTGAATGAAATTGAGGAAATAATTATAACAAAGAATAAAACTTCTAAAAAGGGTACACTAAAAAGAGAGAAAAACGAAACTAACAAAGTAGAATTAGAAATTATTCACTAAAAATAAACTCTAGTATTTTATTATATTTCTTTGAATTATTATTGTCTTTATTGTTGTCTTTATTGTTGTCTTTATTGTTATTTTCTATTAAATTATTAATTTCTGGGTCATGTATTTTATTTTTTAAACTTATTTCATCACACTTTTTTTTCATTACTAATTTTTTAACAAATTCTAATATAATTTCATAAAATAGATTAATGTCAATTGATTTATGAAATAACATAGTTGTAAATGTATAAACCAAATCAATCTGTGATTTTTTTGGTTTATTATATTGTATTAAAAGCTCTGTTACATTTTCCATACATTTATAACATTCATCCATATTTATATTATTAAATGCACTATTTTGTATGCTGTATAAAGTATTTATTATTACTGTCTTATAAAAATGTATATAAATATCCAACGTATTTAATAACATTTTGTTTTCTTCATTTGGTTCAGGCAAATTCTTCTTATATTCATTATTTATATCATAAATAGTTTTTTTGTAAACAAATAAGATTGCATCTTTAGAACTAAGTTGTAAAAAAGTAATATTATCATCTGATATTTGTTCAATAAACTCAATATAAAAATAATATGCTTTTTGGCTATGATAAAATGTTAGTTCTAGATTTTTTGTATAATATAATATAACTGAAAAAACATGTATAATTGTTTCTAAACCTCGTTCTAAAATAAATAAATGATACTGTTTGTTTTTTATACTTATTTTTTCTGTAATTATTGTAAAGTATTCAATAATAACTGTTAAAAACTTTGTTAGAATGTCTTGCAATAAACAATTTATACTTGGTCTATAATTATCCATTGAATATAATATATTTTCTATTGCTGGAACATTTGCATTTTTATTTGACGGTTTCATTATATATTTCTGTATATTATATATATTTTTTAGTTTATTTCATTATATATTATTTCATTATATATTATTTCATTATATAATATATCAAAAAAAGTATTTAAAGATTTAAATTTTAATTTTAGATATAAGATGTCTTCTTTTGAACAAAAGTCAGCAATTCCAGCTTCCTCTTCTACTACAACTTCTTCTACTCCTCAACAAACCTCTTCTCAAACAACTAACACTGCAAATATGCGTTTGCCAACTGATTTGACTTTGCAACATGCTGCTAAGATTTCTATTTCTGATGACAAACCCATTATGCTTGATTATTGGTTTAGTTCTTTGGAAAAGAAGTCATGCATTGGTGTAAGAGAGTCAGGTGAAAAATTGTTAGTTAAATCGACCGAAGAATATACTTCACCTATTGCTAAGCTATACAAGTCAGGTAGCGAATTTATTATTATTACAGAAAACTCTATTTATTTGGTTTCAAGCGATATTCCCACTAAAAAGATAACTTAAAATACAAATACAATAAAAAATTGAACTATATTTATGATTATATTATAAAATATAACCATATTCCATGTCAACTGCAGAAGATGTATTTTATTTGTATGAGAGAAACTCGTCTTGGTATTATAATTGTAAAAAACAAAATACATTTCCAATATGCAAATCTATATATAATACCAATTATGAATGTTATTGTCAATTAAACCAAATTGTAAAACCTATAACAATTGGAAATCAAGATGTTAGTTGTAGTTTAGAAAGAAAATGTTACATTAAACCAGGTAAAGAATGTCCTATATGTTTTGACCAAATTTTAAGAAAATCAGATGCATATTTGACCTGTTGTGGTCACGCATTCCATAAAAAATGCATTTTTAAATCATTTAAACAAAAAATAATTTATAAGCCTACATCCAACTTTAATTGCCCTTTATGTAGAACTAAATTAGGATATGAATTATATGCTATTAATTTAAGATATAAACAACAACTTATGCCTAATCTAGACGATTTAGAGCAATTTTGGTTAAGAGGTGAAGATTATATGATGCCTGAAATTTGCTATAATGGCAATGACCATTATTTAGGAATAAAGAAAACATGTAAACTATGTTTAAAATACAGAAAAAGCGGAAAGTAGTTAATAGTTATTAGAACAATAAATATAGAAATTATAATAGATGTAATATTTTATTATATTTTTTGTTAGATTATATATAATGGGAAGAAATATTAAAAGTTATGGCACAGGAAGTAGTTCATATGGACAATTTTGGTTTGGAGGCAGCTCTTTTCCTGGCTTTTTATACAAAAAAAATGTAGGTGTTGGAGGAAGAAGAAGCACTCAAATGGCCGCTGGAGGAAATACTATTACAAACCAACCTAACGAATTTTGGAATAAATATACTCCTGGTGCAGGAGTTGGGGCTTCAAATATTGCAACAAGACGTGCAAAAATGATTCACGCAACTAGTTGCTCAAATGGTCAACAATGTGGCCGTTTCTATGCAGAATTAGGACAAAATCAAATTCGTGTTTCACCTTATACTAATTATAATTCTTAAATTTACAAAATAATTAATTTTTTATAATATATATTATAAAAAACTACTTAAAGAGAAAGTAATTATATAATATGTGCTTTGGTGGCCCAGAGGTAAGGCATCAGTCTTGTAAACTGAAGATCAGGAGTTCGATTCTCCTTCAAAGCTATTATACAATATAATAAATTATATTATATTGTATTGTATAAAAAAATTGAAATAATA
>Ga0209086_10001135_pt1 | contig 21815 bp, 39 predicted proteins | sample M_130207_XF_Meta_FD_187312 | JGI IMG/M metagenome (GOLD analysis project Ga0209086, IMG submission 187312) | Freshwater microbial communities from Lake Montjoie, Canada to study carbon cycling - M_130207_XF_MetaG (SPAdes) (version 2) | ecosystem: Environmental > Aquatic > Freshwater > Lake... | reverse complement strand
GTGTAATTCATTTTGTTTACAGCTTTTCAATAAGCTTATCAAGCTTATTGTTAATCTGTTTAAAATTGTCTTGCATTTGTTGAATTTCTCTTAGGAAATCAACCTTGAGTACGTACTCGATGGGCAATCGATGGTGCATGGAATTGATGTTGGCGTCAATGTTGTCCATCCGTTTTTCTACACGAAGGATGCGTTCATGAAAACGACTCAACAATTTATTCGTTGCCCACCCAGCACCAGTAAGCGCAGGCACGGCAAAGCTGATCATTAGCAGCAAATACTCTGGTCCCACAGCGTTATAGAATGCTTTCTGTTACTATTCTAATGTCAGTAATCAAATTGCAGCTTACCTTTTTTGGTGAGTCCGTTTACTAACCAAACCAACGCATCGACACAGTCATCATGGCCACTTACTCCGAAGTTTGTGAGTTCCTCGAAGAGATTAGTGAAGTTCCTGAAACGGTTGAAGATAATTTTTCGTTCTTCAAACATACCAATAATTCCTCTGAACCGTGCCAGCTTATCTGCACGGAACCCTTTGATGGGATGCCACAAGAGGTTGTGAAGACCTTCGTCATTAAGGCAAATCCTCTTGAAGTCAGCTTCGAGTGAGGCCTGGTACTGAACAGCTTCTGACCAGATATCACAAGTTGAGTAAGTAGGGAAAAAATTACCGTTATCATCTTTTCCAATAATAGACCAATCATTAAGCAATTCTTTTAATGCATCTAGTTTTTCTAGGTTGCCCATGACACGCATCCGGCGGTAATCAATAATGTGTATACGGTCATCAATGCGTCCACCAAGAATCATTACGGTGTAGTCATTCTTTTCTTTGATGCCAGCAGATAGGTCAACGCCTATGCCAAGGGTGTCAAACTCAGTTGAGATCTCAGCTTTAACAATCAGTTCTGGCGCCAGGGACAACTCACCCTGCCTGACGATCTGATTCATGTACTGGAAAGAGAATGCAACAGGCGCTTGCCGTTTTTTCTCCTTCAAGTAATCCAGTGACCACATTTCTGGCCAATAGGAAAGTTCATCACCTGTTTTTGGATCTTGTTGAATTGCAGACAATACAATCTGTTGCCAGTTATTTTGTTCATTAAATGTAGTGGCATGTATATCATCATGTCTAAATCTGGTACCAAGGCAGATCGCTCTTCCACCTTCAAACATAGTTGGTGAGATAACTGCATTCCAGTTATCTTGCATAGACTTACGTATATCAGGATTTGCTATATCTGTCGCAGATTTTATACAATCGTCTATTAAACACAAATGGGATCGCTTGGATGTCACTGAACCTTTAAGACCTGCAGCACACAGGGTAAACATTTCATCACCGATGCTTTCAATGCCAGCAAATTTATGGTCCACTGACCAATACTCATTACTTGTTACATTCTTAAGAAGTCTTACTGCAGGAAATACTTCTTGATATTTACGGCTTTCAATAATACGTTTAATAGCAGCAGACTTGGGACGTGCAATTTCAACCGTATATGACAAGTATAGAATTTGTAGAGGCATCTTGGCGGTTGTGTGTACACCAATAGCCCACGCAGTAAACAAACCCAAGGTGGTTGACTTGGCTGAATTATGGCTAACAATATAATCTTTAGTTAAAAATGTATGACATTTGTCTTCTACTTCAATACAACGTACTTTTTCTACTGTTGATGGGCGAATATCTTTAATGCTGCGGCAAGGGAGATACTTGGTGCATGGAGTATATCTTTGGGCCTTACGATTTAAGTAAAAAGGTTTAATACTGTTCGGTAATTTGATACCTAAAGTAAATGACGGTGTTGTTGTACGTACTCGTTCTTGGTGTTTATTTAAGTATGTATTTAGCTGTGGAGCACGTTGTGTGGCTATTCCTCCAAGGGATTGAACTAGTTCTGTTACATCTTTAACAAGGAACATGGATGTTGTACAAAAAGATACGCCCCCCACAGAATCAACAGTACCATCCGTGTCTAGCAAGCCTTGCAATAAAGCTTCTCGATCAGGTATAGATGCTGTTAAATAAGACTTAGGAATAAACTTGTCAATTGATGTCTTGCCGTATACCCCAAGTGTTTTTAAAATCTCTCGAACAACACTTGGCTTTCCTCCGGCAAGAACCCCTTTAACGTGTGCAATATTATATCCATATTTTGCTACTTGTTTAAAACGATAGTTTTCTGGTAAACCCGTGGAACAACGCCCCACAATTTCTAGATCTGCACTGCACAAGGAAAGATTGCCAGAACTTAATGACCCATCACCAAGCAGTGCTCCCAATAAGTACGGATCCAAGGGAAGCTCAGTTTCTGGATATTCAACTGGTTGTGTAACAGGAATTTGGTAACGCGGATAACCCCTGCTATCTAACCAAGGTTTTTCCCCTGGGTCACAAGTTGCGGTGATTCTTTTAGTTGGTGCTCCAGGGCGGCCGTTTCCTTTTATCCCTACTGTTTTTTGTGTACGAATCTCATTAAGAGTCATACTGCGCCAATTACCTTTCTCATCTGTACCCATTCGACGCACCTTCCATAGGTGTTGGTCATCACAACAAATAGAAGAACCATCAGTAAAGACAACTTCCCACGTAGCAGATTCGTCATAATCTGAAATACTTACTATCTCAGTTAATTGGCCACGTTCAGAAAAAACAAGGTCGCCAACCTGTAACTCACCTATAGGTACCCATCCATTTGGAGTGGCAACAGGTGTAGATACTGCTAATGGCCCCCTGGGTCCTAGGAGGTCGATGTTGGGGCCCGCAATTCCTTTTAGGCATGAACTATCCTCACCCGTCACAAAGTACTGGTGCCAGTCCTTGTGGTGGGCAGCTGGAGGTTTATTGGCTACATACTCACAAAAGAAACTAAAATCTTCTCTAGCTCTTTTTGCTAGTTCCAAATTATCAGCTGGTTTTACTGTGTAATTTTTTGCAGCAGCCCTCGCATTACGGCGATACGCCAGATGTAAATATGAGGGCATAACCAGATTCAACTAGTTTAAATATAGCCTATCACTTAACTTTTTGTTGTTTATAGCTACGTGCTTTCTCTAGTGCTGCCTTACGTTTAGTCTTATCATCCATATCTGAACCATCTTCATTCTTTGCCTCTTTCTTCTTGAAGACTTCAAGAACCTCAGGAGGCATCCGTTTCTTGGACATGTGATCAGTACCTAGGTCCCTCTGCGCGTTGCGCCATTGCATCACGCATCATTTTCTGTGCGTCTTCATCTGTATACCGACCAGATCTGCCGGGGCCCATGGAGATACCACCTGTTGCAGGAGGCATGGCGGTCGGATTTGCTGCAGCAATATTGGATTCATTGGCAACTTTCCTTAGTTGTGCATCTGCTTCCATGTTGCCAAAGTCAGGCGCCAAGCCGGGGCGATATCCTGCTGGTGTGCCCAGTCCAGTCTCAGGTGATTGGGCTTGTGCACGTTGACGTTGCTGGCCTGCTTCTGTTTCCATGCGGTTGCGCATCATCGCTTCCAACATGGCTTGCTTGCCTGCATCTACGGTCTTTCCTCCCATGCCGGGAGCTTGGTTTCCAGCACCCATGACTATTTCCCCTTCATGGCACGAAGACGATCCATCTTATCCTTCATATTTTCTTTACCGCCTTTGGCGGGAGGATTGGGAGGTACAGCCTTTTTACCGGCCTTCGCATCTGCAGGCACTGGCTTCTTGCCAGCAGCCTTTGCATCTTTCTTGGGGGGAACTTTACCGGCCATGTGTATGCCTTGTTAATAGAACTATTTTAAACCATTATTCTTCTAATTGCATTCTTGCCCACACACTCATTGCAGCTTCTTTGAGTGGTCCTTCGATTGGGTCGTCTTTAAAAATAAAAGCCAACTCACGAATGGCACGGTCAGCCCCAGCCATTAACAAGCCTTTTCTATCTTTGTTCGTGGTAAACTGCTCTACTTGATTTATGGTTCCACGAAGTTCTTTCTCCATAGCGGCAATTCTAGCTACGCCACTATCTCGCTTGACGCCATAGTTTTCTATATCCTCACGAAGAAGACGTATGTCTTCCTTCATGTGTTCAATTTCATCTAGAAGGATACGCCTGTGATCGGGCTTAGGGTACTTAAGATTTATCCATTCTTCACACGCAGTAATACTACCTAGGTAGCCAAGAAATCTGGCATACAGAAAACATTCAATTACTGAATAATTATCTGAACAGAACGAACAAAAAGACTCGTGCGTCCCAGGATCTAAGCCATCGGCCCATGCATCAAAGACTTCAGTATTTGTAAGCTGCTCTGGCCTGGGCATTATCCCTGGCTTCGTCGCTTTGACCGAACTCTTGCTTTTGCTGGGCTCCTGCACGTTCTTCTGCTGCTGTTTTTCCAATGGTTTCTCTTTGTTCTCGGGATGTATCTTCTAATTTCTTTTTAGAAAACTCATAGGCAACACCAGCAGCTTGACGATATTTGTCAATATCAAACCAATCATCGACGTTTGCCGAAGACAAAGGATCGGTGAAGTCTGTCGTGGTGGTGGTAGCCATGTTTTTATCTTATCAGAAATTAGACATCATTTGAGCAAGGCCTTGGCTGAAGATATCACGACGACTTTCAACAGACTTTTGACGTTGTTGACGCATCTTGGATTCTTCAAGCTTGCCGAGAAGAGTGTCAAACTGCCCTAGGTCGGCTTGAGGACCGTATTGTTGTTCCGCAAGCGTTTTTTTAAGTTCGGTTTTTGTCTCGTTAGAAAGGCTGCTATCTGAATTAATAGCATTGATGGCATCGTTGTAACTAGAATACCCGCCAAATGATCCAGCCATGTTTATTTATGTATGTACTCAATTAATTATAGCAACTTAATCTTTGAATGTTCGGCCTTGTTCTTTGCGAGCTTGCAGTGTTCTTAGCATTTCCTGGAACTTGTTTATGTCAAATTCAACAGGCTGATTTTTTTCTTCAGCTACCGGTGGTTGTTGCTTGTTGTCTTCCATTATTAAAAACTAAATGCCCCCACAAGACCCTTCAATAAGCCATATTGTTCTTGTTGTTTGCCAACCTTTATTTGCCCTTCGGTTTGTAATTTGGTTAACTCAGTTTGAATATTACCTTCCAGAGATTTTAACCCTGAATTATACATGTATGTTTCGTAGTTATTTTTAGAATTTCTAGCATCTTCAATTTCTTCTGCTGATCCAGTAAAATCTTTACCAATAAAACCAGGAGCTGTGATTCCTGTTTTACTGGTTAGATCAGCAGACAACTGAGGTAAAGTACCAGTGCCAAAATTAAACTTATATTTACCAGTACGTGCTCCTGTGGCATCAAGCACAGGGCCGCCATATCTAGCCTCCTGCTCTGCCTCAAAGGCGCTCCCTGGACGCGCTTTCTTGTATTCTGAAGTAGATTCTATATCTTTTTCTATATCACCAATGGTGCGCCCCAGGGCTAGCTGAGACTGCCCTGCAGTAAGCTCGCCTGCATTGATTGGGCGTCCCAGGAGACGTTGATAGGCTGAACTTAGTTCAGCTTCTCTTTTCTTGGGCGCAAATTTTGAATAAGCGTCAGTTATACCTGTGTAATCATTTACATCTGGCGCAAGATCATACTTAGTGTTGTAATCTTCTATTAGTTTTTGCGCTGTTTCTTCACCTATCAGACCTTGCTCTAAGCGTCTTTGTACATTAGCAATATAAGTAGGCTTACCAGCTGTTCCTGCATCTTTACGTTCTTTCTCTTTAGCATCTCTGCGAGCGGTTTCTGCGTCAGCCCTTACCTGTGCTTGGTTTATTAGCCCCTGACTAAAAGCTCTATCAGCTATATTATCTTGTCTTGTTTGTGCTGCCTGCTCATTCATCATGTTCATCATGATGAAGCTGCCAAAATCAAATCCCATAATTTATCTCCTATGCTGTGGGTAAGTTAAATGAACCCCATTGGGTCATTGCAGGTAATGCAGCGGCATACCTACCAGCTAGTCTATTTTCATATGCTTCTTTTTGTCTGCCCCCTCTAAATAAAGGTGTTTGCTCTTCTTCTTCACCTAAACGATTTTCTTGCCTTTGCATTGCAAATTGCATAGGCATGTCATATTCTAATCCTTCTCTTCTTGCTGCCCGCTGCCAACCATAGTCTATCGGTGTCCCAAATAAAGGGCCTGCTAGCTGCCCAAAAGTATTAGTAGCTTGGGCTGCTGATCTGGCGGCTCTTGCATCGTTGGCAGATTGCATTGTGCCAAGCATGCTCCACATGGCCTGGTCTTTAGCTGCTTTTTTCTGCTCCCTAGCAGCATTTTGATTGGCTTGACCTGTTAAAAAACTACTGCCAATTTGACCGGCAGTCAGTACACCTAACGATATTGGATCAAACATTGCACCTCCACTACTTTTGCTACCTCCACCCATTGTAGACCAATTACCCAATCCAGAGTCACCAGCGCCACTCCAGCTACCATTCCAACTTCCACCTAAACTAAAAGCCATGGCTAGGCAAAATACTTCCGATTAGGTGTTATTGGCTGAGTAGATAACATCGGAATTTCTTGGCGTGGGTAAACCCCAAGGCCTTGCATATAAGAACTGGCGTTTCGCATGGGTGCTTGTGCCAAGAAGGCAAGCATTTCAGGACTGCCCCCAGCAATGGAAGTTTCTACACCCTTGGCTAGTGCGCCAATTCCCGATATTAATGCTTCATCCCCTAGTTTTTGTCTTGCTAATTTTGTTGCTCTTTCTGCCCTGGCTTCATCTAATTGATTAATAAATGGAATTAATTCTTTTAATTCAGACGCTTGACTTCTGGGTTTATTTTTTTCAAAAATATAAGCAATAGTAGGATCTACTCCTTGCGGAATTCCAGAAGTAACAGGCGCTTCTTCTATTGTTCTTTCACTAAAAAGATTTTTATTAACAGGCGCAAATGCCTGTGTCAATTGACCAGGACTTAAGTTAAACATTGCACCAGGGAAAGACATTGCCATGATTAACCAAACTGGATGTTAGGTGATTGACGAACAGCAAATTGTGCATAAGGGTTGCTGCCAGCAAATGTTCTTGCTAGTGCGCCAGCTTCAGCTTGGGCTCCCTTAGCCAGGGCTCCTTGTGTTGCAAGTACACCAAGACGTGCTTCAATATTACCCTGGGTGTTCATCAAGGCCTGCGTACGAACTTGATCGTTGGTCTTAGCTTGTTCAATTACAGGCTGCAAAGACTTGGTGAGCTGAACCTGTGCTTGCATATTATGTGAAATAATATCTTTCATCCCCGCCCTATCGGTTGCACTGTAGCCTTTATACAAGTCAAGCTGTTGATTCTGCAATGCACCTTGCATTGACAAGAAACGTGCTGAGTCATTCAGGGGGATGTTGGTGCCAGGGATATAGGTAGGTGCTTCCGTGCCACCAGGAGACGTTCCTTTACCTGCACCTGTAACGGCAGCCTTAGCCATCTCAGCACCTTCACCGGCCATAAGACCGCCAATGCCAGTACCAATAAAACCACCAATAGCTCTACCTGCAGGACCAAAGCGGCCACCAAGACCTGCGCCGATCTTGCCACCAATAGCACTGCCGCCAAGAGAAACAACGGCACCTAGTGGTTGTTGCTGTCCAAGTTGATTAACAACGACACCAAGACCAGCGGCACTTGAGCCGATCATGCCAGCACGGCCTTTTATAGCTTGAGCTGCCTGAGACTGACGCAGGGCATTTACTTTTTCGCTTCCCCCCTGCATTACATTCTGAACTCTTTTACGTGCGTCCGCAAGAAAATCTTGAGGATTAGGTGTTCCTACTCCTGGAGTGATTGTTGTAGCGCCTATTGGGGCAATAGATTCAGCTGGAATTAAACCAGCTCGTGCTTGCGCCAGACGCGCTAGATCAGTTCCATAATAAGCTGAGGGGTCTTCCCCTGATAAAGCAGCTATTTGTTGAGGAGTTAACGCCATTTATTTTTAAATCATTTATTTATATAGTTAAATTCTATCAGATATTATCTTGTTGTTGATACTCTGTAAGCCTAGGTAATTTTTGTCTATTAGCTGCAGCAATTGTTTCATTAACAGCATTACCCATTGCTACACCTAATGCAGAGCCAAGTGCACCACCAATAATACTGCGTCCTGCAACTTTTCCTCTGGGTGCTGTTTTTGCCCCTAGTACGGCTCCTACAGTACCAGCTCCAAATCCTCCTGCCATTGGGATGGTTGCTGGAAAACCCAACAAACGAACTTCAGGAACTCCTTGCAAGTTCTCCATAGTACCTTTGACAATACCAAGATTAAGAAAACCTTTATCTTGGTATGTGTATTGTAAGTAATTGGTATAACGCTCAGGCGTTAAATTGGGAATATCTTCTTTTGCTGTCTCGTACTTAAGGGGACGACCTGTTCTACCAAGGAAGAAACGTTCAAATAATTCTTGCGCTGGTTGAGTTGATTGCCTACGATCTTCTGAACCTTCTTCTGCGTACGTTTGCGTAAAGCCTTTTGGCCTGAACTGTTCTCCTGGATTAGTAATGTCATAGGTACCAGCAGAAGCAATAGCAGGCAAGCCAATACCTAAACCAATCAATGAGCGTGTAACCGGGTGACGAGGCATCTCTGCCGCGTCTAGGACCATATCAGAGGCTCTTTGTGCGATGGCTAGTGGGTGGTTATATCGCCACCAATAGGTGCGTGTGCCGTCATTAGCGGCATCCACAATGAGACGTGACGTATATGCCCCAAGAAACTGCATTGGTGTTTCCTGAGCCGTAACACCTTTTGCTGCGAGACGTTGATTGAACTCAGGCGATAAAACACTTTGTCCATAACTACCAGTAATACGCCCATCTGGTTTCTTGTGTGTTGCCACCATTTCGGCTTGCACACGAGAACCCTTTGCATAGCCCTTTTTGCCTGCACTTAACAGATCTTGAGCTTGTGTAATAATTCCCATGACTACGCTTGTAGATGACTCATCTGTTGAGCTAAGTACTGCTGCTGTTCAGGTAAAAGTTCTATGCCTGGTACTGGCATATTTGTAACCCTTTCAGGCAACCCTTGCAATTGAAATCTTGTTCCTTGCGCCAGGGCTTGTGTTGCCCCGTGATTTATATTTTGAAACTGAACTCCTTGCTGATACAGCTGTTGCTCTTGAGAAATATTGGTAGGCTCTAACTGTGGCAACAAACGTCCACCTGTAACCATATCAACAGCTACGGGTGATAGCAAAGAAGCACCAAGATTTACACCTTGTTCTATTGCAGAAGGAGTTGTATATGGCTTAGAAACCAACTTACCTGTTGCATCTTTTACCATTAATGTCCCCTTGGTACCAGGGAACAATTTCCTAGCTCCAGCAACTAGAGGTAGATTGGTTGCAAAATCACCAGCGGCATAAGCAAGCCCTGCGGCGGGACCACCAGCTAAAGTACCGAGTAACCCAGAAATGCCTGATTGAATACCAACATCTTTGGCTACTTCCCTAATGGTACCTCCCTTGGGAAAATATTTACCAGCTAGTTTTGCTATTCCGCCTAACACTTTTATTTATTCTGTATTACCTTTATTTTATACGAACTATTTTTGGCCGGGCTCCAGGGGAAGCTTATTTTCTTCAAGTGTTGTTTCTTTACCTGCTTGTTGTTCTTTTCTGATAGCAGCATTTGTTTGTTTAGATGGCAACAATTCAGCAATACTCTTTTTACCTTCTGCCTCGTCTTTAGCGCGATTTTCTGCAACAACCATCAAGAAGCCCCGTGGATCAGGGTTAGACATTGTTGGCATTGGATTCTTGGCCCGCTTATCGGGAGACAACGTAGGACTTAGTTTGTATGCATCAACCCAAAGAGGTTGAAAGTCAGGCTGATCTTGTGGGCGTTGAGTTGTTTTTGCGCGGCCTGCCACAAAGTCGTAATCTTCTCTACGCTTAAATCGCCCTAGTCCCTTAAACAATTCATAATTATTGTTGACTTCTGTGTTGTCATCAAAGAAAGGTGAGTTGGAAATAAAGTTAAGATCTGGGTTTAAATTAAGTTGTTTTGTTTTGACTCGATTCAGTAGATCTTCTTCAGTAAATCGTGATGGCGTCCAGGGAGTTTTATTGCTCCGTGATGTAGTCCGAAATAAATCATCAAAAGAAAGCTTCTTATGTTCATAGCCTCCTCTATGAAATGGATTTGTTATGTAGCGCCCAAGATCAAGGCGATAGTCTTTAGCCATTATCAGCCTTCTCTTTTTTATGCTTGTTTAACTTTACCAAAGTTTTACGCAAGTTGGCTTGTTTTACTGTTTTTTCATCATACTTGTCAGGGCTAGAAAGCACGTTCTCCTGAAGCTGGGCAGTTGTGATACCACGCTTCTTGGCCTTAGCTGTAAACGCCCCTTCTTTCATATCCATATCTTGGATAAATTTTTTATCTTTCTTTTTGTCTGCCATGGCTTAACCTCTTAATGTCTGCATAAATTGTTGCAATTGTTGCTGAGCGTCTGGTCTGTTACTTGATTGTAGCCTACGTATTTCACTGGCTACATCAACGGAACGACGTGCAACTTCTGGTTTGTTTGATGGACGGGTACCAAAACTTTTTCCTTGTGTTGTTGTTGGACGTTGTGTTGCCGCTTCAGAATACACATAGCCTTCTGGAGTACGTAAGCTTGCAGGATGCTTGCCTTGTTCCCACATAACCGGTCGATATATCTCTTCTCCGTTTTCAATAGTTACATCAGACAAAACTGCCCCTGGCTCATAAACACCAGGAGCACTACCAAGTCCTGTTCCGGCCGCGCCACCAACTCCTCGAATTGATGTTCCAGAAGCAGCCCTTTCTACTGCACCTGCTGGCAGAGAAGGCCTTCCTGATCTTACTTCAACCGTAGGACGACCTGTTTGTGCGTTAATAATGACTTCTTGTGTATCAGGATTTACCTCAGCAAAATCACGTACGCCTTCTTGTAAATTTTTTAATTTCATTAGACTAGCAAAATCTGTAACCTCTTGTTCTTTTGCGGCAATCTGCGCCCTGACGTTATTCCTTTGAGCATCAGCATAGGCTATTTCTTCCCTTAAAGCAGCATGTTCTGGATTAGGAATAAATTCAGGATGTACCGGATCTCCGTTTGCTGTGACTTTTTTTAACTCCTCACTAGCACTAGTTCCTATTGTCCGAACTCTTTCACTGCGATCACCTTGCTTCCAAGCATGACCTGCCATTAATACAGTTTCAGAAAGCTCTTGATGTTTTGGGTTGGGAATATGTGATGGAACAGTTAACAGCTTATCTCCCAACATTGAAATACGATTTGTATAATGTATGTCTCTATCTTCTAATTTGCCAGTATTAAGTTCTCTAGCTTTCCAGGTTTCAAAAAACTCACCGGTAGGAATTTCTTCTGCACCTTGAGTTTTTAGTTGAACTGAAGGCTTGACAACCAAAGGCACGGAAGGAGTGCCAGAGATCATCTTGGCTGCTGCTGGATCACCTGTCGATGCAAACAACTCAAGTCCTTGTTTTAAAGTTGTTTGATTGGGTCCTTCTAGTAACTCTTTTTCAATACGTCCTGGAGATAAACCTTCTTTTTGTAGTTCTAGGCGGCGTTGTGTTAGGAAATTTTGTGCGCCTACAACGGGATCTTCTTGTTGAATATGTGGAATACCATCAGGTAGTTGTCTGGTAGGTACACGACCAGGCTCATCTTGTTCCATGCCCATACGATATTGGTGTGCAGCTATTGCTTCCATAACATCAATTTGACTGGTGTCAAGATCTTCATTCAGCTGAAGCATGTGTTGAAAGCGACCGGTGGCTTGATCTTCTCCTGATTCAACAGCAGCATGTTGTTGCGCTGCAAGCTGAGGAGCTTCTGATTGTTGAATTGACGTAAGGTCTTTCTCTGTTTCCTCAAAACTATCTAATACACCTTTCCAGTAAGATGTAGCCTCTTCTGGTGTTACACCTGCTTTTTGCAAAAGAGCACGTGCTGTTTGCTCTTCTCGTTGTGCCGTTTGCCTGATGGATGCTTTTGGATGATCTGAATAAGGATGATTAAGTCGACTAGGAATTGTATCAATCCCAGCTGAAACTTCTAATTCATCTAAATCACCGCTTAAAGAAATACCTGCATTATCTAAACGTGTACGTACGTCAAGAACAGGTTTAACGGCACCAGTAGATTCAATATATGCAAGATTAAATGGCTTGGTTTCATTTTGTATCTCTGCTAGAACCTCTTCTCCTCTTGATTTGATGACACGATTTGCAATACCACGCTGGCGATTAAGCTCAGCAAGTTGTTGCATTTGTTCAGTTTTTGTTTGCGGAACAAATCCCTTTTGTTCTAAATCAATACCACCAAGGTATTCATCAATTAATTCTTGTGCACGATCTCTTGCTGGTTTTACAGCAATTTCTGCAGCTACAGGTGCTTGCTCAACAACTCTAGATGGTTGAACAACTTCAGTAGTTGTACGTACAACAGGAACTCCTGCTTTTGCTACAGCTTGCACTACTGGTTCAGCTGCTTGCCTTTGTTTGATTACATCCTTTGTTGCAGCTTGGGGTGCACGTCCCTTAAACGCACGTGCTAGACCTACGCCACCAGCAGCAAGCCCTAGGCCTAACGCACCAAGTCCTGCAATTGCTCCATAGTTAGGGCCTTGTTCAGATGCCTTAAGTTGATTCTGCCTAAAGTTGTATACATCAGGCGCCATCCGTGCCCTTTCTTCTGCATCTTCTGGGATTGGAGCCCCAGTGGCGCGACTATAGGCGTAAAAATCAGCAGGTGAAAGGGCCATTAGGGCTTATAGCTTTTATTTTTATCTTACAAATATTCTAATATTGATAATCTAGGTTACAATAAAAGAAAGAAAGTAATCAGACGCCTAAATGGACCCCAAGGCACGAGAATCAAGAATTAAAGGCTTACAAAATATTCAAAAGAAGGCTTTAAACCTTGCCAGCGAAGGTGCTAATGCATTTGAAGTACGTGATTTTGTAACAGAAGCTAAGAAAGGGCTTGCGTATACAATTCCAGAAGAAGAAAACTACGGAAAAGCTAAATCACTTGCATTAGAATACAAGAGGCAACAGGCAACAGATCCTATAGTTGATTAAGTTAAACTTAATTTAACTTGCCGGGCTTAAAAACCCGGCTTTTTTGTGTCAATTTTTGGGCTAATTGGGGATTTTACATACAAAAACACTCTATATAACCCTGAATTGGGGTGCAAATTTTCTGACTGTTCTCCCACCTCGTAGAGGAAAGCGAATGTGGGGAGAAAAAAAAGAAAGGTGTAATGGGTCCATTGTTGGAGGGGAAGTGGCAACGGGAGTAGGGCGCGTAGACAAGGGAGATAGCTGCTTCGTTTAAGTGTATATGTAAGAAACCCTGGCTTCGTTTGGGAGTGTAATATGAAACTGCTTCGTTTAAGTGTGTGTAAGAAGCGCTAGCTTTGTTGTTAAGTATATGAAGAAGGCTTGGCTCCGTTGAGAGAATAAGATCTTATCTTTTTGTTGATTTTAATTCGGATATTGTAACATTTGTGATACGAATTCGTATCATCCTAGGTTAGGTGGTGCTAGAATCGGTAGCTTTCGTTCATGTACGAGAGTAGGGTTCTAGAGACACCAATAGATAGGGGGCTGCGCATCCTAAGAACGCAGACACAGCCTAGTCCACAGGAGATGGGCACCTGCACAGCTCACGATTAAATGTCAATTGCACACGCAACTGAGTACTACGTTGGTATTAAGCCTGATGAAATGTCTGAAGGAGGTTATCCCAGTTTTGCTGAAATGTATTTTGGAGGGTGTGAGAAGTGGTTTAGCAATAAAGCTAAGGCACTTGAATACCTGAATACATTTGAAGACTGGGAACAAGAGATGCTTCAATTAGGTGAACACACCTGGGTTGAAGCTGATATTCCGTTCTGAGTACCAGGCGTGAGCCGGGGGATCGAATCCCCCACTCAGTATTGCCTACAGCGGAGATGGGCACCGCACAACAGGAGATTCCTGTGGCTAACTTAACTGCTTTGTTCACTTTTCAAGTGAGCAAGCATGAACTGCTTCTTATTAGGGAAGCGGTTGCTGACTTGAGTCATGTATATGACTCTGTTGATGCCGACAGAGATGGTCTAGAACCTGATCTGAAAGCTATCCAGATTTGTAACAATTTGGTTAGCATTATAGATCAAACTCTTGATCGTCGGTTCAACCATAGATCAAACTCTTGATCGTCGGTTCAACCACTGAGCTGTAGTACTCCACTTGTTGGAGGACCAGGTGCAACTCCTGGTTTCAGTCATTACCCTTACCGGAGATGGGTACCGGACACACGGAGAACACCGTGAACAACACCACTGCTTCTGTACTTCCTACCAGGGGAGAGCTAGCAGCTACGGCCTACGATCTCATCCAGAACTGGATGGAAGCAGGCCACTCGCAGTTGCTGAGTCGTGAGCAAGCACTTCAGATTGCTGCGTGGGGTCTGAAGATTGCAGGCGAGAAGGACTTGCAACATCAAGTTCTTGCGGAGCTTGTGGAGCTTCCAGAGAACTACGGCTGATCCGTACAAGCGGGTGACCAGGTGCAAACCCTGGTCCAGTCATTGCCACACACTGAGTGTGGCTTAATCACGATCATGCTTGCAACTTTGTTATTAATGGCTACCTACGCTTTTGTAGGTTACGCAATTGGTTATTGCGTTGGTTGGTCTTGCGAAATGATTAAGCATCGCTTAATTAAGTAAGGCCAAGGGGGCTGCGCATCCTACACGCAGACATCCAATTGCATTCACACCATGGCTAAAATGACTGTTGCTGAACGTAACGCTGATTATGCTGCTCGCATTCGAATTGCAGCGCGTCATATTAACCAAGGAAAGAAGGTAGTTCTTTCCAAAGAACTTGTTGCGTTTTATAAAACTACTCTTGAAGCAATACTTAATGCTCTCCGTGAGGAAATGATTGAACAAGGCTTGGCTCAAGCTCCAGGAGAATATATTTATCTTGCATTGCTTCAGCAAAAAGATAGATATGTTATTCGTCGGGCACGTCCGGTTACAAAGTAATCCGTTAAAGCGGGTGGCAGGGTGCAAACCCCTGCCTACTTATTGCCACACACTGAGTGTGGCTTAATCACAATCATGACTACAGGTACTATTGAACGCATCATAAAAGATGCACGTCTGCTTGCCAGGCGAGATTCAACCAGTCAGCATCCATGCATTGACTGGAGCATTGAGCAGAAACGCACTGAGCTACTGGAGATGTACTTCCAGTGGCAAGATAATGAGTTGGAGTGGGATGCTTTGCATCCGCTAGCACAGTTCCTCAAGAAATGTGTTGACCGAAATGCACTCTTGCTCAAATATGAACAGGAGTATGGCATCGAAGATTAGTTAAACCTGCTATGCTTTGGAGGGTTCAGCTGACCCTCCTGGCCAGGAGTTAACTCGTCTACAGGAACTCAGGAGAGTTCCACCAAACTTCTTTGGGCGTGATGAACCTAAAGTCGTAGCAGGCATAGGGCGCCCGCCGCACGGGCTGAAGGACTATTGCGTCCTGACCCTATACATGTCTGCAAGAATTAAGATAAGGGAGGAGCTGCCCCATGATCAGTGGCACAGCTCGTCTGTTACCAACCAGGAGAGACCGTAAAAATCCTGGTTCCCTTGTATGAAGGGGCTGACACGGTTCTTCTTCACCCCAAGTTAATCTAACACGAGCTAAGTTATAGGGGGCTGCGCATCCTAACAACGCAGACATTCACAACTACAACGGAGAATCTAATGGCTAACTACGTTCACATTGTGTATCACCCTGTTTCAAAAGACATTACGCATTGCTTCTCTGATATAAATGAAGCAAGAAAATATGCAAGCCATACTTATGGCACTGCAAACACTATAGAATCTCATCGTATGTGGGAAGAATTTCAAATCATTAACGAGAATGAAGACTCTAATATCCTGTATGGAATGCAATGAAAAACTACCATAAAATCGTAGGTCGCTACGTTGAACTTGATTCGTACCGCAAACCTAACATGCTTCACTCAAAAATGTTCGGCAAAGTATTAGATGCAACTGCCTTTGTATTAATGTCATTCATTATTGCAACTGCCGTAATGGCAGCCGTAGGCATTGACATCACACAACTACAATCACACCCACAGGAGATCCATCGTGACTAACATGACTTATAGCTTTCCACCAGTGGATGATGCACTGGCCCAGCTCCAGAAAGTTGATTGGCGACGTGTCGCCTACAACATTGTTATAACACTGGTAACTATCACAGCAGTAATCATTGCTGTGGTCCAGTGGAGCATCAAGACTTTTGATCAGTGGCAAACTGACCATGGCGAAGAGTTTGCTCTGAGCTTTACACAGTATTGTGCCAAGTTTATTAATGCAATAGATACTATTGCTAACTGGAATCTACAACACGTAGATGTACCAGAGCCGGTGGCTACACCAGCAAAGGTACCACGTACACGTACTAGAAAACAACAACTTAAATAAGATTGACAGGGGGCTGCGCATCCTAACAACGCAGACATCCAATCGCATTCACACCATGTTATTACCTGAACAGCAACAGATTGCTACAGCATTTGGCTATGAACCACTGACAGAAGCGGAAGGGCAGGAGCAGTATCCTGTCGAGTGCTGCTTCCAGGATCCACTGAAAGGTCAGCTGCCGTATAACGGTGCTGTCCGTAAGAACAAGAAGGGAATACTTATGTACTACTGGATACCCAAAGGGCGTAACTACAAAGAGGAACAAGAAGATTTGATTGGTTGGTACGAGGTGCCAACAATGGAGGACATTGAGGAATGGACGTTTGATTCCTGTTGCCTGTCACCGGCAGGCGATGATGTAGAACCAGATCACCCAGACAGCTGGCTGTCACTACTGGGAATAATCTGACGTTACGAAATACTAAAGACTGATGACCCGTCCTAGGCATGACGTTAAACTGCCTACGTTCCACTGCAACTTAACTCATGACCCTAGACAAAACTCCAGAGTGCGCATGCGAGCGCTGGATCAAAGAGATGAACGCTGTCCTCAAACAGGAGGAAGCTAAAGACCAAATGTATTCTGCACCACAGTGGGTGCTGGATACTATCTCGGAGTGCATTGATGCACTACAAGAGGTAACGGGCTATGACCCAACACCTCAGTATCTTTATGACAACACCGGAGGTGAATCCGCTGTAACAACAGCAGAGATCCATGCTGCTCACTGGCAACAACACCAAGAGCTACACAAGTAATGAGTACAATCACCCCACAAATGAGTACAATGAATCACTATGTTGCATTAGTGGCAGATGCCACGGGCAAATATGCTCATGTCTATGGCAAGTACATGACATGGCATGAGTTCTGCGATGAGCTAGAGGAGGCAGGCTGCGAAGTAGTAGAAGATCAGTCATATGAATATGTCACTGACAACAAGGTTGTATTCAGTGAGCTAGCAACAGATGCTGTCTGCACATTACAAGAGTTGATCGATGCACCAGGCTTTACGCCTTTCGCATAATCCCCTCACCCCTGTCCACCATCACCACGGAATCTAATGACTGATGCTCCAATGCCTATCAGCGGTACGCACTTCGGTGCCATCATTGACTACAAGATTAAATGCGAAGGCGTGTGGCATGATCGCACCGTATACCTGGTGAACAAGCAACATGCTATTAATTGGTTGACCGAAGATTGGGTTGACCTATCCACTGCATATCTCACAGTCTTGGTCGATGTTCAATTCGACCAGTCGGTCTGCTTCTCTGACATTGATCCTATCGATGTTATAGGATATGAAGATCCGACTGATGCAGATATGATATTTAGTATGGATGTCAAACAGAATCTAGTAAAATCCTAAGTTCATTAATCAAACCTTAACTTCCCCATCCAATGTCTAACTCTGATCTGACTGTGCCTGATGCCACAAGCTTACGTTGTCTTGAAGCGATGAGGTTTGTGGCATTAATGAAAGAATCCGCTGACCGTAATGGGATTGGATTCGTTGGAGGCTTTATTGATCCTGTCACTGGTGAGAAATTTACCATGACAAATATGGACGATGACAACATCCACCCATGCATTGAAGGTATCTGAGATGACCCACAAGAAATCACTGTTCAACTTTGACAAGACTTGGAATGGTATTAACATCACAGAGAATGGCATTAAGTCATTCACTAAATCATTCCAGTTGGGTCCATTGCAACTGACACTGAATGCTCGTGACTCAGGCGTCCATGCATCCATTGGATTGCCTGGTACTGGCCTGAGTAAACGCAACGTAAAGATTCTGTAACCAAGACAACCCGTCCTCAGACATGACGTTAAACTGCCTGTGTCCCAACGCAATTCAACTCATGACCAGCACTGAGCTTTACCACATGACTGAGACCATGACCAAGTACGGCGGCAAGTTCGTCAGTACTATGGCCAACGCATTACGGTATGCTGATCCTACTAACCGTCAGCGTATCCTTGATGCGTTCCCCGATCTAGTAAAATCATATGGTCCTGGTTCTGTGTTCCAGCAACCAGCGACTGTGGCTACACAACAACTGCAAGAGGTCTGATCATGATCATTGAGAACATCAGGGTTATTACATTGGATGATGTGTACTTAATCTGTGCGGAGGCATGGATTGATGACAGGATCCAAGTAAGTCCTGCCACATGGGAGGAACCAGCTGAGTTCAAGCCTGGTCTATGCCATACTGAGTTTGTTGTAGATGACCAACCTCCTACTGACCCAGATGAAATCGAAGCCTGGCTACGTAAACAAGACATCGACTGGATCGATGTCGACCTATCAGAGGTTTAATGGAATGATTGGATTTATTATTGAGTTCAGGCCTTGGTATCTCGTCTTCCGTGGACCACGGGGACGCATATACCTAGCCTTTGGATTTGCCAAGCGTTTGCCTAAGCTAAGCAAGTTCCATACCACGTACCAAGAACGTGTGCAATTTGGTATCGAATACGACTAGGTCCACGTCCTAAGCATGACGTTAAACTGCTACTTTCACATCTACTCTCACACTAACTCAACATGCAATTTCAACTGCCCGCTAACTTGCGCACAGAACTATTAGCTTATGATCCAAAGTTAAAAGCTTTAGCCAAAGCTACAGCTACCACTGCAAACAAACCCAAGAAACAACGCACTCATCTTGGTTTGCCTGATGATATTATCCCTGCACACATTGTCACACCTAATGATTTACTTGCAGCAGTAACTGCTATTAACCAAGCAGAAGTTCCTGATCGTTATCATACCTTCAGTCTTCTTACATACGAGAAAGATATGGTAAACATAAGAAAACTTAAAGCTATTCTGTATCACTACGAATCCTTGTGGATCGCAGCATGGTTACCTAATCCAGGTGAAGATTATATCTATGGGTTTACTTATGCATTCAAGAATACAGAAACTGTATGCAAACAAGTATGGCTTAGGGACATAGACATAAAAGATACTACTATTAAAAAGTATGGACGCATAGAGTTCAATGTTTATACAAAGTTTGTAACAGTAGAAGATATATCTAATGGATGTCAATCCCACTATTGGCAACATGGAAACTTTAAAGGATACAATGCAAAAGGCAAAGAAATAAGACCAAGTGTAATACAACCATTCCGAGAAGCTATTGTAAATTCAATACCTAACTACACCGATGGTGGTGTATGGGACAGAATAGATACAGCTAAAAATAATTACCATGAACTATTAGACTTGCGTTTTGCATCAATACCAAAGAATCAGAACATTGTGCCTAGCTTTGAATTGTATGTGGAAATACTAAGGGCAAAGTATACCCAAGATTCAGATAAATCATTTGTTGTTATGCAAGAGAAACTTAGTAAGCCATGGTTTAAACGTTACATCAATGAGCAGTGTCAATTAATTATTAATACGTTCAACGATCCAGCTACTAAAACTAAGAAAGAAATTAGCTCGATACACAAAAAACTTTTACATATTCTAGGTTGGATTTTAGATATCCTTGATATATATCCTGACTGCCCTATGGATTATTTGCAGACTGGCATACAAACTAATATGTTTTTATCTCTTAACCGTATCCATTCAATAAACCATTACAGAACTGATTCGTTAGCAAAGGTATGGCTAGCAACCAACCTACCAGTGACATCGTTATTTAATATGCTAAACAAATATATAGAAGATGAAAAACCAAGTAATAAATATAAAGATAATCAACTGGATTGTTATATGCTTACGTTTTATTCATTCAGAGATACAATGGACATGATTAATAATGTATTAATTACAGACAAGGAGATTGCTCCGCCTAGGCGTTGGCGTTACACTGAGTTCCATGATCATGTACAAGCAGAAGCCTGGAAGATAAGTAACCCAAACCAAAAACTACCACAAGATTTATTTCCTGTTCCTGTCAAAGTAAAACTTGATGATGAGACCTGGACATTCATTCAACCCATAGATACTCATCAGCTTGCACAATGGGGACAAGCAGTACGTAACTGTGTGGGTGCATCATCGACATATGCCAATGCTGTTAAAGCTAAAAAACAATTTATTGTCTTATGTATGGTTGACAACAAGCCTGTATTCACAATACAACTTAAAGTATCCAATGGCACCATGCATGTAGAACAGATTGCAGGACCAAGTAACAAATCATTAACATCTATAGAACGTGAGAAGTATCAAGGTATATTCCAAGAAGCTTTACAGATCCGTGAGAAAGCTCTAGTATCTAACTGATTAATCACTGGGCAGTCAGTGCCAACCTGACGTAAGCCCCAGACATTCCACCGCACTTAACTCATGTCAATTCTATCCTGCTTCACTGGCCTCATTCCACAAGTCCATGCTTACATGGATGATGACAAACGCTATAACCTAGGTGCAACCTGGATTGATAGCGAAGGATTAACTGACCGTCACAATCTAGAGCTACGGTACGTACGTAACTCAGAACGGCTTGCGCTCCAGGGGCAGCCACAACCTGATGGAAGTTGGGCCTATGTAGAAGCCAACGGTACAGTTCATACCATATCAGCTGCTCGTGCTCAGGCATTCATGGATAAAACCCATGAGCATGCAACGATTATGTGTCAAATGCTTGATCGCCTCAAGGAGAATGGCATGATGGGTGAGACTCATGAGACTCAAGCTACGCCTGTAACATAACATTAAATAAAGCTAAGGTCAGCTGACCACTGGCCTTAGTCCATTACACTACTTTTGTTCATTCATTCAACACCATGGAAATTTCTGCTGACTATCAAGAACAAGTTGATGCATTGTATGCTGCAATACCTGAAAACAAATGGGATGACCTAATCCCATTGGCCGCTGAAGCAATGGTAATAGAACTACCTGTTTCAAAATTGCTTGAATGTTCTGCAATGATATTTAAAACTGGATACAGAAAAGATAAAAAAATTATGTTGCAAGATTTACTTGAAACTTTTGGGCAGGATGGAACTCGTGAGCTTATTGCTGAGGCAGGCATTATGCTTCTGTCCTCAGATCTAGAAACCACTCCCACTAACGACATCTATTAATCATGGCATTCCAACAACCAGCTAATAAAGTTTTCTTGAATGGCAAACCACTTGGCAAACCACTTACATACAAACCAGTTACATCATGGGCAGAAGAACTATCGGAGCCAACGCCTAAGGTAATTGCAAGTTCAATTACTGTGGTCCATGACTTTGAGCTTCCTGAAGAAGATGAAACAACAACAACATACACTGCAAGAGTACTAATTAATTTTGATGATAATGGTATTGATTTGAACTACCAAGAAAAAGTAAAAG
>Ga0209086_10001129_pt1 | contig 21854 bp, 16 predicted proteins | sample M_130207_XF_Meta_FD_187312 | JGI IMG/M metagenome (GOLD analysis project Ga0209086, IMG submission 187312) | Freshwater microbial communities from Lake Montjoie, Canada to study carbon cycling - M_130207_XF_MetaG (SPAdes) (version 2) | ecosystem: Environmental > Aquatic > Freshwater > Lake... | reverse complement strand
GTATTGGTTCATTAATTGCTTTATGGTATATCTATGGATGCCCCGAAGAACTCTATGAGTATGCCAATCAACTGTTTACGCATTACAAAATACATAAAAATTTTTACATGTATGAAAGTATTGTAACTACCGTAGTAGAGAAATTAATTAAAGATGACGACATGTCTAAGATTAACGACCGTCTTTACATTAATTATTACAACACAAAAAAATGCGAGAATTGTGTAATCTCGCAATTTAAAAATAGAAAACATTTATTAGATTGTATTTTACGATCATCGCATATACCATTTTTAACTACGAGAGAGCATAAATACCAAGGGCGCTATGTGGATGGAATTGCTCCTTATATTTTTGAAGACGGTTGTACCAATTTATTTATACAATTAATTAATTTTACCAATCCTCTAAATTGTTTGAAGGTCAAAACCGAGCAAAATATATATTCACGTCTATTGAACGGCACCATAGGCATAAACGATTTTTTTGTAAATGGGCGCACATATTTATGTAGTTATGTAAATAAAGAAAGTTATTGTATTTTAATAAAGCTTTATTTACGTAAACAATTTGTATTATTTGTCCTGTGCTTGATGGAATGGATTATTGTAATAAAACATCATATTCCTTCAAGCATACGAAATACAATGCTTTATAATAAATTTAAAATATTAAGTAAAACCTATTGGCGTTGTATACAGAATAGTTTGGTATAACAATGCTATAGAGCCTTTATTCGCAATTTATTAAACATGCTTGTAGTGGCACACGTTTGCAAAAGTTTGTCGGGTAACCTTGAGCTAGACAAGTATCTAAAGATTCAAACCCTTCTTTTAGGATACCTTTTTCTTTTAGTTGTTGTTTGAGTTTAATCACGATATAAGTTGCACGTGCAATAACCGCTAAAATAATAAAAATTAATATATAGTGATAGTAGCGCATTATATATTATCAAAATATATTTCCAAACATTCGGCGAACTACATTTTTTTTACGCGTATAGTTTTTGAATGGTTTATAATGGCGTTTGGATTTACCTAGCCCCCGTGTTGGTTGATACTGGCGTTTATTGCTCATCAAAGTATCGTCGGAGAGATAATCACGCTGCTTCTTGATTTTTCTCTCCTTGGTAGGTATATATTTAAAGAAATATTTGTTATATTCTTTACTGTCTTCATTGCCTTTTAATTCTTTATATTTCTCCGCCTTTTCGCCCCTTATTTCCATCAGTGTTTTTTCTTTTCCGTAGCAATTAATATTGAAACGTTTTAATAAACCTTTTTGCTCCAAGCGGTTTTTGGCTTGTACATTAATTAGATAGTGTGCCATACAAATGATACGTTCATTGTCATAATAAGGGCGATCTGCATACATAAAAGCCAAAAGAAATAACAACATTGTTTCAATGGTGCCAACTTTTACCGTTTTATTATTTATTTTTATGGTGTTGTAACTGTAACACCCATAAGGCTCATAAATAAAACATAACGTATCTTGATCTACTATAATTTCATAATGGGTCATAATAATTTCATTACCGGCGGCAGGTTTTTTATTGATTTTTATATTTTTAAAACCGGCATCTTCTAATCGCTCTTTAATAATATATGCAACCGCTTTCGGATCACTTGAGATAACATCAAAATCAGGTACGTGCTGCAATTGTTTTTTTTGTTCGGGTGGCATATGTCGCCCATATAAACTGCTAGCATAACCGCCAATGAAAACGACCCCTTCGTCTATCATCGCCTCTTTCACCACATTGTATAATGTTTCATTTAATTCGGGATTCCCGGTAAAATCTCTCATGAAATTTATTTGCGAACATTTGGGGTTATCTTTTAATGGATAATGTTTATTTAATAAAATGAGACGCTTGTATACCTTTTCCCAGCGCGAGACATCCCCGTCGGGGCGGGACAATTCATTATATGTTTGCATGCGCAAATAATCAGGCGGCGAATACGATATACCGTTTTTTCTAATTGAATTCTTAAACAAGACTCTGAATAATCTTGGCTCTAATTGGGTAATATCTGCGATGGGAATGAAATTAATAAATAATTTATAGGTTTCTTTATGCACACCTGAACGCACTTCTACTTCCTCGTAGCCTTTATCGGCGTAGATATCGGCTAATTCGGTCGCATGGTCTATTGCTCTCGGAGAATAAAAATCGTAATCAGGAATTTCTACATCGTTATTGTAAAATTGGTCATTTTCTGGTAAAATATTATTAATGGCTGTCCCTCCATAACAGACTACCTTTTTCCGGCGCAGAAAATCCTCCAATATTTTTATAATTCGGTCAACATCATTAGATTCTATAATTTTTTTGCCTAATTTTGTTTCCGCAATATCAACTGATTTTCGCAACAATTCCAACTCTTTTTCTTCAAAAGTTAGATTTTTATTAGAAGGCATTTAATATAATAAAAGAAAATTATATTAAAGTGTATAATAATCAGACGTACTAATAAGTATTCTAATTTTATCTAGTAGCCGACGCGGGTGCTCCTTGACCTCCATAGTCGGAGACAATATTCATATTTAGGAGTGGCGGTCCGTTGGGTCCCAAGGGGTTTGTAGTAGTAGCTCCAGAAGATACTGCCGGATTTTGGGCAGGCGGTATAGGAATAAATACAGGGATATACCTCAGCCGTTGAGGTCTCAAAACAAATGCCGTCCCAGCTTCATCGAAATATTGCATGTAAAATTGCAGTCCTGGATCAAAATTTTGAAAGCACATGGCAATCATTTGACAGCCATACGTCATGGCTAAAGCCGAAGAATAATTTGTATTTTTGGACGATAAATTTGGCAAACAGATGGTCATATTTTGTTTATTAAATTTAATCAATTCATCCTTATCGGGGGTAAATTCTACGTCTTTATAGCGTAATCCGTGCATAAAGGGAGAATTACTAGCTAGGTTAACGTATTCATTCAAACGTGTTTTGGTGAAGATTGGATTACTTTTATCTACAATGACAACCACTTTGCCCATTAATTTTAATAATGGTATTGCTCCGATATTTATTCCCTTGTTTTCATAACTGAAATCAGGACCAAGGATCCGATCTGATAGGGTGTTGTAAAGCGCATTTGCCATTGCATTTTGAATGTCTTCACTACTACTTTTGATACGAAAATGTAAAATCAATGGATCATTGGGGTTTGGACAACTTTCAGTAGAAAACGCATAAGTAGATATTACCGCCATTGCTTTGGCAAAAGGTACATTATTATAGGATTCTTTCACATTAAATGAATCTAAGGTAGAAACAGCAATAACGGGGGAATTATCAATAGAGTAAATTTCAAAATCTAAACAACGCACCCCCTGTTTAATACAATTTTTTAACGCACATAAATTTACAAAATCATTTTTATAATTACCACTGGCACAACAATTGTAAGCGGTTTTTATATAATAATCGCGTAACCTATTCTTAAAGATGGTATTAGATGGATCTATATTTTTAATATAAGGAGTCTTTGTAAAAACCGCAATAATTTTGTTGCAGTTTTGTTGGTTCAAATTCAATTTATTTAAACACCACCAAAATATTACGAAAAAAATAATGGCAATAAGGATTATCATGACCTGCCCAATACCTTCTATATTGGATAAATCGCCAATTTTTTTTACATTTTTAAGTGAAGTGAGAGTTTTACCTGCATTAAATTGCAACGCAGCTCCGACACGAGTTTTGGCTGCGAGTTCTCCTACTTTATTTGCCGCAAAACGCCCTATTCTGGAATTGGTTACTACACCGACACCCCACTCGCCTATATGTTTAACACCGGTTAAAGTTTTTTTGGCGAATTTGGGTGTGTATTTTTTCGCTATGGCGGCACTTTTATCGGCAATCATACCTGCGGATTCTAGATCAGATGGTCTATTAATTTGTTGCCCCTTTAATGCTAATTCTCTACTACTCATAACTTATATTAACAAGTCATTTTTTTTTATGTGTAATAATGTAAAACATAAGTTAAAAAAAAGTCCTATTAATATATACAAAGTATGCCCGGCGGGTTATTAAATTTAATTTCTTATGGAAACCAAAATATTATGTTAAACGGCAATCCATCAAAGACTTTATTTAAATGCAAGTACGCTAAATATACAAATTTCGGTTTACAAAAATTTCGGACAGATTTTGAAGGATTGCGAACACTGCGCTTAAATGAGAAATCAAATTTTAAATTTAAAATATCACGCTATGCCGAATTATTAATGGATACTTATTTAGTCGTATCCTTACCTAATATTTGGAGTCCCATCTTGCCACCAGATTGTAATACGCGTGGTCAGTGGCGTCCTTACGAATTCAAATGGATTAAAAATTTGGGTTCGCAGATGATTACCGAAGTTAAATTTACAGTCGGTGGTCAGATTATTCAAAAATTTTCCGGTCAATATTTACAGAATTTAATTGAACGAGACTTTAATGAAACCAAGAAACATTTATACTATAATATGACGGGTAATGTACCGGAATTGAATGACCCAGCGAATTCCGGAACACGTATTAATGTCTATCCGAATGCTTATTTTGACGGGTCGCCCTTAGGTCCAGAGCCCTCTATTCGTGCGCGTAACATATATATACCTTTAAATATTTGGTTTACCTTGGCAGCCAAGATGGCTTTTCCTTTAATTAGTCTTCAATACAATGAACTTTATATTGAAATTGAAATGCGTCCAATAAATGAGTTATATGTCGTGCGCGATGTCACCAATATGGATATGAATTATCAACAAGCCAATCAAACGGATATTTTATTTCAATTCTACCGTTTTATACAACCGCCGCCAAACGTGCAATTAGATTATACAAATGCGGATAAGCGCACCAATTGGGCAGCGGATGTTCATTTAATTAGTACTTATGCCTTTCTCTCTGAAGATGAAATGCAAATATTTGCGTCTCAAGCCCAAACCTATTTAATTAAAGAAGTTTATGAATATAGTTTTCCTAATGTCACTGGGAGTAATCGGGTATCCTTGGATAGTTTGAGTATGGTAGCAAATTGGATGTGGTATTTTCAGCGTAGCGATGTTTATATGCGCAATGAATGGTCAAATTATAGTAATTGGCCTTATAATTATTTACCTAATGATTTGCAATCTCCCTCTATGCAAAATGGCTTTGCCACGATAACATTGCCTTGCGGAAATGGCTATGGGGCTGGCGTTTATACTCCAGCAATAGACCCCTCCGGTATAGGGTGTTATGCAGGACAATCTGACTCGCCTTCTAATATTTATGTAACGGGGCAATATAGCACAGCAAATCAAAAAAATATTATGCAAACGTGGGCTCTACTTTTAGATGGCAAGTATAGAGAGAATCAATTTGAAGCAGATGTCTTTAATTATGTAGAAAAATACGCCAGATCAAACGGTAATTCGCCGGACGGTTTATATTGTTATAATTTCAATCTGAATACAAACCCGTTTGACTTTCAACCGAGCGGAGCCATTAATTTGAGTAAATTTAAAAACATTCAATTTGAATTTAATACCTATCAACCGCCGTTAGATCCATCTGCTCAAGTTTTTACCGTATGCAATCAATTGACAGGAGACATTATCGGTGTAAATAAACCCACCTGGCGAATCTATGATTACAATTATGATTTGACGGTATTAGAAGAGAGATTTAATATATTAACTTTTACGTCAGGTAATGCCTCACTGATGTACGCTCGCTAATGCTTACGCTCGCTAACGCTAACACTTACGCTCGCTAATGCTTACGCTCGCTAACACTTACGCTCGCTAACGCTCGCTAACGCTAACAAAAAATAATAATAAAAAACATTTATTATTATATCTAAATTTATTTGGAGTTATATTTACTTGGCAGCGGCACCCTTGGCAGCTGAAGCCGCAGCCGACGCAGCCTTGGCAGCCGAAGCCGCTTTGGAGGCAGCCGCAGCGGCACCCTTGGCAGCCGAAGCCGCTTTGGAGGCAGATGCACCCTTGGCAGCCGAAGCCGCTTTGGATGCAGCCTGAGTGGCAGCCTTGGCAGCTGATTTGGCGGCAGTGGCAGCCATCTGAGCGCCACGACGGGCAACGCGTTTTACGGTAGCAACGTGTTTGCGGTGAGCACGTGCGGTGCGTTTAGTATGTTTACGAGTACGACGAGCCATTTATATATATATAAAACAAAAAAATATATATTTTTGCAAATCTCTAAACATTAAATAAAATATACATTTTATATACTATTTTTGCTTAATATATAAGTTTATGCATAAAGAATATATGCATAAAGAATATATACATTCCTAGACTACCAGATAGTATCATTATTCCACCACATTCCATCCCCTTTTTTAATTCCATAAATTGTCTTAAACAATTCTAAACGTGCCAATGCACAATTTACTCTATATTTTTCTAAAGGATGTGGATTCATTTTTAATTGTGCTTTTACCGCTCTTTTATATATTTTCTGTTGTCCTTGAATCGCTAAATTCACATATAATTTGGCTAAATTCATTTTCTTTATTTTTATAATCTCATCATTAATAATTTGATTATCCAATAAATAACCTTCCACTAAAGCCATTCCAGAAATATCTGCTAAATCTTCGCCAACACTCATTTCGGCGTCAAATTTGATTCCGTCACGCGCCGCAAATGTTTCATATTGCTTAATAACATCCTTAATTTTATCTTTGAAAGCATTTCTATCGGCATCTGTCCACCAATTATTCAAATTTCCATCCGCATCATATTTACTACCAGTATCATCTAACGCATGTGAGAGTTCATGACCTAATGTATAGCCAATATACACCAAGTTATATTCTAACCCTCTTTCTTCTAAATCAATAAACGGTTTTTGTAAATAAGCTAAAGGCACATAGATAGAATTACTGTTGGGTCGGTAATATGCATTTACCATGTAACATTGCGTGCCGACGATTTTAAACACGTTCCAATCAAAATCAGGAATATCAATCACCGGTTTTCCCTCTAAAGCAATATATTTTTTATGTTTCCATCGCAAAAGTAACCCGACATTATACAAAGGATCATCATCCACATAATCAAACAATGGATCATATCTTAAATTTTCTGGTTTACCGACCATAATCGTTAACTTATTTAATTTAGCCAAGGCAGCTTTTTTCGTAGAGGGCGATAACCAAGTATTTATACTTATTTTGGTAATAAATAGTTCTTTCAAATCATCCACCAAATGCTTCACATAATTGACATATAAGGAATTGTAATTGTGTTCCACATATTGCTCGGATAAAAAGGTATTGAATAAGAGCGACATTCCAAAAATCGGATAAATTTCGGAGGGCATTTGCGCCGGCTGTCCTTCTAGGAATTTATTGTAAAAGTTATAATGAATATGTCGCAAAGAATCTTCAAAACGAATCATTTGTTTAAATTGAATAAATAGCCAATAGGTCTGCCATTTGGTAGAATTCCAATTTTCTTTAAATAAGCGCACCATGCATTTAAAACCATTCAGACTAGAAATGACTACATTTTTCGGCGGCTCACTGTAGCCCAATTTCTTCGTAAATGTCGTCCAATCAAAATCATATTTGGTTTCTAGTTCATGTGAGTTGATTTTATTATAAAAGTTCGGGTCGCTTTTAATATGCTCGTCGCAACCCATTTCCAATAATAAAGAGTACTCTACATCCCAAATATCTTGAGGGTTATATTTGGCAGCGCGGGCAGTTCCCAGACACGCTTTAAATACTTCGCCGATATAATGTAGATATTCTTTTTTGACTAATTTCTTGTAGTGTTTTGTTTCGGCATTATCGGTGGGTAAATCGTCAATATAAATTAAATAATCGTAAATACCTAAGCGACCAAAATTCAAATGACTAATGTATTGTTTCACATTTTTCTCATCGGGTGTTAGACTCCATTGAATCGGTGAGCACCAGGATATGGTTTCATTGGAATTTACCATGGCTAATAAGCCGTACATGTCTTCTTTTTCTACAAAGGTATCTAATTGAACCAATATGGCTTCTACATGGTTATGCATGGTTTTGATTGTATTATTTACCAAAGATTTGTAAACATTATTGAGAGCTATGGCTTTTTTGTCTTTGGGATTTTGTTTAATATAATCTTTCACATAACTAATCAACTTATAATACACTTGTTCTTGCATAATACGAAAATTGTCCACTTGTACATAATATTTTTTTTCTTTATTTTCAATGTCATTTTGTTTAAACCACTCATCATTGACATACCCGTAAAAATCATTTTTAATTTGTTTAATAACTTTAGGTATTTCAGCTTCACGAAAATTTTGTTTAAGAAATGCTGTATATTTCTCTTTATAGGTTTTCAGTCCAATATATTTCGGGTTTTTCTTGAACAAGTCTTTCACTTCTTTGAATTTAACCATATTATCGGGTCTTTTATAAAAGTTTCCTTGATAAGTGCTATATTGCCCAGTAGAGCATATTTTGCCCATTTCTACGTCGCTAACGCATTTTTTATCAACACCAACCGTCTTATTTTTTTTTGTCTTATTCCCTCGGTTAATCGTACTCTTTTTTTTACTTTTATATACAGCTCTATTTGCTGATTTAACCATTTTATAATATATCTCTATATATTCTTTCTAAAACAAGATTAAAATATAAAAAAAATATTATTATTTATTAGATATATACACATGGAGGATACCTGGGGTAAAACAAAAGAAAAAGATGATCCGGACAATGAAGATCCTGAGGGCGAGGGCGATGGTGAAGGTGAAGGGGATAAAGGTATTACTAAAGATGCTTCGGGTAATCTTATAGATGCTTCGGGTAATAAGATAGACTGGAAAGATTCTACCAGTTGGGTTTCTTTTATTAGACAACTCTTTACCTATTTAATTTTAACCTTATTATTTGGCTTATTTGGTTCTAGTTTTATCTATTTAACTTCGCGTGGCAGTGATTTGGATAATATATTACCGACAGACGATTTGTTCTATAGCGCTAAAAGATATCAAACGCAAAAAAAAGGGGCATCTAATGTAGTAGATTGTAATGAGACTTCGTCAGGAACTTTTTCGGTGTTTGAAGACAATTTTCCTTATAATTTAATTTCTATTAAAGGTGTCCCTACCAAAGCGCAATTAAAAGAATTACCGCTAATTGAGCGCATGATCAACTGGTTTGCCAAATGTGTAGCCGGTTGTTTTAAAAGCAACCGCGCACTTATGAAAGGTGTATTGGACAATTTCGCACCGAACACACCCTTGGGTAATCATTCATTTCAAATTTGTATAGCTTTTCCAGCTGTATTAATGTTTTGTGGGTTTTTTTCATTAGTTACTGGTTTTTGGGCGTCATTTGGCGCAGGTGTTTCGGCTGATATGAAAGTAACAATTTGGGGAGGATTTTTATTGTATGCCTGGGGTCTATTTATAGGTTTAGCTTGTATTGTTTGTTTACGGTTTCTAGGTACACTATTATTTTATCCAATGAGTCAAAATTGGAAAGAAGTGGCAAATATAATGGCTTGCAATGTTAAAACCTTGGTGGTATTATTTGGCTTTTTTGCATGTGGGTCGGCTTATGATTCATTAGATTCAACGATTGCGGGTATGATGGGTATTGTATATTTAATGTTAGTAGCTTACACTGTTTGGAAGTATTTTTCCAAACAATTATTTTAATATAAAGAGAAACATGTATAATTAAATTAATGGGGAAAAAAAATAAAGGTAAAAAGACAGTGTCCGATGTTAAAAAGACTGAAGAAAAAGTAAACAGCACAAGTACAGGCACAAGTACAAGCGCAAGCACAAGCACAAGTACAAGCACAAGTACAAGTACAGGTACAGGCACAAGTACAGGTACAGGTACAGACACAATTCCGCCTCTGTTACCCTTTGTAAGTCTTTGTACACCCACCTTTAATAGAAGACCTTTTATTTCCTATATGATTAAATGTTTTGAACACCAAGATTACCCGAAAGATCGGATGGAGTGGATTATTATTGATGACGGTACGGATAAAATCGGTGAATTAGTGAAAGATATTCCGCAAGTAAAATATTTCGCCTATAACGAAAAAATGCTATTGGGTAATAAACGTAATCTAATGCATAGTAAATGCAAAGGTGATATTATTGTTTACATGGATGACGATGATTATTATCCACCGTGCCGTGTTTCCCATGCCGTGTCCATGCTAATGAAAAACCCAAAAGCATTATGTGCTGGCAGTAGTGAAATGTACATTTATTTTAAACATGTGAAAAAAATGTATCAATTCGGTCCCTATAATGAATCGCATTCCACTGCAGGCACATTTGCATTTAAGAAACAATTATTAAAAATAACTCGTTACGAGGATACAGCCGCTTTAGCTGAAGAAAAACATTTCTTAAAAAATTATACAATTCCATTTATACAATTGGATCCTTTGAAAACAATATTGGTTTTTTCCCATGCGCATAATACGTTTGACAAACGACGGCTCTTGGAGGAGAATTTTAATCCTCAATTTACGAAAGAATCGAATAAAACCGTTGAAATGTTTATTCAGGACACGGATATGCGTGATTTTTATATGAATCGGATTGAGGATTTATTAAAACCCTATGAACAAGGACGATCTTATATGAAACCCGATGTTATTAAACAAATGGTGCAAATGGAAAAAACCCGTAAGATTGAAATGGAAAAAGCAATGGCTTTACAAAAACTGCAACCTATGCCGTCCATTACCGTAAAACAAGGCGACGGCTCAACACAACAATTAACAATGGATAAAGTAATTGAACTTTTACAGCAACAGCATAGCCAAATAATTCATTTAACGAATTTATTACGTGGAAAAGATGAGGAAATAAAATTGTTAACTTTAGCCATTAAGGATCAAAGTACCAGCAAATGTTAAAGATTAAAATAAACCATTTAAATATTTTGTACTTTATTAAAGTACCAAGGAGCCATGCAATCAATCATTGAATCAGATATAGAAAGAGATATGGATATTTTTAACGAAGAAAATATTACAGCAAAAACGACCAATAAATTAGGGCGCCGCCGGTATTATCCTTCCAATAAACAAGAAACCGCTATTCGCAATGCAGTGACGGGTATCAAGTACCCTTATTTAGTCGGCTCTGTTGACCAAAAACGTCTTTACAAAATAGTAGATGCCACTGGTACATGCAATCCCGATGGTTATGTAATTAAATCTAAATATGATTTACCAAATCATGTTACCAATCATCTTTTTTACGACTCCCCTGAGCAATGTATGAGCCATTTGAAAATTTCAATTCAGCCCGATAGTATCGCCAGCTGGAGAGCAAATGTTACTTCAACCATTCCTTCGCCTTCTATGTAAAAGTTTTAAAATAAAAAATATATAAAGAATATTTTTTACTTTATAATATCCTTATGCAAGAAAATAAAATAGTATTTTTACCTAGTGGGAGATTAGGTAATGCACTCTTTCGCTATATGGCATGCGCTGTGATTAATATTAAAAACCCCTCCCTTGGCTATTGTTTACGAGAGACATTTATTGAACCTAGTGAAAAATTAGTATTTTATGCGGGTCTAGATCACGAAGGCGATGATATCCGCAAAACAAATAGTATTTTTACGGATATAGAACCCAAATCCGTAGCCTATAATACCATCGGTTATTACAAGCATACCGTTGATGTGGATAATTTAAAAAGCAATAAATACATTAATATAGAAAATGAACATGGCATTTTTGTTAAGACGACCATCTCCGTGACGGATGAAAATTTTTTTAATTTAATACGTACAAATTTGAAATACTTTAATATTCTAATGGACGGATATTTTCAGTTTGCCTATATTTACTTGAAATATAAAGCGCAAATTATAAAGTATATGCAAGAGCATAAATTTGTCCATTATATAGAAACCGATTTAAAACAAAAATATTTAGTGCATGAATTTTTAGACGACACCGTTTTGTTGCCCGAAAAGATTTATGATATCGTTATTCATATTCGCTTAGACGATTTTAAAGGACGTCCTGATTATATAGAAGAAAATTATTACATGGACCTTTTTCAAAATATGGATTTTACCGGTAAAAAAACTTGTTTATTATTTGAAGCAACCAACCAGTCGGATGATCATCTTTTTATTAAAAATTGCGCGAAATGGTTCAGTGACAGAGAGATTCCTATTGCCTTAGAATCCAACAGTTTGCTAATAGATTTTAATATAATGAAACAAGCCACCGTATTGGTATGCTCCATGAGCACTCTTTCATGGATTGCTGCTTATCTCTCTACGCATATTCAAACCTGTTATATGCCTAATTATAATTTTAATGAAACCGCGGATAGACGGCAATTTCACTTTAAAAGACCGATTGAAAACACACTCTTTTATAATGTGAAAACCACAATTAGTGCGATTGCTTCAATTAAATCCTATATAGTAACTCTACCCCACTACCCCGAGCGTTGGAATAAATTAGACCAATTATGCCAACAAATGTCTTTTATTGGAATTGAACCGCTAGCCTTTTATGGTGTCTATGGAAAGGATATTCAAATAGAGTCTACGGATACAGAATATATTAAAAAATTGCATTATAAAGATTCCGTCTATACTTATGATTCTAGGGTTAGAACAAATAAAACCATAATGAGTCGTGGTGAATTGGGCTGCGCTTGGAGTCATTTAAATCTATTAAAACAACTTCTTACCGAAGCGCCGGATATTAATTATTATTTGATTTTAGAAGATGATGTAGAATTAGTGAAATCCGTGGATGAATTATTTAAACTTTTGCAAAATATACCAGCGGATGCCGATATATGTCATTTGGCAAAAAGCGATTGGTTTCCTTTTATTAAAACGAGTGCCGCAAATGCACATTTCCATGAATGTGTAAAAACATATTTTAATAGAACAACCGCATATCTGATTAGTAAAAAAGGAGCTAAAAAAGTCCTAGCCTATAGTCAAGACCATATTGATATACCAATTGATGATTTATATTGTACTTTATATAGACAGGACTCTGAATTTCGCTTTTATGTGCCTTCTGGTGATTTTTTCTTTAGAGAGAAACCCAATACCAGTTCCATAATTCATGATATTAACCAAGTATAAATAGCTAAGGCGCTGATAAGGCGCTGATAAGGCGCTGATAAGGCACTCATAATATAAAATTGATTTATAATTTAAAGGCTTTGTATATTTTTAAATAGATATAATGGCAACCCTTGGAAATAGTTTTCATGCAGGAAAAAAATATCAAACGACTATTTGCGAAAAGATTAATAAGCTGCAACTTAACGGTGAGCAATGTATTGCGATTGAAGTTGAAGGTGCCAAAGCAGGGGCGGATATTAATTTAATTTCCCATTCTAATGTTGGGATTGAAATTAAAAACAAGGGTGCCTTTGAAGGCGGTGCGGTTAAAATGATTTATAATGATATTGAAAAACGATTAACAATCAAGGAGTCAAATATACATCAATCCATACTAGGAAATACTATTATTTATGACGGCATGAATTTGCCTTGGTATGAAGGCAAGAAAACAGCGGAAGATTGGAATAAAGTCAAAGCAATATTTGAAAAAGATATATATATACAGGCAAGCAACACTGCAATTTCGGAATATTACCAAAATAATGGCGTAACATACATTCAAATAGAAAATAAAGGAATGTATCATACCGGCAAAGATCCTTTAATGTTGAATGTACCGTATTTCTCTTGTGAAATAAAATTACGAATCCGCAGTACCAAGCACAAGAAAAATGGAATTTGTACGGATGTCACTGCCGCTTTACAATATAACCGGCGTCAGTTAGTAAAGTCCCCTTTTGGATTAGACAACGATAGTATTTTACCAGCACCTATGCAACGGGTGGTAGAATAATTATTTCCGAAGATGCTTTACTTGAATTCATACCATAAGACCAGTTCACTTCAAAAATCTGACAATCTTTATAGAGCGCACGTATGTAGTCGCAATCATTATAGCTAATCAGCCAGTCTCTTCTCGTTAACATTGTTTTTGCAAAGGCTTCGTGATTAAATTTTTCATGCATATCACCATCTTTCCCGTAAATATAATTATCAATATAATAGGGCGGGTCGGCGTAAATGACGGTTTCGGATGTTGGAGGATGATTTGTTATAAACGCATTACAATCTAAATTCGTAAAAGTTAGTTTAGAGGTATCACATAATTTAAGACGCTGAAGAGCGGAATCGGTTAGTCTTTTTTCCGCTGCTTGTAGCGAAAAGCCGCCACATAAAGTAGCGCCACTGAACGATGTTCTATTAATAATAAAATATGAAGCCGCGGTAGAACAATCCGTATTTATATCTGATATGGAATTTCGCAATTGATGAAACACTTCTTTGGTTACAGGCATTTTTTCTCTGATTTTCTGAATTAGCAAATCACACTCGGTTTGTTGTGTTTTCCAAAAGGTATACAAGGGTACAAATAAATCATTGGCATTGACCGTATATCCTTGGGTGGTCAGATAAAGTTCAAAACTTCCTCCCCCGAAAAACGGCGATAATACTATTTTTTTATTGGGATAATACTTGTTCAAGTATGATTCCAAAATTGCGATGGCTCGGGTTTTCCCGCCGGGATATCTTAAAGGCGATGTATTTTTAACTATCGGTGTTTGCAATAATTTAATGATAGCGTCTTTCTTTTTATTACTATACCCTTTTAACCCTCGCTCTTTACAGAGAAGCTTCAATTCTTGCTGGGTCTTTTGCGTATAATCCATAACTAGATAAGTATGTTTTTTGTTCTTATATGCTTTTAATATCAATTTTTTATGTATTATCAACTAACAATCTCTCTAACAAAGGGAAGAAACCGAGCTCATTCAATATTTTTTCCTTCATTTGTTTGATTACATCTATTCGCTGTGACCACCAATCTTCGGCAATAGCTTGCTGAATAATAGCGAAGGACTTTGCAGGATCTTCTAAAGGTAATCGCACAAATGCCCTTGGATCTAGATAGTCTTCCAGATTCGGACACCCCCAGTAAAAGCAGAGCGATTCACATAAAATGGGTTCCCATATTTTTTCCGTTGCATAATTGAGCTCCGCATTATTTTCGGCAGCAAAACAGTATTTATATTGGGCATAGACATTGTATTTATCGTCGTCTTTCAGTGCACCATGATAATTGATAAAATCGTGAAAATTTTGTTGCCCCCATACATCTATGCTATTGGTATTGGATTCCTCTTGTTCTGCAAACTTAATAAAATTATTGCGTAAGAGGTGACCCGTATCAAAATTCTTATAGCTGCAAAGGGTGGCAATCTTGTTTTGCTTGCTCTCGTTGTCAATGGAGAGAGATTTATCATAAAAGGAGTAATCTATTTGCCATTGCACATTATTCAAGTGGGTTTGGTGTGTAAATACTTTGAAATACTTTGTCGGGTCGGGTTTCGCCCATTCACCCCATGTTTTTACGCCCCAGTTTTTCGTGCTATCTGCCACCCATGGTTCCATTTGAAACACCAAGGTTTTCTCGGGTTTATAGTGCTCGCCTTCTCGGGGATGATTTATAATGACATAATAATCTACCTCTTGTAAAGGATCATTGTCTTTCCAGGTTATTTTAATTTGTCTTTTTGTTTGCGGCGAAGTCCAGGTATAATCATTATCATTACACATATTAGACCATTCATAACATAGTTGTTCCGAGGTGCACCAATTACCCATCAGTTTTACATTTATCGGCTGTTTCACTTTCGCTTTCGCTTCTAACACGATTGCACCGGCATCTGATTCTATTTTTTTAACATAAATCCCGTCGGTTTTTCCAAAATATTGCGACGTTGTTAGATTTTCTATTTTTCTCTTAAAGAAGCCTAAGGTATTAAACCCGACACAATTTGTATCCTTCAGAGCTTTTACCATTTTCTCCCCGAGAGATAAACCACGGTGAAAATATAAATCATGTCCAATTTGGTCTTGTTGCAAGATAAAGTCAAACCGGTCTTCTATGGTTTTTGTGAAATCTATACTGTCGTAATTATTTTGAATATCCGTATCAATTGCCTTCTCGCCCGCTTCATTCCAATCTGAAAAAACCAGCTGCGGTTGCGCCTCGTCTAGATTCAAGTCTGGCATTATTTTTATTAAATAATCAATACCATGTTTAATACCATTGGCTTCTATATAATCCACTAATTTTTTTGCCCCGATTTTATTTACACTGTAAGCAAATGTTCCACCAATATACAAATCTTTATTTAAGGGATGCACCGAAACATTGGACGCACCGGTGATAGACTCATAAATAGATTTAACACTTTCGCGTTTAGCAGCACGCATACTATAACCGAGAAACAATAATTCCGAATCATTAAAGTTACCTTTTATATGAGCAAACTGTTCTTTAAAATTGGCTACAAATCTGCAATCATCTTCAAAGATCACATAATAATTATTATCTTTATCAGCAATCAATTCACGCCACATTTTTAAATGACTGAGGGCGCATCCAATGACACCGCGTCTGGTGCCAAAATCATTGCCGTCAAATAATAATTTTAGCTCCAGGGTCGGCTCTATTTCTTTGCCGTCCACAGCTTTAAAAACACCATAATCCTCTTTTAACCCCAATTCGTCTAATAAGGTCATCATTTGTGTTTTTCGGTCAGGACGACGTTCCAAATTAAGAAGTTTCATATATTTATTTTTCATACTGTTGAATTGTTTTTCGTTGTTCAACTCGTAGGCATTTTTTATGAGACCAGTGCTAATTTCACTGGTCAATCGCCCAATATGCCGATGGGTAATGCGATCAAAAAAGGCGGTTTTGTAATTGGCTTTGTGCCATTGGTCGGCATAATCTCTCTCAAAAAATTGGTTCGGTGAATCATAGTTGCCTAATAGTAATATGGCTTTTACTTCTGTCATGGAGGGACGAAAACTATAATGCGGCCAGAAATGTGAATTTTGATAATGAGTAATAGATTCATTCGGTTTGTGATCGTGCAACAGAATATTCGGCAAACTGGTCGGTAAATGCCCTTTGGATTTATAATTATCCACCGTCTCGGCATAATTGCGGTTAAAAACAATTTGTTTAATTCCCATAGAGATGGCGGTTTTATTTTTCAAGGCAGTTATCGCCTGGGTAACATAATCCATCGGGTGGTAAAACAAAAAGTCGTCTTCCATGTGAATCCAATAATCGGGTTTTGAATCATGCAATTTGCACCAGATGATATTCATACTCGCTCTATGTCCTTTTTCGCTTGGTGTTTTCATATAATAATCCATCCAGTGATAGGTGGATTTCATAAAATGCCGATCTTCGGGGGAAGAATTGTCGTCTACGCAAAACCAAGACGTAATCAGGTCTACATCACTCCATTGGTTTAATATGGAATTGATTGTTTCTTTAAATAAATCAAGGCGCTTACAAGTTGTAAAAGTAATTATTATCTTGCTTTTATCTGCTTTTGCAGATGGCTCTTCTACGGCGGTTTTAATTTTCTTAATGATATGCCGGTTTAATACTGTCCATTGTAGGCGGTTTTGTTTAAACAACACATTCCATAAATCGTGCACTTGGGAATTATAAATAATCTCATTATTTTTATAAATCATTTGGTCAACGACTTTAAACAAGGACAAGGTATCTTTGTCTTTTTCTATATTTTCTCGGTAAAACATTAGATTATTCAGGGTAATAGAGAGCTCATTTTCACCGACCTGTTGATTTATTAAGACTTGTTTGCAACAGATATAACCGGACGTCTTATCATTAATAAAATACCCGATAATCCCGTTAAAAAATTCCAAACGATCATTATAATAATGCTTATTTACAAACAATTTATCCCCTAATTTAGGTAAAAAATCCTGTTTATAATTTTTAAATTTATGATACAAGGCATTTACTAAAATATATTGTTTATTCTGATAATAATGTTCTACTGCCGAAATTATCCCTTCTATTCGTTCAGCGTCGTATTCAATCGTTTTAAGAAAATAATTAACCGCCTCTTCGGGTTTATTTTGGTTTTTATAAATATACCCGATTTCTAATGCGGAATAATATTTTTCTTGAGACCAGTGATTTGGTATATCCAATACTTTTTTATACCACTCAATCGCCTCGGAATTATATTTATCTCCAGCGTCTTTAAAGCTCCGCGCACAATAAAAGGCATAACGTCCTGATAAGCCTTTATCGGGTAATAACAACTCTTTTTCGTAGGCGTTTTTTAAAATAACTGCATCGTTATAATATTTGTCGGGATTTTGACTACGATTGCCGGTACGTCCGGATTCAACGTGATAATTACCTCCGACAATAACTTCATCGTTAACCGGTTCTAAATTTGCCAAATATTCATGCAGTACACCTTTAAAAGCCCAGCGCTTCCGATTGTTAATAAGGAGGGGGCGAATATATTCAAAACCTTGTCCGATTTTCAACATATAACGGTCTGCATAGGGTTTTTTGTCAAATGGCAAGTTAAAGTTACCTTGTAAGCTGTCATCGGCATCAAAAATTAACAAATAGTCTGTTTTATTATAAGCGGCTTCTAATGCCTTGGTTCTATTATATCCAAAATCTTGCCATTCATGCGATACAATCTCTCCTGGAATGCCTTTGTTCCAGAAAAAGGCTTCAATCATTTGCTGAGTTCCATCCGTAGATCCTGTGTCGGAAATAACCCAATAATCAAAATTGATATACTTTGTTAAATTAAGCAGCGTGTCAATAATAACTTTGGATTCATTTTTAACAATCATATTTAAGCATATAGTTGGATATTTTTTTTTAGCTAATGTTTCCTTAATTGTCATATTCATGATCTAAATATACTTAATATAGATTTAAGCATTTTTAAGTAAGTTTTCTATAAAAAACAATTGCAAGGTTAATACTCTTCAGGCTCTAACATTTCTTCATTATAATTATCAGAGTCAATAACGGAAAGATCGTCTCCACCTATTTTACAATCTTTATTGGTATATTTGTCCAAGTAACGGTAAATACGATTAATATCTAATTTATTAATGTCATACAATTCAAATATAGCGTATATCTCTTCGTCGGGATATTTAAGTCTTAAATCCAGAAAAAAAGAAAAAGTGTCTTTTTTATCCAAAGACAGTTTTTGACACAAGTCCTGAATAAATAAAGAATTATTATATTCCGTGCTATACTTGGTCAATACTTTGGTAAAACGTATATCCATCGGTTTACTTGTGCTTGTGCCTGTGCCTGTGCCTGTGCCTGTGCCTGTACCTGTACTTGTGCCTGTACTTGTGCCTGTGCCAATGGTATCATGATATATTTTGTTACAGTGAAATGTTTTGATTAATGAGCTCATTTCATTAAATTGCCAAATTTGTTTTTGAAAGGTAATTCGGTCAATGTAATCAGCGAAACAAATTTTATCCAAAATTTGTGTATAAAGCGGTATAGAAACAGCCTTGTCTTCTTTACCCATCCTATCTATAATATTTTCATGCCACAAAAGCCCTACAATTGTTCTATCTGTATCATTCATCATACTAATATGCTCTGAAATAGAATTGGATGAAGTAAACAACTTCTGTGTAATTTCTTTTGTATCTTCATTGTAGGCTTTGGGTTTAAAAATATTTTGTATTATTTCATTTTTTAAGATATTCTGATGTTTATGATAAATATTATTAATAGAGGCTAATTTTCGCAAATCGCCCTGTAAATACTGAATCATGTTGAAAATAACTAATTTATCTAAAGATGGCATGGATAATTGCAATATTTTTTCTATTTGTTCAGGTAAAGGGCTTTTAAGTTCAAATACATTACATACTTTCATGAGTTCTTTTATTTTCTTATCCACGTGATAACTGCTTATGCAAATAATCGGACAAAAAGATAAATCTTCTAGTTTTTGTTTTCGTGTTTTTTTGGGTCGTATAATTTTTATCAACGAATTAATACCGCCTTTATCACCGTTATTCATTCCATCGATTTCATCCATAATAATGGCAATGGGTTTGGTTTTTTTTTGAAAAAGGCTCATTACACTTTTATCGGACATGTTATTTTTTGTGATGGTATCAATAATTGTTTTATTACGAATATCACCCGCATCGTATTTAATAATATCGTAATTCATCTCTTTTAATAAATTCATAATAAATTCAGTTTTTCCGCTACCGGGCGCACCATAAATATATATGCCGCGTTTAAAAGAATAATTGTGTTTATTTTTTTCAAATTGAGTTAATATATTTTTTATGGTATTTGACTCTGAAACTCTATTTAAAATTGTATTATAATTAATAGGTTGCATATTTAAACAATATATTAATGTGTTTATATTTATATTTACGCATATAAACTTATACAGACTCACATAAATCCGCGTTATTTGTAATCCCATCCCATGAGAGATTGCAGCCTTTTGCCCATTTATATTTATTACACGGTCCCGTTGCTTGCGCATTCCATTGTGGCGCTGTAAAGTCCATTGTACCTCTGCATGCACTGGATTGATTACCGACTGGCGTACTAGGATTAGGAATACATACTTTACCGTTTCCGGAGCTATCTAGCCAAAAATCCGGGCAATTAGCAATAACAGGCGGGTAATCTGCATTGTATTTTTGTCGGTAAAGGGCTATTCCAATAAAACACAGCGATACAATTAATATCGTTGATGCCGTAATCATTACAATTGTTTGAAAGGCAGCCATATATACTATGTTTACATAATAATACTTTATTGGCTATTTTGCTAAAATAATTTTTCTTGGTACTTTTATATATGAGTCATTCATCAAATAAACATAATATAAACGGAAGAGTAAATATACTAGGACCTAATATTGATACTTTATTTTCAATGACAGATCGTATACCAATAAATAGCACTAAATATTCATTCAGAGATGCCATGACCGGCAATTGGTATGATACGAGATTATCTAACGCATTTTTTAGTGAACGAAATATACAAATAATACAAAACGGAATAAGGTCGGGTGTCTATAATAAATCTAATAGACAATATGTTATCGCCGAACAAAGTCAAGATGAACTCCAGATTATTATGCGAAGCATATTTTTACAATATGCCAAGAATTTGCCGGACAATATTCCCAAACAAATTAGCGATTTAAATAAAAATGTTTATGACTACGCAATCAATCAAGTGTATGGTGAAGCCGACGGTTACATGAAATACAAGAAAGATGCAAGCACTATGTGGACACCGATGCCAATGCCTATATTATCCTATAGTAATGATAAACAGCTGGAATTAAAAAAATGGTTTTAATATACATGGAAAAAGAAATAGATTATAGGTTTGCGTTTAATTTTGTTGATGCACTTGATAAATTTAATAAATATTATCAATTGGAGAGAGATACCATATTACTTTCTAGCAATCCGCTTATTACGACCACCTATGTAGATCGGCATCCTGAAAAAATATGGTGTTGGTATGGTCTTACACGTAATCCATCTATACCAATGGAATATATTAAACAACATCCCGAAAAACCTTGGAACATTACCGAATTCAACTTGCGTAATGATGGTATTGTGGATGATGACGTTGGCGATGCGCCTAATATGGTAGTTTCACCGGATAATACGGTAACACCTATATCCCTTTCCTTTGTTGAAACAAAGTTGAAAGAGCTACGTCAATTTGCAATAGAGAGAGATGTAGATACAGCCGCAAGTGAATTTTATTTTTGGCATCATATTTCAGCCGATCCAAATTTAACATTGGAGGTTGTTCAAAAATATTACGATAAACCGTGGGATTATTATGCCTTATCTATGAATAGACTACCGTATGCCAAAG
>Ga0209086_10001127_pt1 | contig 21870 bp, 30 predicted proteins | sample M_130207_XF_Meta_FD_187312 | JGI IMG/M metagenome (GOLD analysis project Ga0209086, IMG submission 187312) | Freshwater microbial communities from Lake Montjoie, Canada to study carbon cycling - M_130207_XF_MetaG (SPAdes) (version 2) | ecosystem: Environmental > Aquatic > Freshwater > Lake... | reverse complement strand
TCTTTTTCTTTTTCTTTTTCTTTTTCTTTTTCTTTTTCTTTTTCTTTTTCTAGAAAATCTGTTATTGAGTCTAAATTTTTATGAGAGGATGATATATTCCTCATAACAATTATACTTCTAGTTGGTGTATGTTTCCGTATTTTAGAATAAAATGCCGTTTCTTCATCTTCAGAAATAAATATAAGACGCGGTTTATATTTTGAAATGATTGATGATTGTGTTATTATAGGTTCATCGTCAATTTTTATAAAGAATCCCCAGTCATCTAATATTTGTATATTTTTTTTTGGAGAATTTATCATCATTATCAATGATATTATTTATATTATTATTATTTATATTAATATATGTTTATATTTAGCTGACATATAATATTCATATAAATTAAATTCAATTTTATTTATTAAATCATTTTTCTTGCACGTGTTGCAATTTTTCTATACGATTTATTTTTACGGCTATATTGGCGTGAGCGAATATAAGCAGCATATACACCTTTTTTTGAAACAATGCATGTATTTTTTTTGCAAATAGGAAAAGATTTATTTGGTCCTAGAAAACATTTTTTTCCACATTTTCGTAGCATAACCGTTTTTTGATGATAACCTGGTTTTTCGTTCTTCCATCCAGCCCACGGAACTCTTGTTCTTTTTCTTGTTTGCATAGGCATTCGTTTATATAATTTAGATTTATTTTATTATAATAGAAATAGAATCTTGAGATTTATATTTTTTAAAATTGTAATGTAATATATAAATGAAACATGTATTGGTTTTTTATGGTTATTTTGATTTATGGCATGACATATATGATAAAACCGCATTAATGAAATATTTACACGATATTATTGATGACGTTGTTTTATTTAAAACTATTGATGAATTGCGTTATTATTTAAATAATGAAGGACAAAATTATAAAAATTATATTTTACCCTCTAGAATACATCATATACATGAATTAAATAATGTGGGTGTAAAATCTTTGTTCAAAATTGATTCTGGATCTTTAAGCCAATTAGAAGACAAAAAATTGTTCGCAAATTATATGGGAGAACATAATCTAAATAAATTTCTTCCGAAAATTTATACAAAATCCGGAGAACGTAATAGCGACAAAACTGTTATAGTTAAACCGCGCGATTCTTGTTTCAGTATCGGTGTTTATAAAAAGAAATTATGTGAATTAAAAGATTGGGAATTTGATGCGAATGTTGTGCAAGAATATATATACGGATTTAAAGAATATGATGCAGTAATTGTTGCGAATAAAGGTAAAATTACGCTTGCCTTTGCATATGTTTCTAGTTTTGATACTAACAACTATATTAAATTTGATAAAGGGAAACCAAATATGAAATCTATTAAAAAAATAATGTTAAATGATAAAATAATATCAGTCTTTGAGAGAATATTAAAACCATGTTCCTATACGGGAACTTGTTGTTTTGATTTTAAGCTGGAGAATAAAAAAATGAATGTATTTGAAATGAATCCACGGATAAATGGAGCATTAAATTCTCCATGGAATAAAGATAATTTGGCCGAGGTGATTCGTGACTTGATTCAAAATTATGATGGTAATATATAAGAGTTAATTATAAACATTACGAATATCATAAATTTTCACAAGGTCTCTAATAATATCTATTAAATCTTGTTTATTTTTTGGTACATTCAGAGATCCTCCCATGCGCGGATTTATTTCAAATACATATATTTTTCTATCCTTTATTTTAAAATCAAAACAACAAGTTCCGGTGTAGGAACATGGTTTCAAAAATTTTTCAAAAATTGATTTTATGGTGTCGTTTAATATGACCCTTTTTTGCGGTGTCGGGTCATGTTTTCCTCCGGCACATTTTATATATTCTGTATTTCCGTATTCGCCAACATACGCAAATGCATTCGTTATATTACCATTGTGGGAAACAAAATATCCGGCATATTCTTTTGATTCATAAATATATTCTTGCACAACATTGTTATCAAATTCACAATCTTCTAATTCGCGTAATTTCTTTTTATAAACACCGATACTGAAAGCAGAATCGCGAGGTTTAACAATAACTAATTTATCTTCATTACGATTGCACGCCTTTGTATAAATTCGTGGGAAAAATTTATGTAAATTATTTTTTGACACATAATCAACAAACAGTTTTTTATCCTCTAATTGTTTTAACCAACCAGAATCAATTTGGAACAAAGAATTTATATTTGCATTATTTAATTCATGTATATGATGTATTCTAGATGGCATAATATAATTTTTATAATTTTGACCTTCTGTCTTTAAATAATTTCGTAATTCGTCAATGCGTTTAAATATAATAACATCATCAATAATACCTCGCAATTCATTTTTCAACATATTTTTATCATATATATTTTTCCAATCTGGATGATAACCATAAAAAACAAGCATATTTTTCATTTGTTATACTATATATTTATTAAATTATATAATTTATTATAAAATTTATTATAAAATTTATTATAAAATTTATTATAAAATTTAAAATCTTCAAACAATGCAGAAGACCAAATAGTTTAAATGCAAAATAGTGAAATGCAAGAAAATATTTTTTTAGATATACTACCAACTCCATCGGCTATCGCCTACGGAGTTCAGTCTCTCACCGGCGTCGGCTCGCTCCAAAATGATATTGAACAACCAAAATCAATTATAGAAATTGATAATAATTTAAATAACAATACGTTAAAAAATGATACAAAACAGATATTAAAAAACACTTTTCATGTTTTAAAAATACATAAAAGTAATTTTTCAGAAATAGAAAAAATAAGCATTGGTGATGATAATTATTTTTCAGAGAGTGCAAGTGATTTGAGTGACACATATAGTGAAGAATCATTTGGAAAACAACACAATCATACGCATTTAAAATCATTGCATAATCATGACCTAGAATGTATTCAAAAACGTGAAGTGAAATATAAAAAACTTAATTATAAACAAGTAGAACATAGTATAGATAAATATTATACTGATATTAATCACAAATATTCCTCCTCATTAGACATTTTAGCTAGCTATTTAAAAGGTCAAAAAATAATTTATATGGAATCAAAATATTATTGTGAAATGCAGTTACATTATTTAATGATGCCTGCTATTATGTTATCTACCGCAGCTACAGTGTTGGCGTCTATTGTTCAATCTTATTCGTGGGGATATATTTTAATATCGTCGGTAAATGCGTTAATTGCCTTTTTATTAGCTCTTGTGAATTATTTTAAATTAGACGCAGCATCCGAGGCACATAAAATTTCGTCTCACCAATATGACAAATTGCAAAGTTCGGTAGAATTTACATCTGGGTCCATTTTATTATTTCGCGATTTTACCATCGGGATGGAAAACTCTGATTCTAATGGTGGTGCTAGTACTATAGATACCGGAGTAAAATTGAAAAAAGATTTGGAACACGATATGTTGCAAAAATTGAATGATGTGGAGAAAAAAATTGGAGAGATAAAAGAAACAAATCAATTCTTGATTCCACATGTTATTCGCAGATATTATCCAGTAATTTATAATACAAATATTTTTTCTATCATCAAAAAAATAGACGATCATAGGAAAAAAACAATTACTAATTTAAAAAATGTAAAGAATGAGATTCGTTATATAAATGCAGTGGAAAAAGTAGATAAAACAATGTTGGATAGTAATTATAGAAATCAATTAGTTTCTCTCTTTAATTTAAAAAAAGACCTTGTTCGTGAGATATTAATGTTAAAATCTGCGTTTTCTATTATTGACCAAATGTTTCATTTAGAAATTGCGAATGCAGAGATTTTGAAAGAGCGATATTTTCGGGAATTGTTTTGGTCATACGAACCGTTAAAAGACCCACAATCATTAAATCCTTTTATAAAAAATTTGATGGACCCTTTTGGTCATTGTAAATATTAAATCGGTGTATTAAAAACGAATGCAAAAATAGATATGATACAAAAGTCTAAAAGAAAAATAAATAATACATGGTTTAATGCTCTTATAAGGTGATACAAATATATATTTCCATGAACGAATTGTAATAATGATTTGTGGAATACTTTCATAAAATCATAATAAATGAAGGCGCCCACAAATAATAATGCTGTTTCTAGGGATTGTAAAAATATTCTTTTTTTTATGAATTCAGGATCATCCTCCTTACATATACAGTAATTCGGGGTTTTATTAGATAAATTATTGATAGGGTTGTTCGGCGGATTTAAACTCATTTTTATTATATAATATTATATTTTTATTTATTTTATAAAAAAGAATTTAAAGTCATTTTATCATTTAATGATGTAGGGGGTGGAATTGTAGGGTACAGCAAACCTTTTTATAAAAGAAGCCTACAAGCAATGGTGGGGGTGGGGTGGAGTTATTGTAGGGTACAGCAAACCTTTTTTAAATCAAAAAAAGCCTACAAGCATTTGGGAATTCCGATATCATCTAGTGGTTCAGGATAAAAGCTAAAACTTTGACCAGGGTTCAAATCCCTGTATCGGTGATTATTTGCTCCTATAGTTTAGTTGGTTAGAATGCGGGTCTTATGAGCCTGTGACCCCAGTTCAAATCTGGGTAGGAGCAAACATTTTTAAAAAAAAAGAAAAGGGGAAGAAAGTAAAAAGGCTCGCCGCATGTATCAAGCCGAAGTATTAGGCGCCGGTTGTAAAATAATATTATATATATATATATAATATTAATGTCATTTTCTAGTACCAATACTCCTTTACCGACAGCAAATACTCAAATCGGATATAGTTATACAACAACTTATAGTGATTCAACACTAGATCTTGTATGTACATTAACAGTGGCGACCATGAACACAGTAATTGTAAGCACTAGCGGAACAATTACTTTAATAAAAATTGCTTAATGTCTATCGTACGGTTTCATTGTAAGACCTTGTTGAGTTGGTTTATTTTATATTTTGTATTTAAATGTTTCAAACTCCTTCGGTCGCTCCAATAGTTCAGTTGTGAAGCGATTAAATTATTTCATATGGAAATATGAAATACTTTTTTACATTTTTACAAATTTAATATTTATTTATTTTTTATTTTCTCATTCTTTTTTTTGGTCGTGTGGAAGCATCTTTGCTGGGTGTAAAGAAATCTACTGTACTTACACTTGACCGTATTTCTTGAATCAGTTGCTCCTCTATTTTTTTTACTTTTTCCATCATTGTATGCAGTTCTACCATTATGGTTGAACTTTCAATAATAAAATTTACCCTATTTGGAGTAAATAGGATATTTTCTTTAGGTTCTTCCATATTTTCTTCCATATTTTCTTCCATGTTTTCTTCGTTTTCGTTGTTCATGATTTATTTTATATTTTCTTGTTTCTATTTATTTATTTAAATAAAAATAAGTAAATCAATTTTTATTTATTAAAAATTTCCTTTAATAATGATTCTAATACAGTTCTATATATTGATGTTGTTTTTTCATTATGAGTTTCCATATTATTAGATAAATATTCATCTGGTACATTTATATTATAATTCATTATATTTTTATCATTTTTGTAGGTTTTATTTGTGTGAATGGCTACAATTGTAAAGTCATCGTATGCATATTTATATCTTATATATTCTTTTATTTCACATAAAATTTTATAATTATTACTATACCTATTCCCTAGCTCATTATATATATCTGCCTCACTGGAATATATAAATAAAATCTTCTTTTTATTTTGTAGTTTGTTGAAAAGACGTTCAAACCTTTTGTTAAATGTTTGCTTTGTATTATCATAATTAGCATCATCTAATGAAAAATGACCAAACCAAATTCCGTCATTTGATATGGTCTTATTTTTTTCAGGTAAAAAATTTCTATGGTCCTGCAAATATTTGAGAATTAATTGCGGTGTAGAAGGAATATAATCAAATGGATATGAATCTTTATATATTCCCAGTTTTTTTAAAATCATGACAGTCGGACATTTGTTTCCGACTCCTACAATGCAATCATAATCATTACTATTTATTTTTTTGGTAAATGATGAATAGTTCATTTATTATATAAAATGTTATAATAAATTTTATTATTTTTTTATTTTTTTAATAAAAAAATTGAAATGCTTTTAACCAACTATATATATGGAAACTAAACTTGTGTCTAATTTTTAAAATAATAATATGTCTTCTCAATCGTCTTTTAATGCAAGTGACCTTGCAAATGTTCCCATGGATGTTCCTAGCTTATGCATTCCTCGTGTGTTTCACAACATTACGAAGGAACGTGTAGAGTCTGTATTGCGTGAATTAGATATCGGTCATATTCAGCGCGTAGATATAATCTCACGTACTGATGAAAAGGGTGATGTTTTAAAGCGTGTATTTATTCATTTGTTGTGGAATAAGTCATCTATTGCAGATCAAGCGCGAATTCGTCTGCTTTCAGGACATGAAATCAAAATCATTTATGACGGCCCTTGGTTCTGGAAAGTAAGTGCAAATCGGTCGCAACGTACGGTTGATAACCCAAAAAGTGGTGTAAAAATTGACTTTTGCGATAGTTCCGGTGACTCACACTTAAAATCATCGCGGTATCAAGGACAAGGAGGAAGAGGCTCTGGAGCAGGAAGAGGCTCTGGAGCAGGACGAGGATCTGGAGGAAGAGGTTATGAAGGAAGAGGATCTGGAGGAAGAGGATCTGGAGGAAGAGGTTATGAAGGAAGAGGATCAGAAGGAAGAGGAATAAGACCGGAAGAAAAAAAACCACAGTCTTTTCAACCTTTTACTCCTGATGGCTCTCCACCGAATTCTCCATCTCCGTGCGAAAATGCACTTTAAAAAATGCACTTTAAAAAAGTGCAACAAAATATACTTTAAAAAATTATAGCAAAATATACTTTAAAAAAGTATTAAAATAAAAAAATAAAAAATATAAAATGCACTTTAAAAAAGTGCAACAAAATTAAAAATAAAAAAATTTGTAAAAAAATATAAAAAAATTGTAAAAATGGCATTTTGTTATTTGTAGTAATAACAAAATGTTTTTTTTTGCGCAAAACTAGTACCATTTTTTTATTCATCTTATTTAATATGGCAGAAACGATTTGTTCTTTTTCTCATTTTTTAGTGTCAAAAGAAGAAAAAAAAGAAAAAGAAGTGGATAAATGTAGATATTCTATTCAATACAATTCTGATTATTTATATTTATTACGGTCTATTTCTTTTATATTAGGCGATGAAAATTGCAGCATTTATAAAAGGAAAATTATATTTACTGCCAAAAAAGTACAGACACTAGAAATGCATTTAATGGAACGGGAGAAAAAAACATCAAAAGCGTCGTTGTCATACAATTCTTGCTTGTCGCTTTTATATAATCTTGCAAATCAAAATAGTTTTTTAGAAAAAGAAAAAGAAAAAAAATATAGTATTTTTTGTATTCGCTTAAAAGATATTTTAGTTATAAATGATTCCAATTTTATTTTTGTTAATCCAGAAAATATAGGTCCGGTAGATGCTGCAGGACAGATTACTTTTTTGTCGCCTTTCTCTCGTCATGGGTTTTGTTCTCCGGAAATTTTATTGTTGGATTTTTTGCCATGCAAATTAGGAGTTGAAACTTTTTACTATAGTTTAGGTGCTTTGGCAGTATTTTGTATTTCCAACGTAAATGTTTCAGAGACTAGTTTTGAAATAAATTTGTCAAGCGTATTAAAACAAATATTTGGGACAAAACTATATTGGACCATTTTACGTCTTCTACATGTAGAACCAAAAAAGAGAACGTTTTTATTTGTTTAGAGTTTTATTTTGGGGTTTTATTTTGGGGTTTTATTTTGGGGTTTTATTTGAGTTTTTGCAATAATCAAGTACTTTTTTAAGCCATGCATCCACCGTCTCTTCTAAATTTGACGCTTCATCTGCACAACACAAATCAATACAACGTATAGCTCCCAATTCATATAATCGTTTGTCTATGTTTTTCCCCACGGCACAAAATTTATCATAATTTGTATCCCCTAATCCTAAAACAGAATATTTCATATTTTCAAATATGGTTTTTGGTAGTGCGCGATTTTTGATTATTTTCCAAAATTGCGATGCATTATCAGGCGCATCACCGTTTCCAGTTGTTGAACAAACAACAAATACCAAATTATATTTATTTTTTAATTGAGTAATGTCCTCTTTTACGGAATTCAATGAATTACATCTGATAGATATCTTTAGTTCTTCATTTAAACGTTGGGCAAGTTCCTCCGCAATACATTGCGAGTTTCCTGTTTGACTTCCATATAAAATACAAATTTGCATAGTTATCTGTTTTGTATTGTATTGTATTATATTATTGTATTATATTATATTATATTATGTCTATTCAAGCGTTTAAGAAAAAAGGTGTCATCAATTATGGCTCAAGACGCTCCGGAAAACCACCAGGAGGAAAATGGATGAGACAAGGACCCTTTGGCGGTGTAAATTTTGAAGCTCCTGATGGTCCCGTTGGATTTTCCATCAATGGCGGCCGTCGTAATCAAGGTTACGTTGGACAAAGCATGGCTATGTCAAAAAGCGGGACACCCTTTCGCGGTCAGCATCCTTGTTGGGGGTCCGGTGCGGTTCGCAACACTTACGTAAAAGCACAACCACTTTTCGTTTCGCCGTTGGTAAAAGCAGTGAATCGCGGTTCTCAGTATGAGTTTATTAAGCCATCCGTTCTCTCAACTGATGGTATGTTGGAAAAGAAATATATGTGGATTAATAATGGGCAATATCCGAATTACTGGGTACAGCCCGTATATGGTAACAGTAATCTATCGGATAATGCGAGTCAGTGGTTGTACATTCAAAACAAAGCGGCAGCGAATGTATGTGTCAATGACACGAATAAACCGCAAGTCTATGTGGGTCATCGTATTTTTTGTAGTCCGACTGGTTGCAGTACTACTACGGCCAGATACACAGCTTATAAAATTATTGAGTCAAATCCAGGATATACCAAGAATTTGGGAATACCTCAAACGGCGAGCCAATACACGCTGCAAGTTCAGCAGCGAGCGTTGAATCCGGTGGGACCGCAAAAACCATTTCCATTTGCGACAAATGGTGGTTCCGGAAGTGCCAGCAATACGGGAACGCGTGGTCCTCCTCCACCTGTTTTTGTGCAGAACTTTTTGGTACCTCCTCCGGGCTACTGGGAACTTACCGAGAATCAGAAAGCGGCGAAAGCGAAGAATTGTGGTTTATTAAATGACCCGGTAATTAGAGAAAAATTATTAGATTCAATTCAGGGTGGTGCGACACATTAGAATTCAACTTTTTTCTGTATAGATATTATATAAAGGGAGATGGTTGATTCTGCTTTAAAGCAACGGTTTTTTGGAGGTGCAAAAAATTTGAAAGGAAGCGGAAGCGGAGGCGGAAGCGGAAGCGGATTAAATGCGTCCAATTTTTTCCAACTACTGAATGAAAAGAAGACATTTTTAATCGCCGTTTTTTCCAATTTGATTGTTCAACTCGGAATTACTTATTGGACCATGATGCATTATCCGGTTTCTAAGCAACCTAAATTTTGGCTCATTATTGCACAATTTGCCATCATTTTTATTCTAGCATTTGTTACTATGCCATCGTGGATAAAATTTATTTTGTTTTCTTCTTTCTCCTTTATCTGGGGTATTTTATTTTCTTCTTACCGAGAGAACCCTGCGTATAGTGGGTTAATACAATTCGCAGTCACTGGAACGGCGGGGATTTTTGCGGCCATGATGGCAGTTGGCGTCTTATTGATTTTATTTGGCGTTCAGCTTGGATTAGGAGTGGCATCCGGTTTATTTTTTGCATTGCTTCTTTTAATTATTGTACAGCTTGTCAGTATATTTACTACGAATTATAGCTCTTCAAAACGATGGTTTAGTGGTTTCGCGCTGGTTTTGTTCTCGTTGTATATTATTTATGATACAAATCATATTTTGCAAAGAAATTATTATGGTGACTTTATAACAGCATCCATGGATTATTATCTGGATATAATCAACATTTTTTTGGACATTTTGAATCTTTCCGGTGGTGGAAGATAGTTGTAAAAATGATATAAATATATTTTCGGTAATATATTTATATTTTAAATGACAGAAGAATTGGATAAGATTTCTGATAATATTTTTAATACTATTGCGAAAAATATGGTATCAAATACCAGATCTCGTTTTCATAATTGTGACCGTTATATGGAACTCATTTTATGCGTGGATCCTTTAAATGGACTTTTAAGTAACTACGTTTATGCTGCGGATAACCACAATAAGAATATGGAAAATGGTGTATTTCCGGATGCCGGGTTTGATATATTTTTACCAGAAGACTACGGTTGTAAATTGGAAAGTGTAAATCGCATCAACTTTCAAATAAAATGCTCGGCTACCATGGTGTGCGAATCTGGGCGGCGGTTTTGCACCGGTTATTACATGTACCCTCGGTCTTCTTTGTCTAAGACCATGTTACGTCTGGCAAATTCGGTGGGAATTATTGATAGTGGCTACAGAGGGCCGCTAGTTGGCGTATTTGATTGTTCGGTGGATAATTTTTTGGTATATAAATGTGACAAGTTGGTGCAAATTTGTGCCCCTGGATTAGTTCCCATTTATGTTCGCGTGGTCTCGGATATAGCAGAATTAGGTGATACAACTGCACGAGGTGAAGGAGGATTTGGTTCTACGAATTTGTAGCACTTTAGACGAAGGAGATAAAAATATATTTATATACATTAGGACATATCTTATGAAATCTAAAAGTGTAACAGGAATAAGTGAAAATTGGAAAACAACCTATATTATTTTTATTTTGGTATTTATTATTATTGGATTAGTAGTGTATTTTGAGCCAAAACTTTTTTTATTTTTATTCACCACTATTTTAGGGAATGTGTTACTTGTGGCGAGTGTTATTGGTTTAGGATTTTTTAGTATTTATTTTGCAATTGGAATTGGAATTGTATTTTTGATTTTGTTTATGGTTTCCAAAATAAAAGAAAGTATGTTGAGCGGTATTCCACAATATATGCAATATAAGGATACAGGCGATAATATTTGGCCTCTTGAGGTAATTAATGATTTTCAAAGTTTTCAGGCAGCACATAATCCAAATATTTTCTTTGATATGAAAATAATTCAGAAACAAGCGACAGCCGATGAGGCGCGTTCATTTTTGAAAAATGGGAAATGGCCTTGGTCCAAAAACGTGCAACGCATGTATAAAGACGCAGTTGCACAGAATTCATATATCAGCTCAAATCCAGGCACTTCTTTAAATGATGCGCAAATTGTTTATAATGAAAACGCTATAAAACAGCTTTTAACATGGAATACGAAGGAGGGCGATTTTTTAATTGGTGGGGTTACCATTGGTCATCCCAAGAATATGCCGAAAAATATAAATAATACGGTTAAGTGTGCGGCATCTTTGGAGGGAGATACTGTTATGCACAAGACAGTTTATACCGGATATAGCGGAATTAATGGCGTTATGACATATGATACGTCCGTCGTTCCTAGTGCGGAGATTCCTAGAATTGTTCCGGGATTTTCTTTTTTGGCTGAAAAGGGTGTTTGCAATCCATGCGCGCCGTTAAATTCTCCGCCGGATTATTCGTGTCCTTTTATTATTGATACTGGTAATGGGACGGAGATTAGTGAAATTTGGGAAAATTTGTGGGGTATCGCGGGTCCAACGAAAGAAATGGGAAAAGAGAAAGCAGTAAAAACGTACAATACAACAGATAATTCTTATTTATTAGGAGTATCGCGAAAGAATGACACAAATAGAGATGAGCCGAGCGAATGGAATGTGAATACAAACTTTTTTTAACGTTTTTTTTAAAATTGAAGCAATAATTCGTATTTATAAAATTACACAATAAAAATAATAAGAATAATAATAAAAATAATAATAAAAATAAAATTAAAAAAAAATATGGAGAAGAAGAATAAAAATAGTAAAATAAATTGGAATGAACATTGGTTGCAATTTATTTTAAGAAATCCGGATAAACCGTGGGATTCGTTTTTAATAACAAAAAATGAAAATGTAACACTAGAGTTAATTGATAAATATTCCGATGCAAAGTGGGATTGGGAATGGTTAAGTAATTATAAATATTTAGATATGGAATTTATTAATAAATATTCAAATAAACCGTGGAACTGGGATACTATAAGTATAAATGAAAATATAACGATGGAAATAATTAATAAATATCCAGATATACCGTGGCAATGGAATTGTATAAGTATGTATTCAAATATAACGACAGAAATAATTGATACATATCCGGATAAACCGTGGGTATGGGAATATATAAGCGAGAATCCAAATATAAATTTAAATGTGGATTTTATTGAAAAATATCATGATAAGCCATGGGATTGGAATGTTCTAAGTAATCATGAGAATTTAAAGATGGAATTCATTGAAAAATTTCCGGATAAGCCATGGAATTGGGCTTTTATAAGTAATCATCCGAATTTAACTATGGAAATTATTGAAAAATTTCTGGATAAGCCATGGTTATGGACTTTTATAAGCAATAATAAAAATATAACGTTAGAGTTTGTTGAAAAATATATAAATAAACCTTGGGAATGGGAGTATCTAAGTAGTAATCCAAATTTAACGATGGAATTTGTTGAAAAATATCCAGATAAGCCGTGGGATTGGAATTCAATATGTTTAAATAAAATGGAAACTATGAAACAGGATTTTATTTATAGGTCTATTCATCAAAAAAAATTTATGGATACTATTTTTGAACCATTGATGATGGAGGTATTTCATCCGAAAAATATGCATAAATTCGTTGATTTGGGGTTCTTAGACTCCCATTTTGTTAATGAATAAATTTGTTTTGTATTGTTTTGTTTTGTTTTGTTTTGTTTTGTTTTGTTTTGTTTTTTTTAAATAAGTGACGCAAAACTTTGTAAAGAAGAAGGTAATTCGTCGGAATTTTCTGATAATCCGGTTAAAACCGGAAATTTAAATACATTTTTTAAATCATTATCATTTAAAGATGGTGATAATATATTATCTAATGCCTCATCACTTCCTGTTATACATCGCATCATTTCTAATTGTCGTTGTGTCGCATTTGAACGATTAATTACTGGGGTTAAAGGGGTATAATCTTCGTCTAATTGATTTGTTTGTCTATTGATTCGTGGAGGGCGATTATTATTTTTTTGTGGAGTTAATACTGGTTGATATGCGCCCTGCGTTCCATTTGATAACACTCGTCCGGTACAATATGCCGCTACCAGATTTTTGTTCGCCGTTTTTAATGCCGTTAAAGTAATTCCAATATCGTCACAAAGATTCTTCATAAATTCATCATCGGTTATATTATTTTCTATCATATAATTTTTCATATTTTTCAAAAATGTTTTCAATTTATCATAATGCTCTTTTACGGTTTTTCTTTTTATGTCTTGGTCTTGGTCTTGGTCTTGGTCTTGGTCTTCTTGTTCTTGTTTTTTAATGCATTGTTGAACACCGTACAACAGTTCTTGTGTGCGTTGTCTGTAAAAGTATTTTGTCAAATCATTCGGAAGTAAAATTGAATCTTCATTTTTTAATGCCGGTAAAATATCAACATGTTCTTCCATTTTTTCTTCCATTTTTTCTGGGTCATCTGTATAAGCACTTATTTCTGCGCTCAGAAGTTCCGGCATTTTTGTGCGTAAATGATAAGTTTTTTTTGCTTCACCAAGTAATGATGCAATTTTTAGTTCTTGGTTCCACGTATTTGTCCGGAAATCATAAATTTCTCCATTGTTTATGGTAATTGTTATGTCTTGTAGTGCCGGATACAAAATCGCGTGGCAAATTTCGCCATATGCTAGTCCAGCAGTTTCTACGTGGTCAATATAATAATAGGAATTATTTATACTTTTCGCTAATTGTTGCAATAATTGAGCATCATGGTCGTTACCAAACCCGATGAAAATATTTGGATAAGAATCATCTATATATTTTTCAAGTTTCTTTACATTGGTTTCTCCTGCAGTGATTTGTCCATCTGTCATAAATATATGTGTTTTTTTTTTAAGAGCGTTTTGAAGACGTGTATTCGCGGTTTTTAACGCAATTTCAATATTGGTGCTGTTGCGCGGATTCAATTTTGTATTGATTGCTGCATGAATTTTATCTCTGGTTGTTTCGTCACACTTTGTTGGGGCGATTATTGTTTCTATTTCATCATCAAAACCATAAATTTCTACGGTAATGTTGGAGTTGTTTTCTTTTTTGGAAAAGACATCAATTATATTTTTTGTTGTATGAATAATGTGATGCATTTTGGTGCGGCCATCTGCACATTGGTCAGACATTGACCCTGAAATATCAATCCCGAATGCTACGTGTTGCGGGATTTCAGTTACATGGGTGTCTGCTATTTCTACTTGCAAAATGGCAAATTGATATTCGTTGTTGAGCCATAATTCTGTTTCTTCTTCTTCTTTGCGGTGAAGCTCAATATAAGTATTTGCAATAATGTCATCCTTTAAAATTAATTCACTCATTCTTTTTTGCTATGTAAAATATAGTTATTATATTTTATATAGTTCAATTTTTTTCATAATGCATGCATTTTTTATTCATGCATTTTTTAGTTCTAACAGATGCATCTCGGCAAATTCACATGCGGAGAAATAATCGGCAAACTTGGTAAAATACTGGTATTTGGAATTCTTTAATGGAACGGTAACATGAATTTCAGTGGGTTCTATAATGAATTCAAAAATGTCGTAATCACTTGTCGGACTTTTGAATTCCAGTCTATTTTGTATATCTGTTTTAATGAGCCACCCTTCTTCTAAAAACTTTTCTTTTAGATCCTTAAATGCGGGATTCGCGGATAATTGTTGCTGGGTGGTGTGGTTCGCTTTCATCATCTTACTTTTTATAAATGATGTAAGCTAAGCTTTATATTGGTTTTTCTTGTTATTCCAAAATCTATATTATTTTTTTGTAAAGTGACTTAAAATTAGAGGATTAATTAATAAATAAATGGATACTACAACGGTTGGATCAAAAATTTCTTTTGACGAGAAAGAGAAAGCTGTAGATAAAACTGTAGATAAAGCTGTAGATAAGAAGGAAGTGCCAATTCTAACCGATATTCCTATTACAGATGAGAATATTGCGTTGAATGTTTTGGTTTCATTTTTGAATTTGGGCCAGCGACGGGGTGCTTTCAATATTCAAGAATCGGCGAAGATTTGGGAGTGCATCAACAAGTTTCAACGACCTTAACTCCTTTGGTTCGCTTCATACTATTTCGTATTCTATTTCTAATTGTTCATATTTTTCTTCGTCCTTTTCTTGTTCATCTTTTTCTTCTGATGTTTGTTTTAAATACCACCACGTTATTGTATTAGATGTTAATAAATCAGCACCCACCTCTATTAATACGATATCTATTTGCGCCAATAATAAATGAATATAAATAAACCAGTCAAACCAATAATATATTGTATTAATATTTGATATTTCAAATGCATTAAATTTGTGAATTGTGTTTTTAATTATTTTCCCTTGTTCTGTATTGTCTTGAATATTTAATGTTATCCACGGACCTATAATATTATGATTCATATTTCGGAAACATGTATTTATAATTAAATACAAAACCATTATGATATATTTTTTATATGTGTTTATACAAATACCGATTATATACAGGTCATCGTGTGGGCCGAATCTATACATTTTTATATTGCTATCATCTGTATTTTCCGAGTTTGTTATTGAAACGGCCAAAAAAAATGTTACACATATTATCCACCCGGTTATAATGCGGGATACATTTATTATTTTCATTGTCTGATTTATTTATTTTTTCTTATATAAATTACAATTATACGGTTTATATTGTAATTTATTTTTTTGTTTTTCTTGTTTTTCTTGTTTTCTTGTTTTTCTTGTTTTCTTGTTTTCTTGTTTTCTTGTTTTCTTGTTTTCTTGTTTTCTTGTTTTCTTATTTTTTTTTTCTTGTTTTTCTTGTTTATGCTATAGAGTAATTTCAGTTCTCTCCAATTTATTTATTATTATTTTCTAGAACGCCGAGTACGTCTAGTTCTACGAGAACGTTTTGTTTTTGTACGATTTCTTTTACTTTTCTTGCGTTTATAACCTCCCCAAGGATTCACAACTCCTATTCCTCTAAAAGCTCCATTAAACGTCCCATCAGGGTTTTGTGACCCAACAGGCACTCTACCGTTACGCGGTGGCATAACATATCCATCCGGATATAAACCTGCTGGGGCGGTAGTTGAACCTTGATAAGGAAATTGTCTTTGAGCAGGATTTTGGGTGTTTGGGTTCCAAGTAACTTGATTTCCATTATAATATGACATTTTATAGTATATATAAATATATTAATACTACTGAAGATTAAAAAAAGCCTGTTTTTCTAAACTAGTTATTTATCAAACCGTTTAATGGAACGCAAATGTTATTAATCCAACAGCAACGATTCCGAGAACGAGACCAGTATGGTAATATATTTGCATGTGTCTATACATGTTTAGCCATGCGACCGTTTGTTTCGGGTCTTTAATATGTTCCAACATCCAGGTTGATTTTGGACTAAGAATGTAATAAAAATAACTAGTAATAAATGAGACACTAACTGTTAAACAAATTGTAGTGAAAATAGACATCTTTTGTTTTTGTTGTCTGTTGTAAATAATAATGATAATTGTAATAATAAGACCAAGAACGTAACCATAGTAATATATATGGAGCCGTTCTTTAACGATTTTTTTGTACAAATCTTGCAAATTTGGTGGTAATTGCTGTTGATACTTTTGGGAAATCTGACTTTGATGTGTTGCATTGGTAAAGTAAATCATGCAAATTAGAAAGACGGTGGCTAAACTACAACTAATTCCGCACGGCATATAATTCTTATATATTTTGCTATATAAAAATTATATTTTATCAAGATTTTTATCAAGATTTTTATTGGTTCGCGCCTTGACCAATGACTTTTTGTAGAGTTTTTATTGTTTGTGATTCAGATACAAAGATTTCCCATTTGGCCGTAAATAAGAGTAATACGCCAAATAAACAAAAAAGAAATTGCGTATGTTTATCTATTGGTGTATTTTTGGATGAGGGTAAGAATGTGTAGATTAAAAGGAGCGCCATGCAAATAACGAATACAAATTCTACTCGGTCTTTCCAATAAATAATAGTGTCTATCCGCTTATTTTTCGGGTCCTTTTTAATTAAATATAATTTGGTTACAGAGAGAATCACAAATGTAATTTTTAGTACATAAATAAAGATTACAAAGGAGTTATATAATGGCGTTATGTTTGACATTCTTTATTTATATATTATATCGTTAAAATAAATTTATTTTGTTTTATTTTGTTTTATTTTGTTCGTTTTATTATATAAATATATTCCTATTTTTATATTTACAAAGAAAAATATGAATATGACTCCAGTAGATTTGGCATTTGATTATAATACAACTATTAAAAATTCGCAATTTACACCGTTGCAGTTTTCCAAAGTTTGTATTTTTTGCAATAGTGTGAATTCCAATCCGTTGATGAAAGACGGTTCTTATAGGCAATGCTTAACATGCCTGAAATGTTTTAAATCAAAAATAGTGGCACCTGTAAAAGTATGAAATATTTTTTTTGAATTTTATATTTTTTGATTTGGGTCGTAAATAACCTTCCAAGTATATCCTCTTGGAGGATTTTTTTTCTGTTCTTCTGTCGTTATTCCAGATATTTGACCATCTACAATATTTGATTTTGCTATTAATTTTTCATAATTATCCGGTTGTTTTGTTGTTGTTACTATATTAAAAAATTCCTTGAAGAATAATTGATTTCCAAGCCCGTCATATTTATTTATATACATAGTCACATACTCTTTAAATATATCAGATTTCAAAAATTGATTTAATGTTTTTATAACCCGGTAACTTTGTTCTGTTATTGTTTCAGTATATCCAGCTAGACTTATATGATTCTTAAAATAGTATGAAAAATTTGCACATTGTGACATTATTTGGAAACATATAATTTGCTCTTTGATTACATTTCTGTTTATATTATTCGGTATTGGTTTATTGTTAAAAATATTTTCAAAAAAATAATCCATATCTGGATTTTCAGCAAAAAATTTTAATGTATCGTCAAAAAAACCATGCATAAGATCTATATAAAATTTAGTCGTTTGATTTTGTGTATCGTCTATATCATCCATTATTTGAAGATATATAACATAGACAGTAATAAATACACCTAACGCAGAGAATAATTTAAGAATATTTTGATATTTTGGTGATTTGTATATATTAGTAAAAAAATGTATTTGTAAAACTATTATTATGAAAATTAAAAATGAAAGGACATAAAAAATTTGCATAAGTAATCGTTTATTATAGTAAAATATAAAATATTTTATTATACATTGTAAAACAAAAAAAACAAAGTTTATTTAATTATTACAAGACAGGGTTACAAGACAGGGTTACAAGACAGGGTTACAAGACAGGGTTACAAAATAGGGTTAAAAGACAGGTTTTTATAACAGGTTTTTATAACAGGGTTAAAAGGCATACAGGTTTATAAAAGGCAGGGAAATACATAATAAATTTTTATAATAAATTTTTATACTAATTTTTTATAATAAATTTTTATACTTGTGTTAAATTTTTGGCGCGGGCTACATCCGCATAACTGCGCATGTCTCGCATGCTCAACGGAATTGTTCCATCAATGATGTCCTCAATGTCGTCGTCAAGTTTTTCCATGAACTCTTGCGAATATCTTTCTTTGTTATCTGATTTGAGGCCGGAGAATATGAACATAAGGAAATCGGCGGGTTTGTAGCCCATGTTTTGGAGCTTTGTCACAAGTTGCTCAACGGTTGGGCCCGTTTCTTCATCTTCCTCTTCCTCTTCGTCATCGTCTTCTTCTTCTTGTTGTTGCACGTTTTCATTCAATTCGTCGTCTTCTGATTCATCATCATCGTCTTCTATTTCACGGCAAAGCTGGGTGCGGCACATTGGGCAATTATCAGTGGTTTCAAGAGCGGTGAAGATACATGAGCTATGCATCGTATGACCGCAGCGGGTGACGGTTATATTAATCATGTTGAGTTGCTCATAGCAAATGGGACATTCTCCAAAGGTCTCATTATTGATGGGTTGGCAGGTTGTTGCGTGTATATTACATTTTGTACAGGGTTCTTGAATAATCGCGGCATCCGTAGTCGCATATGTTGTATCTTCTCCAAAGGTGGATTCGGAATCGGAATCGTCTGAGTCGTCTGAGTCAGGAATAATGTTGCAGATTTTACGCATATCTTCTATTTCTTCATCAGACATAGAATCATCTGCGTTAATTTCTACATTCTCCAGATATAAGTCATATGCTACGTTGCGACTGCTTTCGCGTAAATTATCCATTTCTAGTTGGGTCATTTTCTGTTGGGTCATCTTCTTTTGGGTCATTTTCTTTTGAAAATTGATATTGTTTTTAATTTCTTATATTTATATTGTAAAAAAGTATTTCAATTTTTTTTTGATTTTTGATTTTTTATATTTATATTTTTTATAATTTAGTATATATATATGTCAAAAAAGTCTTCAACCTCGGTTAAATCTTTTGATGCGATTATTGATCGCGGGAGAAAAATAGATGAAAAAAGAAAAGAGAGAAGGACAACACATCCAATTACTGCAAGAGCTGAAGATTTACGCAGAAGAATAAACGATGCTTTATATTCTGCTTCTAAGAGGACTAGTACGGTTACTAATTATTTGAGGGGTAAAAAAGGAGGTACTAGAAAAAAAAGAAAAAGAGGAACACGAAGAAGAAAAAGAGGAACTAGAAGGAGAAGTCATTGATGAACAACTCCTTCGGCTCGCTCCAAATCTCTTTGTAAAACGAGTCGTAACGTTAGTGAAGGAGTTTGTAATGAGCATCAGGAGTTCCGTCGCTTTATTATTTATAAAAGACGTGTCTCTTTTTATAGATTATTTATAAAATATCTATGCATATTATAAATATGTCAGGAAAAAATCCAAATCCTTGGCCTACCAAAGGGTTTATTGGTGATTTTATACAGGGTAAAACATTGAGAAAACTTCCAACTGAAGCAGAAATAGAAGCAAGTATAGCAGAACAGCAAAAAGCAGCAGCAAAAATAGCAGCACAAATAGCAGCACAGCAAGCAGAGGAAGCCGCGCAAATAGCAGCACATCAAGCAGCGTTAGCAGCGCAAATAGCAGCACATCAAGCAGCGTTAGCAGCGGCAAGAGCAACACGGAAAGCAGACTTTAAGCATGATAATAATAATACGGATTATGTTGAATCAGATGAAGATGAAGATGATGGGTTATATGGAGGAGGGAGTAGAAGAAGAAGAAGAAGAACAAGAATAAGAAAAAGAAAAAGGATTATAAGAAGAGGAACTAAAGGAAGAAATACTAGAAGAAGAACGACAAAAAGAAGAGGAAAATAAAAACATAATATCTTTATATATTATATAAGTGCATGTCTTCTTCTGTTACTACTTCTATTTTAAAGAAAATGGGATTTAGAACCCAGGCACAAAAAGATATAAAAGCTGCCAAAGATGAGAAAAAGAGGCAGGTGAGAGAAGAAGGAAAATATACTTCAGCAAAGCCAAATACCTCGTTACTAACTAGAGGAGGAAAAAGAAAAAGAACAAGAAGAAGGGGAACTAAAGGAAGAACAAGAAGAAGAGGAACAAGAAAAAGAGGAACAAGAAGAAGAAAGCATTAATAATTAAAATAATATTATGTTGTAAAATGAATGGGTTTTACAAAATAACCATGTAGTGCCTTTTTTTAAGTTCCTTTTTGAAGCGCTAGCGACTTAACTCTGCAACGTTAGTGGATGAGTTTTATAAAAGTAATTCCGTGTAATACAAATGAGAAATGCGATGCCATTCTTCCACCGTTATATGCGTATTTAAATATAATGCAATTGTTTCCATACTGGTGATTTTATCTATTTTTGCCATTTCGTTATGTGTATTATTAAATGCGTGCATTATTGTGGCTACAATCGCACACAATAAAATATGAGAATTGTCCGGATTTATTTTAAGAATACCATAAATATAATTTTTAATTGGACCATTTGAGAGAACTGTTGGTGATTCAGATTTTAAATCATTGGACCATCCTATAATAACGCGTAATTCATATAATACTTTCATTGCATCGCGTAATTTAAGACCTTGTTTATTGTATTGCTGAAATATAAATTTTTCTATGATTGGGTGCTGGCAAATTATTTGGTATGGTTTAAAATCTGTCATGATAGAGTATTTATCCGTTATCATTTATATAAAATATCAAAATTAAAAGACCATAAATTTAAAACCTTTAAAACTTGTAAAACTTATAATATTTAGTTAATTTATAACGAATAGAATGAATGCTCTTAATTTATGCACACCCGCGTTAGTTTATGTAATTATTTCAATCATTAATATTGTGATGACGATTCGTTACAGAGGTCTTATGTATGGTTTAGGTACCTTGGTATTTGTTCTTCTATGGGCATGGTTTTTGAATTATTTGTGTTCTAAGGGACATAGCGGTATTTCTTGGTTCTTAGTGGCACTTCCTTTTATTTTGGCGGTTTCTTTTGGGGTTTTGGATGGGCTTTCGGCTGGGCTTTCGGCTGTAAAAAAATAAATAAATAAGTGTTATAATTATTATTATTTTTCATAATAATAATGATTTGAAAAAAAATAATTTTTATTTTTTTATAGGTTTTTATTTTTTTATAGGTTTTTATTTTTTTTTATTTTTTTTT
>Ga0209086_10001123_pt1 | contig 21900 bp, 22 predicted proteins | sample M_130207_XF_Meta_FD_187312 | JGI IMG/M metagenome (GOLD analysis project Ga0209086, IMG submission 187312) | Freshwater microbial communities from Lake Montjoie, Canada to study carbon cycling - M_130207_XF_MetaG (SPAdes) (version 2) | ecosystem: Environmental > Aquatic > Freshwater > Lake... | reverse complement strand
AATGAATTCGCCGCAAACTTTTGGTCACTTTGGTGGGTCGGGAACCATGATGTGGATCGACCCCACGATCAACACTGGATTGATTGCATTAACTGATCGCAACTTTGATGAATGGTCAGCCGAAGCGCTTGTTGCATGGCCTAGCCTGAGCGATGCAGTGATTCATTCGTTGTCGAATCACGCGTAACCACTTCCTCAACGCAACACCTTTTTATGACCAGCATTCGCCAAACTGAACGTGTCTTACTCGGCGCCGTGTTCACTATGGAGGCTGGCGGAAGTGTGATCTTTGCTTTAATGGGCAACTTGCAAGATGAGTTCGGTTTCAATGATGGTGGTCTCGGACTGATCGCCGCAGCAGGATTTCTCGCATCCTTCGTCATGCAAATTGTGATTGCTCCATTTGCCGACCGAGGTCACGCCAAGCGTTTACTTATTCTCGGCACAATTTTGGCCGTGTTGGGCAATGCACTTTTTGCCGTCGGATCATCGCTCATCGTTTTTATATTCGCTCGCTTAGTATCTGGCGCGGCTAGTGGACTTTTCATACCACCAGCGCGTGCTCTCATCGCATCACTTGATGATGAAGGAGTTTCCGAACGCCTTGGCGCAATGGGAGGTGTGTCTTTGGCCGGATTTGTGACTGGTCCCGTCATCGGCGGATTCTTAGTTGGACCACTTGGACTACGTTGGCCATTCATTCTCTTTTCAATCTCAGCAATGATCTCTCTTGTCATTGTGAGCACTCAACACCTACCGACGCTGCCTTATTCGACGGACCAACAGCGTTTACCTTTCGGACTATTGAGACATCGTGCAGTGCTTGTCCCCATTTTGATGTTGGAAGCAATCGCCCTTCCTGTTGGAATGTATGACGCCTTGTGGGATCGCTTCCTCACCGACATTGGTGCGTCTGACATCGTGGTCGGACTCAGCCTTGCCGCATATGCGTTACCTTTCGTTTTACTCGCGCGTTTTGGCGGACGTCTGGCTGATCGACGCGGCAAAGCGCGAATTGCCTTTTGGTCAATGTTGGTTGTCGCACCACTCACTGCGCTCTACGGGTGGTTTACGGTTCCGCTCATTCCGATTCTGCTCGGCATGGTTGAATCGTGCGCGCAAGCGACAGGTTCACCCGCAGCTCAAGGTCTATTGGCCGAAGGCGCTCCTGAAGGTCGCGCTAGCGCCGCTCAGGGCCTCGCTGGCGCCTGCAATCAACTTCTGGCAGCAGTTGTCGCAATCTTGGCAACTTGGGGCTACGGGCACGTCTCACCCCCAACTTTGTTCACCATCGCCGGCGTCTGCGTTCTTATCGTGGGCCTCATTGCCCAAGTACTCGCCCGCAGACTCCCTAAGTTACACCCGGCTTAAAAAAGAAACTGGTGGCGAGAATGTGCGGTTTACCGCACATTCTCGCCACCAGAAACACGAAAAAATCAAGTGGTGGTTTTTTAGTTCAGCTCATGCGCTCGATGATCATGGCTAGACCCTGGCCACCACCGACACACATGGTTTCCATGCCGACGTTCTTGTTGGTGGCCTGCAAGCCGTGAATCAAAGTGGTCATGATGCGTGCACCAGTCATACCGAATGGGTGACCAAGCGCAATTGCTCCACCGTTGATATTGAGCTTGTCCATCGAAATTCCGAGGTGCTTGGCCGACGGCAAAACTTGCGCAGCAAATGCTTCGTTGATTTCAACCAAGTCGATGTCGTTGATACTCATACCGGCACGCTTCATTGCTTGACGACACGCTTCGACAGGTCCGAGTCCCATGATTTCGGGGTTCAACGATGACACACCGCTTGACACAAAACGTGCGAGTGGTGTCAAGCCCAATGCCTTGGCCTTGGTATCGCTCATCACCATGACTGCGGCCGCACCATCATTCAACGGGCAGGCATTTCCAGCAGTCACTTGGCCATCGGGTCGGAATGCAGGCTTCAAACCAGCAAGACCTTCGAGAGTTGTTCCTTCACGCGGGCAATCGTCTTTACTGACAACAGTTCCGTCTTCAAGAGTCAACGGTGAGATTTCAGCATCAAAGAAACCGTTTGACACGTTGGCACTCGCCAAGTCTTGGCTGCGCTTGGCAAACCAGTCCATGTCTTCGCGGCTCACGCCTTCAACTTCACGAACGTTCTCTGCAGTTTGACCCATCGCCATGTAGGCATCGGCCAAACCATCTTGTGGAGTCCACACTGGCTGTCCACCAAGGGCGCGCAGTTTGGTGCGCTCGCCTGGACCCTTGAAGATGGGGTTCGGAGCAGTGTCGGCCGCGCCGAACTGGTAACGGCTGACCGCTTCAACACCAGCAGCGATGAAACAATCGCCTTCGCCGGCCTTGATTGCGTGAGCAGCCATACGAATGGTCTGCAACGACGACGAGCAGTAGCGGTTCACAACAACGCCAGGTGCTTCAGGAATGCCGGCCAACAAGGCGACCATGCGACCCAAGTTGAAACCAGCTTCGCCAGCGGGCTGACCAACACCAATGATGAGGTCTTCGATGTCAGAGCCTTTGACTGATGGAACTTTGGCCATCAAAGCACGAACGATCTGGGCGGCCATTTCATCGGTGCGCAATGACACCAACGAACCTTTATTGGCGCGGCCGATTGGACTGCGGGCGGTAGCAACAATGACTGCTTCGGGCATGGGGTTCCCCCTCGTTAAGGCACGTAATGTGCGGACTTCGTAAGCGTAGCGAAAGTTACTGACGGGTCACATATCCGTCGTATCGGGAAACCCCCAAAGTTTCCGGTCACGACATTGAACTATTGTCACGACATTGAACTATTGAGTGGCAACTACCTGGCAACTTCATTAAACGCGGTCAGCGCTACCCCATTGGACGAAACCGAGATCCGGGTGATCGATGCCGTCGATAACTGAGTCTTCCACCCGACCGATGCATCCACTCCTAGAGCCCACGCAACGGCCGACTTGATGGGCGATACATGGGACACCACTACCGCGGTTCGGCCATTCAGTCGTTGCGCCAAATCGTCACAGGCCTCGGCAACCCGTCGCTGCACTTGATTGAGAGACTCACCTTGTGGGGCTGCGAAGTCATTGTCGTTTCTCCAATCGCGCCACACGTTCGCGGGCACTTCTGCTTGAGGTAGTCCTTCGTAACTGCCGTAATCAAGTTCAATCCATCGGTCATCAATGTCAAATGAACTTCCCACTCGATTAACAATTGCCGTCGCCGTTTGTCGTGCCCGCAATAACGGACTGCAGACAAATATCGTGTCGGGCAATAAATCAGGTTGCAAATAAGCGGCAACCGCCTCGGCTTGAGCTAGCCCAACTTCATCCAGCGGGTTATCAGTTCGGCCTTGCAAACGACCGGTTGCATTGAACTCGGTGCGTCCATGGCGAACGATAATGATTGAACTGCTCATTCGGACAGTGTCCCCGACTTCACGAAATTCTTGCGGCGAGTTGCATCACTTAACTGGAACTTCTTCCAAGCAAATGCACACATCAACAGTCCCGCTACTTCAAAACCAATATTCAGCATTCCCCGATCGACTACAGGAAGTCGGTCACCCGAAAAAGAAAGACCGGTGAACGGCCACCAAAAAACTTTGGTGTTGTTGAATGCCCCGTCGTAAATCAAGTGCAAAAACATTCCGATCGGAATAGCCAACAGTCGTTTACGAATTGGCCGTCGTCCGATCGTTGTCAACATCACCATTACCAACACCGCCACACTTGCAGTTACTGAATGAAATCCGCGAGCACCACCCCAGATCCCGTCAAAGGCGTCGGGCAATAACGCGCCAATAACCAATGTCCGATGATCAAACGCTGGATCGCGAAAAACAAACCAGACTGACAAAACAGCAGTACCGATAAACCAGAAAAACATTGTTATCGAACAATCAACCGATTGCAGTTTGGGCATTCAGCAACTTGGTCAGATGGCAAGCGCTTCATGATGTCTAGTTCTGATACCGAAATGTCCATATGGCAACCACCGCATACCCCATGTTGAATGATGGCGACGGCGATTCCCTTATACGAAGCCCGCAAGCGGTCGTAAGTTGCGATGTCAGCATCAGCGATCTGCAGCACCACTTCGGCGCGCCGGACCAACAGCACAGTAATTTCGTCGCTCTTAGCCGCCGCTGCCTGGGTCAACGCGTGAGCGGTCGTTGCTTCAACTTCTACGGCGCGACTTTCGGTGTCAACTGTCTTGCGCACATCTTCGTCGGCCGAAGCACTTGATTCCAATAACAACAATCCACGATCATCGAGTTCATTGCGTTCGGCGGCCAGCGTTTGCATCTCGTGCTGTAATGCTTCGGCTTCGCGAGGAGCAATGATCGTCTTCATCTGGCGCTCGAGTTTGGCACGATGGGCATCAATCTCAACTGACTTTTTTTCAATGTCTGCCAGTTCTGCTTCCATCGTTGACTGCTCGCGGCGCAAGTTGTCTCGCGTCGATCGCACATGAGCCAAATCTGATAGCGCCTGAGCGTGATGCGTGCGCTCTGGCAATTTCTCCAGCGCAACTTTGGTCTGTTCGATGGCCGTATCAACCTTTTGCAGTTCGTACAGCGCTTTGACATCCATAGAGATGACTGTATGCCCTCGGGCTAGCAACTTCTCACTGTGTAGAGCGCCGGGTCGATTGTGGGCACCGGCCAAGTTGGGTCGACTACCCCTCTTGGCACCGTGGTATTGAGATCGGTGATCGCACCTGGGATGGGCGGTACCAGCGTGGTCGAGGTGGTAGACGTCGTCGTGCTCGTTGTCGTTGTCGGCACCGTGGTCGGCACCGTCGTCGCCGTCGGGTCAGCGGGGACAGTCTCTGTTGGGGTTGATGTTTGGGTTGGCGGGGCTGTGATCGGGGTTAAACAATCAGTCCCCGGTAGATACAGACGCATCGAAGCACGGGTATTGGCCGGCGGAGTCGGGAAAAAGGTTGCGGGCTGGCCGACGAGGGCCGCGTCCATCGTGGCTTTCCAAATGCGCGATGGGAAGGTTCCGCCAACGACATTGTCAACACCGACAGCCAAGAATTCGGGGATATTGACCATGGGCAAATACTTGTCGGGGTGACCCACCCACACTGCCGTCACTAGCTCTGGGGTAAACCCAACCATCCACGAGTTGGTGTTGTTGTCTTGTGTGCCGGTTTTTCCGGCAGCAACTCGACCCTCAAGTGCGCTTCGGCGCGCCGTACCCGAAACCAGGACCCCAGTCATGATGTTCGTCGTTGTCGCAGCAGCCTCTGGAGTGAGTACTTCAACGCCTTCATCTTGATGTTGGTAGAGCACTGATCCGTCTGGTCCAGAGATACTTTCGATGTAATACGGATCCATGTGTAGTCCGTTGTTCGCCAATGTCTGCGCCCCAGAAGCCATGTCAAGAGGACTCATTTCATTTGCACCAGTTGCAAACGATGCATACGGATGTAGTGGCTCGCGCTCGGCCGGATTGCGCTCTGGGTACAGATACAAGTTGTGCGCCATGCGGTAGGTGGTATCCACCACGCGGTCAAGGCCAACCATCTGCGAAAGTCGTGCAAAGGCGCAGTTAATTGAATACCACGTCATTTCTTCCACAGGGCCAAGCGGACGACTCACACCTTGTTCAGCCACAAATGGATTTTTCGGATCGTCAGGGTTTGGCAAAGTGCACGGCAATGTTCCGTCGAGCAGGTCGTCATTTTGCACGCCAGCTTGAATAGCCGCCGACAAGATAAACATCTTGATACTTGAACCAGTTTGACGTGGAGCAAGCGCCATATTCACTTCATTACGCCCGGCGATAAATGGTTTCCCGCCAACCATGGCCCGCACTGCCCCTGTTTTACTGTCAAGCGTCACGATCGCAGTTTCAATACCTGCTGCGTTCACCGGAAGTTGAGTTGCGCGGGCGTTCTCGGCTGCACTTTGTGCGACTGGGTCGAGTGTCGTGTAAATACTCAAGCCACCGCGGAAGAGTTTGTTGTACCGCTCTTGATATGACTCGCCTAAAAGATTGCTCTTATTCAAGAGATACGACTTCACTTCTTCGCTGAAGTGAGTACGAGTGATCTTCTTCTCAGCGATCGTCTGCACGACTTCTGGGATCTGCCAACTATTAGTGCATTCCGCGATCACTGTTGAATCCTCGGGTGGATCGAGACACACCTTAATTGAGTTTGCTTCAGTCGCTTCCATCAATCCAACATCAACAACTGCGTCAATCGCTTGACCAAAACGGCGCTTACTTTGCTGGGGCCGGCGAATCGGGTCATAACTGCTGGGTGCCTGAATGAGTCCCGCTAAGAAAGTTCCCTCAACCAATGTCAAGTCCTCGACCTTCTTGCCGAAGTACACCTCAGAAGCCGCTTGAATTCCGTAAGTATTGTTGCCAAAGTAAATCGTGTTGAGATACCGCTCGAGAATTTCGTCTTTGGTTCTTTCTTTTTCCAGACGTAACGCATAGATAATTTGCAACAACTTGTAGCGACCGTCGCGTTCGAGACCACCGAGGTATTCAACCTTCACGACTTGTTGGGTAATTGTTGATGCGCCTTGGCGGGCTCCACCTTCAAAGTTTGACAACGTCGCGCGAAAGAGGCCGCGCATATTGACACCATGGTGGTTATAGAACTCACGATCTTCGACCGCGAGGACCGCTTGGATCACTGGTTGGGGAATCTGGCTCAGAAGAACTGGCTGGCTGTTCTCAAGTTCGTACGCCGCGATTTCGTTGCCGGCTCGGTCGTACACATACGTTCTTTTGGCGATTCCCTCCCACGGGGGAAGGGCCACGGGGGTTTCAACATGCGCATTGACAACTTTCCAAAGACGTGGAGCCACGCCAACGACAGCAGCCGTCAAAACAAGTGCTCCCGCCACAACGACGATGCACAACCGCATCCACCAGGAGATCATTCGCACAACAGTTCTACGGTAGTTCTCGGTTCGGGCTGAGCAGTGTCACCCCCGACGCACTACCGTTTCAAATATGACTTCTACTTCTGCCGTGTCTCCTTCTGGCCATCGTCCCTTCCGATTCGGAGTGCAAGCCTCAAAGGCCAATACGCGCGATTTATGGGTCGACCTCGCCCATCGCTGCGAAGACCAGGGCTATTCGTGCCTCACGATGCCCGATCACTTCGACGATCAATTAGCACCAGTGCCGGCACTCATGACCGCAGCCAATGTCACCACCGATCTCCGTATTGGCGCCTTGGTGTGGGACAACGATTACAAGCACCCCGCGGTTCTCGCCAAAGAACTCGCGACCATGGACGTGCTGTCAGACGGACGCCTTGAGTTGGGCATCGGCGCTGGATGGATGATCAGTGATTACGAGCAGATGGGCATCCCCTACGATTCGGCCAAAGTTCGCATCGACCGTTTCGTTGAAGGGCTCAAGGTCATCAAAGGTGCAATGGCCGAAGGTCCCTTTTCGTTTTCGGGCGATCACTACACAATCACCAACTACGACGGAACTCCCAAGCCCATCCAGGCTCCGTGTCCCCCTATTTTGATTGGCGGTGGCGGCAAGCGTGTTTTATCAATCGCCGCTCGCGAGGCAGACATCGTCGGAATTAACGCCACTATGTCGGCGGGAGTTGTTGGTCAACACACATTTAGCACCATGACCGCCGAATCTGTTGACGAAAAAGTCGCCATCGTGCGTGAGGCCGCTGGCGCTCGCTTTAACGATATTGAGATGAACATTCGGGCATTTTTGGTCAGCATTACCGACGACGCAACGCAAGCGGCTTCTGGAATTGCCACAATGCTCGGCGTTGAACAGCAGATGGTTGAACAATCACCTTTCGCTCTTGTTGGCCCAACGAGCAAACTGATTGAAGACTTGCTCGAACGACGTGACCGATGGGGCTTCACGTACATCATCGTTGGTGCCGAAGATGTTGACGCGTTCGCTCCAGTTGTTGCTGCTCTCAACGGGAAGTAAGACGGAATCATCCACATGCCTAAACCAAAGTCAATAGCACTTTGCGGAGCAGGAATGATCTCGGGCGCGCATGCAATGGCAGCACATGTTCTGGGAATGCCAGTCGTGGCTGTTGCCTCACGAAGTCAAGAGAAAAGTACTGAACGCGCCAAGCAGTTGAACGCAAAGTCGGTGGAGTATTCGCAACTTCCGAGTGGGGCCGACCTCGTCGTCGTTGCAACGCCACCGGCGCAACATTATGACCACGCGGTTTACTCACTGCAACGCGGCGCAGCCGTTGTCATCGAAAAGCCGCTCGCGTACACGCTCAACGAAGCCGATCGCCTCGTATCGCACGCCGAACAATATGGGCAGAAGATGTTGTACGCCGAAAATTTGGCCTACGCACCAATCGTTCATGCATTCATCAAGCGCGCCGCGTCCATTGGTTCGGTGACTCATATGTCGTTTCGCACAGTGCAGTCACTGCCCGCGTGGGGCGACTTCACCACTGCCGAATGGGGTGGCGGCGCACTCTTTGATCTGGGTGTGCATCCCTTGGCTGTTGCCGTACTCGTTGGTCGAGCAATTGGCGCTGGCGAAGTTGTCGCCGTGTCAGCCAAACTTGATGGAGAGATCACCGACACACACGCCGAACTTGAACTGACATTCACTAATGGCCTCACAGCAAGCGTTGTTTCCTCGTGGCAAGGTTCAGAAACTCCTGAATGGAATTTTCAGGTGGCTTCAGATCAAGGTGTCGTTCGCGCCGAATTGATGCCGCATCTCGTTCTTGAACACAATGGCGAAGAAGTTGCTCTGCCAACCCCAACTGCACCAATCCCCTTTATCCAACAATTCGGATATACCGGCCAACTGCAAGCAATCGCCGACGACCTCGAAAACCACACCACGCCATTCATGGATATGACTTTCGGGCGTTGGATGATGGAGATCGTGTGCGCTGGGTATGTATCGGCACGAGAGAATTCAACAGAAGTGGCAGTGCCGAGCGGCTGCGACCGATTTACTGCTCCGCTGCAACTGTGGAAAATGACATGAGATTTTGTCGACTCTTTGTCACCACAATTGTGGGTTGCGCGTTGGTGCTTAGTGCATGTGGAAATAACGAATCAACAGCAAGCACAACGTCACCCAGCACCGAAGCACCGACAACGACTATTGCATTACCTCCCGAGGTACCCACATCAACAGTTGCTCCTACGACAACGGTTGCTCCCGATCCGTACGCATCGTCTGGTTGGTTGGCAGCCGAGAATGCATTGCCCGGCACCGATGCTTGGCGCATCGCCAAGAAAGTTCCAGGCGCAAAACTCATCACCGCAGATGGAGTGATTGAGGGCTACGCCGACACCACGAGCGCTCAACCTGGTGACGTCGTCGCGCTCTTCGTCGCAACTGACGCCCCAACCTGGCATGTTGAGGCATACCGCATGGGCTGGTATGCCGGGATGCAAGGCCGCCTCATATGGACCTCTGACGAAACACCGTCAACGTGGCAACTCGACATGTCCACCGACAGCGATACCAAAATGTCGCGCGCGTTGTGGGCTCCATCGCTCACCTTCACGATTGACAATTCGTGGCCAACTGGTTCGTATTTATTGAAACTTGTATCAAGCACAGCCGAAGCGCACTACGTGCCGCTCACTGTTCGTCGAGATTCAACAAGCGCTTCTCTTGTTGTCGTTTCAGCAGTAACAACATGGCAGGCCTACAACCCTTGGGGTGGCTGCACGCTGTATCAGTGCTTTGTTGGCAACCCTCGTAGTCGTGCCACTGTCGTTTCATTTGATCGCCCTTATGCCGCGTCGTACAACTGGGGTTCAGCGGACTTTTTAACCCATGAACTTCCACTCATCAGTTTGATTGAAGAACTCGGAATCGACACGGCCTATGTCACCGATATCGATCTTCACTCAAGTGCTCTTGATAGCGATGGTTCAACGAACCCCGTTTTGCTGAACCGCACTGCACTTCTCACAACTGCTCACGACGAGTATTACTCGACTCCCATGCGCGCATCTCTTGAGCGGGCTCGTGATGCTGGAATCAACTTGGCGTTCTTTGGGGCTAATGCCGTCTACCGCCACATTCGTCTTGAACCCAGTAGCGAAGGTGTTCCTTTCCGACAATTAGTGAACTATCGCACCGCCGATGACGATCCCATGACGGCCCAAGACCCCCTGCAATCAACCGTGCAATGGCGCAATGACCCAATCAACAAGCCCGAGTCGGCGCTCATTGGCGTCCAATACTTCGCCGCAGGCGTGAAGACCGCAATGAAACTCGTCAACACCGACAATTGGGTTTTTGCTGGAGTCGACTTATCGACCGGTCGGACTTTGCGCAAGTTAGTCACCATAGAAGCCGACGGACTTGGTCATTCGAATCAAGAGCCAGACAATCTTGAGGTACTGGCGAGCTCTCCCGTTACGTATAAAAAAGTCCGCTACAACCATGCGATGACTTATTACTCGGCCGAAAGTGGTGCTGGCGTGTTTGCCACGGGCACCATCGGCTGGATTCAAGCACTAGATACAACAAGTTGGGGCGACGAGAAGGTTTCGGCAGTGGTTCGCGGAATCACGACGAATGTTTTACAAGCATTCGCATCTGGCCCAGCCGGCGTTGCTCATCCAAGTGTGAGCAACGCCAGCCGTTATCGAACTTCGGTTCAACCAGTTAACGAGGACTAATTCAGCCCGCAGCGTTCAATGAACTCCGCGGCACAAAAGTGAATACTTCACCGCTGACCAAATATGCCCACATAGCGTTCAGTTGCGGAGATGCGACACCGACAACTTGGTATTCATAAAACCAAACGTCCGACGGGTCAGTATCTCCATCGCTCCAAAACCGTCCATCCTCGTCCGATGTCGCTCCTGGTAAGAAGTCAGCCGAAGTCGCTGCATTGCAAACACCACCTTCAAGGACTGAACGGAATGCGTTGCTCGCTAACGAGACAGCGTCTCCATCATCTTTATATTCAAAAAACTCTCCAACGCCATTTCGAAATACAAGTCCATCAAAATTTGTAAATGCTTTTCCGGAGCAATCACTTGACGTAAACGCATGGAAGGAAATGTTGATGTAATCTCGAGCAAGATATTGCCAATCGTCTCCGGTCCAGTAATAACCCCCATATGGGTTCTCCAACTGAATGTCGCCGAAGTCTTCGCCACCTGACCCGATGATCGCAATCGCGTCACTCTTGTTGTCAATGGCAGTTTCGATTTCGGCAATCGACGTTGACGTGTAGTAACCCGTAACGTCCACCAAAATGTCGGCGGTCGCACCAGCAACCCCCATTGAGTCGAACCACACTTCGAACGTCCCGGCGTCGGTGCCCGAAGTCGGCAAGTTCACGGTGATTGAGTTGGCCACAGTTTTACGAGCTTCAAAGTTGATATTCGAAGTCTGCGGAGCACCGGTTGCATCGGCCGGACGAACTGATACATAACCATCAGATGTTGAATTGACAACGGTGACGTTCAAGACAACTCCCGTTGAACCAGCAGGCATAACTGTCTGCGTGCCAGCGCCTGTTGGAATTGAACCAGTCACTTTGACATCGTGTGGCACCCCTGTCACGAACGGGCCAGCCCACAAAACGACCGCATCACGAGTGTCGAGCACACGAACCGGTGACACCGCAACAAAGGTTGAACTACTTGCAGGCGCTGTTCCGGCTTGAGCAAAGAGAGTGACACCGCCACCAAGGGAAACTGCGATTGCGGCTCCAATTGCTGCCCATCTGATGCGCAGTGCATGCGTCGAAACCGAGAATGATTTTTTGAATCTGTTTTCCGTCATGAGAAAACTCTAAAGACTTCAAGTCATCGGAGAAGTGATACTTGAAAAGTCAAGTGAAACGGGTGGGCGCTGAGGGACTCGAACCCCCGACCTCCTCGGTGTAAGCGAGGAGCTCTAACCAACTGAGCTAAGCGCCCGTCTAGATGTGAAAATCCTACCGTCACCTGGGTCGTTCAAAACGAGAAATGGCGGGTATCCACGATGTACGCGCCCCGCGCTACTACGGTTTTTCTTGTGGCAACCCGCCCTGGTGACGCTGAAAGCGAACTTCTTCGACAATATCTAGATGACATCGGGACGTACCCGTTGCTCAACGCCGATGATGAACGTCGTCTCGCTTCTCTCATTTTGGCCTCACGCGTGGCCCAAGAACGCCTTGATTTTGACCCAGCACCCAAAGGACGCGAGCGCACCGAACTCATGCGAACCCTCCATGCCGGCGACGATGCCCGTGCCCAATTCATCCAGTGCAACCTTCGATTAGTGGTCAGTGTGGCCCGCCGTTACGAAGGTGCCGGCCTCGGGTTATTAGACCTCATCCAAGAAGGCAACCTCGGCCTCATGCGTGCGGTTGAAGGGTTTGACCACGAAAAGGGTTTCAAATTCTCGACCTACGCAACCTGGTGGATTCGCCAGTCGATCGGTCGGGCCCTGGCCGATTCATCACGAACCATTCGCGTGCCATCGCACGTGCGTGAGGTCTATTCGCTCATTGACCAGAGCACCGAAAAACTGGCCGCCGAACTTGATCGCCAGCCCACAGTTGAAGAAATTGCTGAACTATCGGGCGTCAGCGCCGAGCGCGTCGCCCTCGTTCACCAACACCGTCGTCCATTGGTCTCGTTATCCACTCCCCTCGATATGGACGGCGACTCCGAACTTGGCGATCTGATTGCCGACGAAGGAGCGATCTCGCCATTTGAGTCTGCTGCTGCCGCTCTGGAGAAGAGGGCCTTGGTTCAACAGTTGCGCCGCCTTGAAGAACGTGAAGAAGAAGTGTTACGCGCTCGATTCGGTATCGACAATCATCCAATGACACTTTCGGAGATCGGCGAAAAGCTTGGCATCACTCGTGAGCGAGTTCGCCAGATTGAATCTCGAGCCCTAGGTAAGTTGCGTCACCCAAGTGTTTCGCGAGTGTGGCATGAAGGTCAGCGCTCAGCCGACGCGGTCTGAGCACTCGCTGCAACAGTTTTACAACGGCATCTTGTGGCGCGTCGCCAAAGCAAGATCAAAGATTCTATTTGGTGCCGCCACCGGAGTTCGTCGTGCCGCATGATCAAGAACAATGAGTTCGCGACCTTGGGCATCTTCGACTCGTACTCCAACTTCATGACAGATGAGATACGCCGCGGCGTAATCCCACACACCATGGGCACTCGGGCTCATATCAATGAATGCATCAACTGTTGAATCAGCGACATAACAGATATCTATTGCCGATGCACCAAACGATCGGAACTGTGCCCAACCCGCTTCATCTGGAGGACGGCCCGACACTGCAACGAGTGCCGCATTCCATTCAGTCAACGGTTGGCGCGACAATGCAACGCCATTTCTGAAAGCACCTTGACCTCGCGTTGCCCACCAACGCGTTCCGACGGCCTGATCGACGACCAAGGCCACAAATGGACCCTTGGAGTCAACAGCACATAACGAGGTGGCGTAATGCGGTATTCCACGACTCGCGTTCGTCGAGCCATCGAGCGGATCAATAATGACGACGATGCTCCGGTCAAGATTCTCTGAGCCACTTTCCTCCGAGAGTATTCCCACGTCAGCAGCGCGCAACATATCTAAGGCAACTTGATCCACGACTAGGTCGGCTGAGTATTGGGTGTCACGAAGACCAGATGGACCCCAATCTTCAATGCCTTTCAAAGCAGCCCCGATTGCATCTGCTACATCGTTCAGCAACTGAAGTGTTTGGGTTGCGTCCATCTCAACGAGGGTAGTGCGCCCATTGCCCATTATCCTGGTCCCTGTTTCAAAGGACGGATTATGGCTTTCATCGATGTTGCAGGATTTGTCTCTGACATGAAGAGTCACGCCATCGATCATGGCTTTCACGTTCACGACGAACGCCACTTTGTCGAGACGTATTCACTTCGCCAACTGTGGGAAGTAGATCTGCATCCCGAAGAAGCCTGCGACGGACCGATCGACCTACATCTCTCGCTCGAAGTAGACCCACGCGCGCTCTTAGGTTTCGAAGATGAGATGGGCAAACTTGAAGATCCATCTGATGAACCGCCGCAAGGTTTTGAATTTCCTTTACTTTTCACGTGGACCCTTCCCCCGCTCACCAGCCGACCCGACCTCTTGGTACTTGCAACCGACCTTGCCGGGGTTGGCGGAACCGATCTACCGCTTGAAGTTTCGGCAATTGATTCGACAGCTTCGGTGATTGATGCCCCCGAACACCGCTTGTCAATCGTCGCGCGCCTGAGCGTGTCGCTTGCCGATGTGTACGCCAATGACGATTCATCTTTTTGTGGTGTCCTTGAGAAATGTAGTGAGGTCAGTTTGTTCCTTCTCGAAATAGCCCCGTCATGGATGTCTGAATCGTGAAGTTTTGGGTAATTACGTGTCTCACACAGTCGGGCATGAAATACTGAGATCATGAATGTTGCCGAACTCATCGACATCTTGCGCGACCTAGACCCTGAAACAATCGTCGAAATGGCCATCGTTGCCCCAGTGACCGACCGCTCCGATGACATCACTGTTGATCAATACGAAGTTGAAGGCGTCTTGCCTCGCGACCCTGCCGATCACGATGGCGAATCTGTTGTTTGGTTAATCGGCGGCGAAGCACACGATGTCGACGAATTCGTTGACGCCATCGAAGGTGCTGGCGACAATGTGCAAACTGGCGAATACGCCGATGTCATTGACATCGAGCGCGGCGCCGAAGCCCGCAAAGCCATCTTCGGAGTCTGAGCCCGCTCGGTCATCAAACAGGGTGCAATGACCACACTGCGCCATACCCATCGGCGAGAATGGATCATGGCATTTGGTCAACCCGCTGGTCCGCCGGCATCACATTCGCAGATGAAGCAGTTGCTTGAGCTTCTGAATGCTGCAGGCCACACCGACTTTCGTGATGCTCGCGGTCCCATGCAGTTCAATCAACGCCAAGCCGGCGGAAAATTCACCCGACAAGAAGCCGAAGGCTTTATTGCACAACTTGAAGCCGAGTCTGAACTCAATATTGAAACGCCACCCGAAGTTGTCGTCGCGCGATCAATTAAACCGACTCCGCGGGTTACTAGTTCTGAGAAAACTATTCGCGATTTACCTGATTCGGTTTTGGCTGCCGAACTTCAACGCCGCGGCTGGATTGTCGTCGAGCCGTAAGCACAACCAACAATTAGTCGGCGAACAACGGTGACAAGATCAGACAATCGGCCGTTGACAAATTGCTTGCCGTCGGAATGTCGTACACAACAGCGATGCGCAACAAGGCCCGAACATCTGGATCATGCGGTTGCGGCTCAAGCGGGTCCCAAAAGAAGATCAGCATGTCAACTTGTTGTTCGCAGATCATTGCCCCAAGTTGCTGATCGCCGCCAAGTGGTCCACTCTTCAAACACTTCACATCCAAGCCAACCATTTCGATCAACATGCGCCCGGTCGTCCCGGTTGCGACAAGCGAGTGCTGACTCAGACGTTCTTTGTTGTTCTTGGCCCACTCGATGAGTAGGTCTTTCTTATGGTCGTGAGCAACAAGCGCAATGGTGTGCGTGGTCATACTCACACTCTCGCACACCACCGTGGTCTGATCTTTGTGACATTGGTGGGGCGGGCAGGACTTGAACCCGCGACCAAGGGATTATGAGTCCCCTGCTCTAACCAACTGAGCTACCGCCCCAAAAGGCACAGGGCCCGCCTCTGGCGGACCCTGTGTTATGTGCTCCGAGAGCAGGGCTCGAACCTGCGACCCGCTGATTAACAGTCAGCTGCTCTGCCAGCTGAGCTATCTCGGAAGGCGAATCCGAGGATATCAGCCGAGGGGTCAATGCCCAATGGTCAGATACTGATCAGACCGGTCTCAATCGAGATTGATCGGCTCTTCATCGGCAGCGGTGAACTCGGCCGCTGGAGCGTCTCCGAGACCGGCAGCGATGCGCACCTTTTCGGCGACCTCAACCATGATCTCGGTGTTCTCCATAAGGAAGTTCTTGGCGTTTTCACGACCTTGACCCATTTGCTCGCCGTCGTAAGTAAACCAAGCACCAGACTTCTTGATGATGTTGAGATCGACGGCCATGTCGAGAACCGAACCTTCACGGCTAATTCCTTTGCCGTACATGATGTCGAATTCGGCCTGACGGAATGGCGGTGACACCTTGTTCTTCACAACCTTGACGCGGGTGCGGTTACCGACAACTTCGGCACCATCTTTGATCGACTCAATACGACGAATGTCGAGACGCACTGATGAGTAGAACTTGAGTGCCCGTCCACCAGGAGTGGTTTCGGGTGAACCGAACATCACACCAATCTTTTCACGCAACTGGTTGATGAAAATAGCGATGGTGTTGGACTTGTTGAGGTTGGCGGTCAACTTACGCAAGGCCTGGCTCATCAAACGAGCCTGCAAGCCCATGTGGCTGTCGCCCATGTCGCCTTCAATTTCGGCCTTCGGTGTCAATGCCGCCACTGAGTCGATGACGACGACGTCGAGAGCACCTGAACGGATGAGCATGTCGACAATTTCGAGAGCCTGTTCGCCGGTGTCGGGCTGCGAGATCAAGAGTGCATCGATGTCAACGCCAATAGCGCGGGCATAAATGGGGTCCATTGCGTGTTCGGCGTCGATGTAGGCACAGATGCCGCCGTTGCGCTGAGCCTCAGCCACGACATGCATCGCGAGGGTTGACTTACCCGAAGATTCTGGGCCGTAGATCTCGACGACACGGCCACGGGGCAAGCCGCCAATTCCGAGAGCGACGTCAAGTGCCAAGGCACCGGTCGGGATGGCTTCGATGGCCATGTCGGTCTTGTCGCCCATCCGCATGATGGAACCTTTGCCGTATTGCTTGTCGATTTGGGCCAGGGCCATTTCAAGGGCTTTTTCACGATCGTTGCTCATTGCATTGCCTTTCGCTGTTGTGGTGGTTGTTGCTGTGGGTGTTGGTTTGTTTGCCATAACTTGGACCGTACGAAGTGGGTGTTGCACAGTAGTTGTGCGGGCACCCGTGTACGGCGAATAACAAGAGCGTAACTACGAACGAGTGTTCGGTCAAGCATTGTCGATACGAACAGGTGTTTGACCTGCTCAGAGGGGGTGCCGAGACGGCCGATTAGGACTGATGTGCCAGCCAGGCCTGAGCCTCTGCCACTTCGTCGACACCCATGGGGCGAAAAATCAGGTCGATAGCCATCCACAAAGTGTGGGTCATCGGCCACGTCAATATCGGGAAGACCAGTGCCGCCGAAGCCAGCACGATGTACAAGGTGAGCACCGGCACATCAGGTGCGGTGAAGGCAACGGCGATACCTATTGCAGCCATGATGAGCACGATGTTGAGCACCGATGCAATCGTCATTGAGCCGAGCTCATGACCATCAGTCTCACGAGTGCGTTTGATCCCGCAACCAATGCATCGTTCGCCTTGTTTAAACCAAGAAGTAAACCAAGCGCTGCGATTTGCACAACGAGGACATTGTCGCAATAACGCACGGCGAATCATTTTGCCCGTTGATGGCAAACTGTTTTCGCTTTGCGTCATTTAACTAATTCGTCAACGAATTCGCTAAAAACATTGGCGTATCGCATTGCTTCTTCATTGGTGTGCATGATTGAGATCAGCCACTGCTCGTCTAGGCCTGGCGGCAGCAAGATGCCACGGTTAATTCCGTGAATCCACTGCGCGAATGCAATATCGAGATCGGTCTTTTTGTAGTCGCGATAGTTGCGAATTGGTTCTGGCGTCCAGGTGACGCAACCCTTCGCACCAAACTGCACTGTGTGGGCAGGTAGCCCAGCGTCGTCGATGATGTCATTACATGCATCGACCAACATCTTGTTGCGACCAATCGCAGCAGCAGTTGCTTGAGGCGTGCACACTTCTGACAAAACCGCTTTCGCAGCCGCCATACACAACGGGTTTCCGTTATAAGTTCCGAGGTGAATGACGCGGCCCATAGTGATTTGGTCCATGTATTCGCGCTTGCCGCCGAAGGCACCAAGTGGTAAACCACCACCGATTGATTTAGCGAGAGCAACAAGGTCTGGTGTCACTCCTAGTGCACCAGTTGCCCCTCCCCAACCAGCCGTAATGCCAGTCTTCACTTCATCAAAAATCAACAAGGTTCCGTAGCGCGAAGTGATCTCGCGCACTGCCTGCAAATATCCGTCATCGGGCAAACAAATACCGATGTTTTCCATGACGGGTTCGACGATGAAACATGCGACGTCTTCGTTGCGCAAAACGCGTTCAAGTGCTTCGGCATCGTTGTAAGGAATCACGATGGTGTCATTCAACACAGCACGAGTAACACCTGCTGTCGCTGGCACTGAGTTCGGTCGATCGGCTGGACCTGCCACATCAAGTGAGGGCTTCATCGAGATCATGACTTCGTCATGATGGCCGTGATAGCCGCCTTCAACCTTGACAATCTTTTCGCGACCGGTTGCACCTCGCGCGACACGAATCGCGTCCATAGTTGCTTCGGTTCCCGAGTTGGTGAAACGCCACATCGGTAAGCCGTAACGTTCGCCCAACAACTCGGCAACATCGGCATTGAGTTCACATGGTGTCACGAACAAAGTTCCGTTATCGAGTTGCTCGTCAATGGCGCGCCGCACGACTGGGTTGATATGCCCACTAAACAAAGCACCAAAGCCCATGTCGTAGTCGACGTATTCGTTGTTATCGACGTCCCACATTGACGCGCCACGAGCCGCCTTCACCACAATCGGGTGGGGGTCGTAGGCCTGAAAACTTGAAGGCACTCCGAGTGGCATGACAAGACGAGCTCGTTGTGTCGCTTTTTGCGAGCCTTGAGTTCGATGTGCGTACAGCGCGATTTCGCGTTGCGTGATTTCCTTCGCTCTCCAACTAAGGCTGTGAGCATTGGTTATTGCAGATTCCGTGGAGGACACGGTTAAACACCCCTTTTACGGTTGCCGTCACCCTAACACCAAAAATGGACGGGGCGTAACAAGAGAGTTTCAATTGAATGAACGGTGCGATTTGTCGTTCGATATGGCAGAATAGGCACGTCACATGGTGGGCGTAGCTCAGTTGGTTAGAGCGTCAGTTTGTGGTACTGAAGGCCGGGGGTTCGAGACCCCTCGTTCACCCAAAATATAAGAAGTCGCTGGTTAGCCAGTCCAAAAGTCGGTCAGATACATCGACCGAAGTGTTGGTTGATCTACACTGCTTCTTCTCGTTGCGCACCTCTAGCTCAATGGCAGAGCAGTGGACTCTTAATCCATTGGTTCTGGGTTCGAATCCCAGGGGGTGCACCATTGGTGTGTTTTTCTAGTTGCGTGTAGTGCGCTGTGTGCAGGGCTTTTCATTGAAAACGCATCTTGCTGTTTTGTTCAGTTCGGCTGGTTCGGTGCACATTCGGTGCACATTTCACTTCTTCGGTGCACATTCGGTGCACATTTGAACGCTTCCGATTCGAGTCGGGTTAGTTTGCTCTTTCGTAGACAATCAAGATCCAATTGTTCTTGTCCGAATGAAGCATCTGGACAAACTTCCATCCTTCTTTCTCATGCTTGTCTAAGGAAATTTGCACAAACTTCTTTCCTGAGATCAACACGGGTATGTGATCAACCTTGTATCTGCCGTTTGCCTGTTCTTCGTCATCTTGATCCTTCTTACCAAAAGCCATGAAAGGTTCCCATCGTCGTTGTAGTGGTCACCGTAGCCGAAGTTTGATCCACCTCGGTTCGGGCCGGTTCGGGGATAATTCCGAGTGGGGGCTCGGGGTGTGTTGATCATTGCAAAAAGAAAAGCGTTCAAGCGCATTCCTGAAGTCCCCAAAGTGTTTTTGAAGCAAGTGGTCGGGGGCGTAACGCAAGCACCAAAAAAGCGTTCTTTTTTATGGACTCAACAGAAGCCCCCGCCCTCGTTTTGACAATCTCTTTCAGGACGTATTTGGGAGGAATCAGCGAAGTCAATATCTGACATTTGATCTTGATATGTCATTTAATAGTTTCAATTACTGTTAGAAAGCCTTATGTTCGTAAAATTGGTCGCTTCTCCACTATTGGTTCTTCTCTTGATTGGATGTTCATCGGGAGGCTCAACTCCGCCGGACATAAGTTCAACACAGGCGATTAGCGAAGGATCGATTACTCAGTCAAATTCGCAAAATAGCGAAGTTACTTCAGTCTCCCAATCGCCCAGCAGAGACACAGTTCTGGCCGTTAATCGCTGTATCGAAAGTTCGGAAAATGCAATTAACGCCTTAGATTTGTGGTTTTCAGATGGAGTAATCTTACTCTATGAAGTTGAGCCTGTTCAGGAAGCAATGACACTCGCCTCTACGGATTGTGAAGAAGCTGCTCTTCAGGCGAAAACCGATGAACTGAGACAGTTAACCGCAGGTATCAACTTTTTTCTTAATGACGTTAACTCCACAAACGTGGCTGTCGGTCTCATCTATTTGGTTCTAATAAATGGCGAAAATGCCACATGGGATCAAATTTTTACTGATTCTTTTAGAGATGCATTAGCACTATTTCTAAAGACAACTTCCAAATTCGGAATCACTTCAAGTTGATAACAATTTGAAAATTAGTTAGTGAGTTCTTATATCGCTGGGTTCTTCTTGGCTGGTGTGACCATGTTGGTTCTTTCTGCTTGTGGTTGTTAGTCGTTTGGAATGCTTTTGATTGTCTTTGTCAAAAGAAGGTTGAGGTCATGTGGTGTCGTCGTGGATGCCTTCGGGTGCGCTTCGGCGGTGAAGTCGTCTGCAAGTTGTTCAGCAATTTGCAGTGAGCGAAAGTTGCCTTTGATGCAAAGTGGCAACGGACCTAGTGAATGTTGAGTGCGTAGTTTGTCGGTGAGTGCGCGACGGGTGTTGTCTTCAAATAGCGGTGAGCAAAGTTCTGGCGGTTGAAGGTGAAGGTATCGCTTGAGTGCGATCTCGATGACATGACCATATGAGCCGAGAAAAAGTTGCTCTTGATCTAGTTCTTTTTCATCTTCCTTTTCTTCTTCCTTTTCCGATTTGCCTTTTTGCGTGTTTACCTGCACAGATGATGATTTGCCATGACGCACCCGTGCGTCATGTACTGCGTCACCCTTTGCGTCATGTACTGCGTCACCCTTTGCGTCATGTACTGCGTCACCCTTTGCGTCACTAGTGAAAGGAATTGAGGCAGGGAACAGCAAACGGTAATTGTTTGTCCCGTTCACTTTTCCATGAGGCTTGATCGCTTTCATTTGTACAAGGGAATCAAATACTCTTTGCACAGATCGACGGTCAAGTCCTGTGTACTGAGCCATTGTCGGCGTACCGACAAACATCTGAAGCGTCTTGTCGTTTGCGCTTGCAAGAAGTTGCACATACACCTTCAACTCTTGACCCGTCATAGGAAAGGATTTGTGAAACGTCGCTTGATGCAAGATGTAGTGATCCAAAGCGTGCTTCATGGCCGGTACTGCTCATGATGAAGATGAAGTAATATCCCAATGAAAGCAGGGCTGTTGTGATGACCATCGACTGTCACAGCGGTTCTGCTTTTCAGCTGACGGGCTCTGGGTAACCCAAAGCACTTCGAAGATGCGACACGCTCACGACGCATCGCTTGCCGATTCGCAACACGGGAACACCAGCCATCAGAAAGCCTGTTTGCTTGTATGCGCTGTGCGCTGTTGATTTGGCGATACCCAGAATCATTGAAGCCTGTGAGACAGACACGGTGACTCTGGTTGGGTCTGCAAGTAGTTCGCTTGCGCTGGGCTTCGCTTTTGGTTCGGTTGGGTTTGTCATGCATCTATTTCTAATGTGCTAACTTGTTGAAGAAGTATCAGAAACCGATATGAAAAAGTGATACAGAAGGAATGCGTCGATGGCATCCAGCAAGAAGGCAACTAAACAGAATTGGCTATTGACCGAATGTGTCGTGCCTTTGGGGAAAGATCGCAACAACGACTTCACCATGCAGACCCTTGTTT
>Ga0209086_10001119_pt1 | contig 21940 bp, 20 predicted proteins | sample M_130207_XF_Meta_FD_187312 | JGI IMG/M metagenome (GOLD analysis project Ga0209086, IMG submission 187312) | Freshwater microbial communities from Lake Montjoie, Canada to study carbon cycling - M_130207_XF_MetaG (SPAdes) (version 2) | ecosystem: Environmental > Aquatic > Freshwater > Lake... | reverse complement strand
GTTTTGATTGCGACTTTAAAAAAACGTCCATCGCCACCTGTGAAGAAGAGAATGACATGAAGCTGGAAATCATTGCGCATGCCCCGCGTATGACTATCGTGCTCGCCGGTCGCCTGAACGCGGATGCGGCGCCGAGTCTTGAGGCGGTGCTTGACCAGCAACTTCATGAGATCACCGAGTTGGTGTTTGATGTGGACGGCCTTGAATATGTTTCGTCAGTTGGGCTGCGCGTTTTCCTGCTTGCACAACAGAAGATGAAGGCGGCTCACGGAACCCTGTTATTGAAGAACGTGGGTCAGCCGATCGCAGAGATTCTGGAGGTGACTGGCCTCGAGCGCATCTTGCATTTCGAGCGCAAGCACCGGCAGTTGTCGATGGAGGGTTTGAAGATGATCGCCAAGGGTGCAAACGGCGAGTGCTATAAAGTGGATGAAGAGACCGTCGTGAAGTTGTACTTCGACTTCGTCGACAAGGGGTGCGCCGAAAGAGAAAAAGCACTTGCGACAAAGGCGTTTGTCGCTGGCGTTCCAACCGCTCTCTCCTTCGACGTGGTGCAGTGCGGCACTCGCACGGGCGTGATGTACGAGATGCTGAAGGCGGACACGCTGGCGCTTTACATGGAGAAAAATATCGAGCGCCTGAATGATGTGGTGGCGATGTATGTGCGCTTTTGCAAGCAGATCCATGCGATTGCGGGTGACACAAACAACTTCCCAGATGCTGTCACGCTCGCGTGCGGATATGTGGATGCGTGTGAATTCTTCAATGATCGCCAGCGTGCGTTTCTGAAGGAGCGACTGATGCGCACCGAGCGGTCCGGCACGTTGATCCACTGGGATCTTCATCCAGGCAACATCATGATGCAGGGCGACAGCTTGTGCCTGATCGACATGGGCGACATGGCGGTGGGCACGCCATACTTTGATCTTGGGCAAATCAAACAAGTGCTGCACTATTACGCAGGCCTGGGTCTATGCCACAAGTTCATTGGACTTGGCGACGCCAATGCGATGCGCGTGTGGCAGATGTTCGTCGCTGGCTACTTCGACAATCCAGATCCGGTCGCGTTGAAAGCGATCGAGTCGGACATTGATTTTTATCGCGCGATCAAGAATGTGTACCTATATCTGTGCAGTAGCGGCGGCGAAACTATGCGTGTACGACGCAAGGACTTCATCTTCCAAATGCTGCCGAAGGAGTTTGCGGATTTGAAATGAGTGATTTGCTGGTGGTCGCGCTTGGCGGCACGCGCCAATCGAAAAGCGATTTTCAATCAACAAAGTCACGCCCGCGCGGGTTGAGTGTGCGAAGGCAAGCACAGTGTTGCGACGAGCGCCATAAGCATGCCCAATACAAAAACGCTGTGACCAACTTGCAGCGCGGCGAGTGTGGTGTCATGAAAACCTTGGATGATCACGCCGGGGACCACTTGCAAAATTGCCGCGAAGAAAATCCCAGAAAAGTTCACAATGGAAATCGTCAAGCCAACCATGTGTGGCGCGACCATGCGTGTTGCAATTGAAAACGCCAGAATGCTGGTACCCAAACCCAGACCAATAAGAAACATATTGATGCAGTCCACCCACAACGGCCAATCTGCAACATTTGTCACAATCCATTCAGGCGGAAACATTAAATCAAATATGTAAGACAGGATGCTGATGACAATTCCAACAATCAGCAATTTCTTTGCGCCGAATCGCGTGCTTAGAATTCCGGCAATTGGTGCGCCAATCGCAGTGGCGAGAAAGAAAACGCTATTCAGAATGACGCTTTCGCGCGGCGTCCAACCCCACGCTTCTTGTAATGGAATATTCCAAAATCCGCCGAAGCCCAAGACCATGCCACAAGTGCCGCCATAAATCAGCGCCGCCAAAATCACTTCACGAATTCGAATCACGCTGATGATTCGTTGCATGAATGTCAGAGTGATTGGAATCGTGTCGTTGGTTTTCACAACGCGTATCGGTCCAAAGAGTTCGCTGCGAATCGACCACGCGCATCCAATCGCTAGAGGCACGCCGATCAACGCGGTCACGAGCATCGTCTGACGCCAACCTACATGTTCGCCAAAAATGTCCACGCCGAATTCGCCAAGTGCGCCGCCAACTCCAAGCGCGGATTCGCCAAGGCCAATAGCAAGAGCGAAACCCGCCGGCGAAAATGCGCGCTGTGCAATCACACCCAATCCTGCAAATGAAAAAGAGCAAGCGCAACCAAGGCACGCGCGACACATGATGAGTTCAAGCATCGTTGTGGAACGCGAAAAGAAATAAATGCTCGCGGCGCTGCACAAAATTCCAAGTGGAAACAGCATGCGTAGACCAAGTCGGTCCAAGAGCAGTCCGCCAGGGATTTGGAAAAGCCCATACGAGACGAGAAATGAAGCAGAAACAACGCCCGATTGAAGCAGCGTGAGTCCCAGTTCTTTGGCGATCAGCGGATGCAATGGCGCGTATGAAGTTTGCGCCGTGAGTTGATAGAGCACGAATAGTTCGGCGAATACAAACGCAATCACGCCGGTGCGCATGGAAATTTTTCGTGCTGTTATTGGGAAGACTTGCACTGGCGAAGAATACAAATTACGAAGTGAGCGACCGCATTTCGCCGAATGTTTTCGCCGAATGTTTTCGTCGACCCCGTACCTTACGGGCAGAACGACGTGTTGCACTCTTACGATTTGCCCGTAAGCAGGGGGGTGTGCGCAAGGCTTGAAGCGACTCACTCTATCGCTGCGTAGTTACACTCACTTTGTGGAATCAACGCTTCACAGTGGATTTTTCGGGCGCTCGCCCGCGACACTGGAAAAGCGAATTCATATCGATTCAGTGAGACCAATATGACCGCGAGCGAGAAATCAATTCTGCATGCTCTGGAGAACAGCATGTTCATGTTCCCTGAGATGCCTGGACACTGGGATCTACCGACTTTCCCTGGGCTTCGAGCTCATGCCACACCAGAAGTGTCACATCTGTTCGGCAACATGGTGGGCGTATCCACTCTGACACAAGAGAATGCAGACTCCGTCATCGCGCAGGTGAAGGATTTTTTCGCCAAGCGCGGTCACATGGTTGGATGGTGGCTCAATCCATCATCCACGCCGCTCGATTTGGTTTCTCGGCTAGAGACCGCGGGATTCTCAAGAGTGATCGAACAAGCCGGGCTAGTGCTGACAGACATGCAGCGCGACATACGGTGCAATCCATTGGTGACCGTGCGCAAGGCGACCATCGCGGATCGAGAGAATCTCATTCGCCTATACACAGTCGCTTATCCCATTCCAGAAAAATTGGCCGCTATTTATTGTGACCTGTTGTGGCGCATTGAATCCGCAAATCACTATCTCGCGTTTCTGGATGGTGTCAAGGAGCCGGTGTCGGTCTCCAGCATGTTCTCGCCTCCAAACAGCACCATCGCGGTGATGCAAGGTGCGGCCACGCTCAACGAACATCGTGGACAAGGGATCTATACGGCGATGATGGCGAAACGATTGGCGGACGCTCGCGCCATGGGCAAGGACACGGCGGTGTTGCAAGGCGATCGCAAAACGTCCGCGCCGATATGCGTGAAGCTCGGATTCAAGGACGTTTGCAGCATTGATTACTATGTGTGGGGCAATGCCTGAAGTCGATTGTTCAGCGCGACGCGCGATTGACGGAGAGTTGAAAGTTTGATTTTCGTAGACCGACACCTTACGGGCAGAACGACGTGCTGCAGTCTTACGATTTGCCCGTAACAGGGGGTGTGCGACTGAATCCAAGTCGAAGTAACTTTCGGCGATGATCATCCCGCTGAAATACGTTCGTCTCTTTGTTGATGCCGCGGGTCTTTCGCATTTCGAAGAGTGCACGCTGCCGCTGGAGACACGCAATTTCGCACCACCGACTACACCGCTTGAAGTTTCCGAATTCATTCCAGCTGCTGGATTTGCCGTGGTGCGCTTCGCTGCCGATTGGACGGGACCGTGGCATCCTTCACCTTATCGACAGTGGTTTTTCATGTTGTCAGGTTCGCTCACTATTACGGCTTGCGATGCAGCGGAGCGCACGCTGTGTGCGGGCGACGCGATTCTTCTTGAAGACATGGGAACGAAGGGCCACCTGACGCGCGTCAATGGCGGCCAGCAAGTGGTCGCGGTTGGCATTCGCAGTGGATTTGTCGGGCGCTCGCCTGCTTGAAATGGGCAACCAGTGTCGAAAAACGACACGAGGCGCCCATTTCAAGGTTCTTCGGCAAGCCAAGCATTGCGCGCTGCGCAGAGTTCGATGACGCGATCGAGCACTTCGCGCGGCATCATCAATCCTGTCGGATTATGCGGAGTGGGGATCTAGATCAATCGTGTGTTTGGCTGGACGCACGTTCAAGTGCCGATGCGAAACACTTACGGGCAGAACGACGTGTTGCAGTCTTACGATTTGCCCGTAACAGGGGGTGGGGCACGCGCTCACTGCTTGAATTTTTTCACGAGAGCGTCGGCACCGAATCGCAGCACATTGATGTCGGATCCAACCGCAACAAATGTGTATCCCCACTCGATGTAACGGCGCGCTTCTTCCGTATTTGAAGTGAGAATGCCAGCAGGCTTGCCGATCGCTTGAAGCCGCGTGACCGCACCGCGTATCGCTGCTTGCACGTCGGCATGCGCGGGATTTCCGATGTGTCCAAGAGATGCAGCGAGATCTGATGGGCCAATAAATATTCCGTCAACGCCATCAACATTGGCGATCGCTTCCAAGTGATTCAGAGCCGCCGCAGTTTCAATTTGCACGAGTAGGCAGATCTGCGAGTCGGCATCGGCAAGATAGTTGTCAACGCGGCCATAGTGACTTGCGCGAATGACTGGTGCGACGCCACGAATTCCAGCGGGCGGGTATCGCACGCTGGCAACCGCAAGTTTTGTCTCCGCTTCATTCTGCACATAAGGGATAAGAATGCTCTGTGCTCCAACATCAAGAATGCGTTTGATCGCCACGGTGTCCAGCCACGCTGGTCGAACAATCGCAGTTGTCTGTGCGGCGGAAAGCGCTTGGAGCTGCGAGACAATTCCTGACAACTCGTTGGGCGCGTGCTCGCTATCGATCAATATCCAATCAAAGCCACTGTCGCCGATTACTTCCACAGCAATATTGCTGCACAGGCTGCTCCATAGCCCGATTTGCAGGCGGCCTTCCTTGAGCGCTTGTTTGAAATAGTTCTGTTGTATTTGCATGATTCAATCTCCAGATGAAGTAGCACACTCGTCGTGCGTCACTGAGCCGTTACACTTGACACCCGAGAAACGAATTCCGATCAATCACACTTCGAAAGGTTATTGCAAAATGTCTACCGTAATCAAACTTGCCGTTCTTGTCCTTGTTTTCGCAGGAACTTTCATCCCTATGCAAGGTTGCAAGAATGGCCCGCCTCCAGTGATGTTGGCGCGGGTTCTTTTAAAAAATAGAGATCAAGACCTCGGTGTAATCGCGCAAGGATCTTCATTGAAGTTGGACAAATCTGCCGAGGGCACCGCGACTGTGGGTGAAGACTTCAAAGTCTCGCTCACATCGAAGTCGGGAGATGGACACGCGTGGCAATGCCGCACGCTCAATGATCCATCTCTTCTCGTCGATGCAGCATTCGAGACTCAGCCGCAGGGCACGGTTGCAGCGGGCAAAGAAATTCAAACTATTTATCAGTTGCACGCACGCGCCGTGGGCAAGGCAAAGATTGAATTCGCACTTGTGAACACCATTGATAAAAATAATGCGCCGTCGCAAACAATCAAGTTAGAGGTGGAAGTCAAGGCCGCGGCTTCGAAGTAGCGGCATCAATTCGATCTACTTTGGAGCAGGCCCACTGACATCAAGGTCTGGCTTTGTATTCCAACGTGGCTTCCAGCCGGCGCGATCGATTCGGCAACGCAGGATGACTGTGTTGTCGAGATCAAGGTCGGATGTCCATATCCATTTCGCATTCTTGAAATCGTTTTGGAAGAACGGTTCCTTCGGATCGATTCGCTCTTGCGTGTATTCAACTGCATTCGGCCATGTGCTGTCGTCGAATCCAGAGTTCTGCCATCCTTCTGGAAGCGGATCAGTTCGAACCTTTGGCTCTGTTGTGTTGCGATCAATAGGACCATAAGAGAAACACTTGGCTTTCCACTTTGCATCGGTCACGGTTCCATCGGCGAACTTTAAAATGAAACCGCCGTCACCAATTTGTTTGCCATATTCGCATCCAGTTTTTGGATCGGCGTTGTCTTTGGCAAGGACAGCGATGGTCATCGGATACTCGGGAAGAATGTCCACATTGACCACATTGTGCGGAAGGAAGTCGATGGAATCAACGGCGACCAACTTGCCGTTGATGTACATCGCAAACCAATTGTCGGCGTAGATACTTCCATGAATGGTGTCGCTCATCGCGGGTTTCACCATGCCGTCCTGCGGAGGTTTTCGTTTGCCGTCTTGACCGCCGCCGCGGCGTGGCGGATCTTGCGGTCGAGTTGTGTCTTGTGCGATTGTTGCGCCAGCCAACAGCAAGAGCATGCAAACAGGAATCCACTTTTTGACTTTCATTTCGAATCCTTCTTCATCGCTGCTCGAGTAGCGGTTGGCTTGATCGCGTACGAGGCAATCACTGTGCCATTCGATTCCTTCTCTTGACGCCCGCCGCTATTTTCGCCTAGCGATGCGCGGATGAAGTCGACGGTCGCTGCATCAGGAGTGACGCGCACGCGCACGTGGCCAGGGCTTCCAAGAATTGTTCCTGATGCGTAACCATATTCATCAGCACTGCGCGTTCCGCCAAGAGCATTTCCTGGTTGCGGCACGCACTGGTATGTCACGCCGTCGAGCTCACTGTGGACATACACGTGATCATGTCCGTGAAACACTGCGGAGACTCCGTTCTTCACTAAGAGATCGTGGATCGGCATCAGCCAATCTGGTCGGTGTGATGCAAATCCTGGAGTGCCGTCCGCATTTTCCCCGCCCCATTCGAAGAACGGTGCGCTCTCGACGCCACCGCGCGATTCTTGTCCGCCGAGGCCTCCGACTAGATGGTGAATGAAAACAAACTTGTACTTTGCCTTTGAGGTGGAGAGTGTGTTTGCAAGCCAGTCGTACTGCGCGCGGCCAAGTGTGCGGGACCAACTTTGATCCGTCGGTTCGAGTTTCTTCGCTGCAGCTTTATCACCGCCGCCGCCACCACCGCCAGCACGTTCAGTTGTTGGCCAAAACGGATCGAGCACGACGATCAACGCATCTCCCCAATTGAAGGAGTAGTAGTTGGACCCTCGCCCATCGCTCATTGTTGTGCGACCTGAATACATCCCACGATCGGCGCTTGCAGGCGCAACACCAATGACGGGAGCTGGAAAGCGTTCGGTGCGCATTGTGAAAGACCACGGCCCCATGTCATCCGCGCGTGTTCCGGCACTTCCAGATTCGCCGTCGTGATTTCCAAGCACCATGAAGAGCGGGGTATCAGCGCAGAGTTGTCCGAAGTACCAACGCTGCGCCTCGTACTGCGCAGTCGTCTGGTGAAAATCACCGCGGCGTTTGTCGGTCATGAATGTGTCGCCGAGATCCATGTGGAAATCCGGCGCATCAGCAAGCGCATTCTTCAATGCTTGGGTGTAGACCTTCGGATCCATGTTGGCATCGAGGTGAGAATCCGCTTGCACGGTGAATGTGAAAGGTTTGCCAGCAGGGGGCTGCGTGCGAAATCCATGCTCGCTTCCTGGTACCGCAGCGCCAGAACTTTTTCCAGAGTCTTTTTTTGTCAGGAGTTGATATCGATACTCCGTTGCGGGCGAAAGGTCCTTCAATTCGATCAGCGATACATGTCCAGGCTCGACATGAATCGGTGTCGTGCGGTGCCTTACAGGATCATTCGTGCGCCAGTATTCAATCGATGCCTCGACGGGATCCGAAACAGCAATCGATGCTGTGATGGATCGGTCTGTCGGACGAACGAGCACGATGTCTGATGCATGCGCTGGAACATCCGTATGGAATGTCGTCATGCGACTGATTAATGATCCACGCTCTGCACCTTGTCCGCCACCACCTTGTCCGCCACCACCTTGTCCGCCACGCTTGCCAGCATCGCCTTTTCCATTCTGTCCATCAGGTGGCGGTGGCGGTGGCGGAGGATCATCGCCAGCCGCACCATTTTCTCCGCCACGATCGCGTGCGTATCGCAGTTCCACTTCAGCAATCGAAAGTGTCGTGTCCTTTATCGCTGCAAGTAAATCAGTAAATCCCGCACGACCAGCGGCAAGCTTTGGTTGCGCAGAGAGCGCATACACCGTGACTATGTAAGACTTCTCGCCCGGCCCTTGCGAACAAGGAGGCGCATATTCGGCGCGCCGATTGACAGTGTTGATTCCCCAAGTGCCGACATCATGCTGACTTTCGGCGAGCGCCTTTGTGTCGACTGGAATTCCCCAAAGGACGATGTACGCATGTTCGTCAACACCTTCTTTGCCGCCAGGTGGAATGTGATGCATTGCGATAGCAACACTCTTAGTTGCGGCAGGAAGTCCACTCCAATCAATTGGCGGCGCAATGCTTTCGCCATCGCATGTGTACTTCTTCGCAAGCATTCCATCTGCGCCGATTCCTGCGGAGTGAACAATAAATCCGTCTTTCGTCGGCGCGATCGTGTGCTTGACCTCATCTCTTTGTTGCCCGCCGCCGCCTTGTCGGCCACCTTGTGGTCCACCTTGTTGTCCACCTTGTCCGCCGCGCTTTCCGCCGCCACCTTGCCCTCCACCACCTTGCCCTCCACCACCTTGCCCTCCACCTTGCCCGCCACCTTGCCCGCCACCGCGCGATTGCCGTGAATACGATTCCTCTCTCGTCTTGCCATTGGAATCGACGAAGATGAAATTCACTTTTCCAGATTCATCAATCGAATAATCAATTCGTGATGTTTTTCCAGCGACTTGATACGAAAGCGACCATGCCTTTGGCGCGGTCTGTTTGAAGCCGATGATGCTTGCGCCACGCAGCGGTTGCAATGACGGACGAAAAGGTGTTGCGTGAGCTTGCGGTGTGATTTCGTCTCCATTCACTGTGACCTTGCCACGCATTCCACCGTTGATGTATGGATAGGTCACGCTTGCGTGGTAGTGATATGAACGCGTTCCGCCATCGATACCTTGACCAGCAGGAACAGTGCACTCATGTCCGTTCCATTCATCGAGTGGGGCGGTTGCGCCAAGCGGGCAGGCGTTGTCCGCACTTGGCTTTGCCTTCGGATCGAACAATCCATAAATCGCAAATCCATCTAGTGCAAATGCGATTGGATTCTTTACGCCAACAACTTTCTGAAGTGCAAGCGGCGCGGCGTGATAGTGATAATCATCCGCGCGCCCGCAGTGACCGCCAAATTCATCTAACTCGCCGATTGCAAATGAATCTTCGCCGCGATTGTTGTACGCATTGAAAATCGGAATTCCGTTTGCGGCAAGTGCGATTGCGCCACGGCGTAATCCAGTCTTGCCCGAGACTGGATTTTCAGCCAGGGTCGGCTGAAGCGGTATCTGCCACGCATTCGCTCCGGTGTAAGCCTGCGGAATCGGCACTTGTTGCTGCCACGCGCGAATGCCAACCATCATTGTGAAATCAACTGGCGCGTGCGGCATTCCATCTGATTCCACATAGAGCCACTGCGCATCAGAACGCGTGCGAACGAATGGTGCGAACGGCACGAAAGAACTTGCCTGCCACGGCCCCACATCGGTCGGCGCCTTCGCTGCCCCGGGTGTTGGCGGTGTGAATGAGTATTCATTCATCGCACGCACCGCAACAAGTTTCGATTCCGCTTGGGCGCGATCGTCTTGACTCAGATCTGCCATTGGAATGCTGACGAGCGCTCCATCGTCGAGTTCAATCGTCACACCATCAGCGCGCACAGTCATCAGCGATGCCTCGTATTGCACGCCTTTGCGAAGGTCGTGCCAAGTTTGTGTGACAGCATCATGATGATGGTCATCATCCGATCCTGGCGGATGCGCTGAAGTGGGCGCAGCGAATGCGACGAGTGCGAGAGTTGCCAAAAACCCAAATTTCATGTGATCAGTTTTCATTTTTCGTTTCATGCGAGGCATGGTTGGATTGTCTGCATTTTTACAATGGGGACGGATTGTGCGAAATTATGCGCGCAGACACGTGAGGAATAAATTGATGTACTTGGAAAACGTCTTGAGACAATTCGCTGCGAATAACTCGTGGCGAGTGAGTGGTCCAGAATTTCAGTGCCGATGCGGCGCAATCAATCCCAGCGAAAGACACCCTTGCGCCACGCATAGATGTATGCGATCACACTGGTGCCGACGAAGAATGCAATTCGCGCGAAGAAGAGAAAGGCTTCGGGACTGCGCGGTTGCAATTGAGCGAACGAAACTGCCCATGGATAGAGGAAGACGATTTCAACGTCGAAGACTAGAAATGTCATCGCCATCACATAGAAACGGATATTGAAACGCTTCTTGGTGGTGCCGATGGCATCCATTCCAGATTCGTAAGCAAGTCCCTTGATGGCGCTTTCAACTTTCGGCCCAAGCAGCGAACTGACCACGATGTTGAGAATCGCAAAGCCAGCTGCCATCGCGATGACTAGGACAACAGGAAGATAGAAACCAATCGTGCTCATGGGAGGCGGAGTCTATCGCTTGAAGTCCGCATTTTGCAATCCGGTCGTAAGAATGCCAAACGATTTTTGCAGAAGCAACTGTTGCGCCCTCCCTGAGGGTGAGTGGAATAATCGCCAATACCACACGGCTTTTCATCATGCGAACGATCCTCCAACGATTCCTCGGACACCTGAATGAGCGCGAATGCTCGCAAGAAGATTGTTTCATATGCAACACATCGAAACGGGTAAGCCACCACGCCGTTGCTCCTTGTAGGTTGCCCATGCGGTTCACAAAATGGAAGTTCAAGCAGTGAGCAGGCGCCTAAAGTGATCCTCACTGATTCGAAATTTTATTTGAACAATATTTATGAACAACAGAAAAATTTATCTTGGTAAATCATGGCTATAACAAATCACTTCCTTGATGTGTTCAACGCGCTGGCGTGGCGGATACTCAACGGCCTAAAAATGAAGATGGTTCTCTTCGCCCCAACATCAGTCGGCGTGAATGATGACCTGATGTCATGTGATCAAGCCGTCGAGCGTGTGATGCAAGCAAGCGAAAAGAGCAGTTCATGAACGAGACACTCATAGTGCTCGAAGCACTGGTCGTGATTGCCGCCCTGATCATTTTGGCGCTAGGGATAATCGCGCTGGGGACAAAGTTGATCAGTCGCCCGAGCAAGATTGGCAAGGTTGAAATTGGCGCGCTTGTGGACTCGACACAAAGTGATCAGCGCGGCGCAGTGCGTTCGGTTCAATCTGCCGATATGCAGATCAACTCGCAGAGGCTTGATGAAATATGGACGCCGATGCACCTTGAGCGACTCGCGCACACCTACTGGCGATTTCTAACGCGCTGCACGCTTGGCTTGATTCAAATTCAATACACCGAAGAGGAGCGCTTTATCGTCTTGATTTGCAGACCATTCGTGCTCCTTGCATTTCGAAAGCCGGAGTATCAGATGGACGATCGTCGCGGCATTGTGCGCTGGCGGATTGAGCGTGGATTGCTGGTCGCAGCGCCTGGCGTTGACGGCGATGGATACTTGGAGATCGATGTTGCTCGCAAGCCTGGCGTGAAGCCTGGCTCGAGCACGCTTCATGTTGACGTTGAGATCGCCAACTACTTTCCTCAGATCGCAGTCTTATTTTCGAAATGGATCTATGCGGCAACGCAGTCAAAGATTCATGTGCTCGTCTGTTGTGCGTTCCTGCGCTCAATTGCGCACGGCGACCTCGCCGAATCAAGGTTGGTGCACTTTACGCCTATCAATCAACTGCCGACGCCGAGCGGCCCACGGCCTCGCGATCGCGGCGTGAGCTGATCTGGTCTGATGCATGATTTGTGAATTCACCGATTTGAAAGAAGTGAATAAAATGTTTGCAAATTAGAATTCAAATGGTATATTGCAAGGATGATCAAGCGCCTCGCCTTGCCGCTGCTCCGAAGGTCGCTCGCCCACTGGCCTGCGGCGGTCATCGTGGGTCCGCGCCAGTGCGGCAAGACAACACTGGCGAAGTCGATCGGCGGGGAGTACTACGACCTTGAACAGGACCGTGACCGCCTCCGTCTCGACATGGCCTGGGATCAACTCTGTGAAGGTCGATCGTTGGTCATTCTCGATGAAGCGCAGTCGTGGCCAGCGATTTTTCCGCGCCTTCGCGGTGCGATTGACGCAAAGCGACGACGCAATGGTCGATTTCTTTTACTCGGTTCGATTGCCCCTGCACTCATGACTTCGGTGAGTGAGTCGCTGGCGGGACGAATGGCCGTGCTCGAACTCACTCCCTTGCTCATGAGTGAACTTTCAGCGCAACCGATGCGCGATCGCAATTGGCTGTGTGGTGGATTTCCCGATGGCGGCATTCAACGACTGCGTGCCTTTCCAGAGTGGGGATCGAACTATGTCCGCTTGCTTGCAGAGCGCGACCTCCCAAATCTTGGGTTGTCATGCACGCCGCAGACGACCATACGACTCATCCGAATGCTCGCACTCACAAATGGTCAGCAGTGGAACGCATCAGAAATCGGGCGGAGCATGGGGCTTTCCTATCAGACGATCAACAGTTACACGGACTACCTCGAAGGGATTTTTTTGTTGCGGCGCCTGCCAGTGTTTCATGGCAACATGCGCAAGCGTCTCGTGAAGGCACCGAAATTGTTGTGGAGGGACAGCGGAATTTTGCACAGTCTGCTAGGCATCGAGAATGGTGACTCGTTACTCACGCATCCGGCGATTGGTGCAAGTTGGGAGGCGTTCGTTGTCGAACAGGCGCTGGGAGTGCTGAACGCCCTCGGTGTTCGCCATGGCGCATCGCATCTGCGCACGAGCGATGGCTACGAAGCGGATCTTGTTCTGGACTGCGCAGGTGAGCGATGGGTGATTGAGATCAAGTTGACTTCTAATCCTGGAGCACGTGCGTTCGATCGGCTCGACGTCTGCGGCAATTTGGCGAAAGCCACACGCCAGGTGTTGGTATCGCGAGTACCGACGGACTCCGCGAGCACAACGCGGCTTTCGTGTGGACTCGACCGATTCCTCCGCGAGATTAAGGCGTTGGCAAAACGGGCCAATGGTTGATCGTCCACCTCCCTCAATGATAGAAATTCGCTTTTCGATTTTTGTGTGAGAATGTCTATGCGAGAAGCACCGCGTTTTTTTGTTGCGTTTGTCAGACCTGCTCCCAGCGACTGAACGCATTCGCAGTCAACAGCGAAGCGGTCGCTCCGCAAAAATGCCATGTAACTCGATGTGAATCTGAAGCGATGACCAGAATGCAGTGCGTACTCGAACGCTTCAAGTCATAATCAAGCAATGTCGTGGCTTTACTTACTGTGCGCTGGAGTATTTGAAATCGTATGGGCGGTCGCGATGAAGCACACTGATGGATTCACACAGTTGTGGCCGTCGATCGGAGTCGTCGTCGCAATGGTCATCAGTTTTATATTTTTGGGAATTGCGATTCGACACATTCCACTTGGAACCGCGTATGCAGTCTGGGCAGGTATCGGCGCTGCGGGCGCAGCGATTTGTGGAGTGATTCTTTATGACGAACCAACATCGTTGTGGCGGGTCTTGTCTCTATGTGCGATTGTTGCGGGAGTTCTGGGATTGAAATTATTGCACGAGCCAGATATCGATGGCGTGAACGATCACGATGCGACGCATTCGGGTAACGCACGAAAGGGCGGGTGATCGATGGTGACTGGTGTATGGCTTGCGTTGTTCGCAGCAGGGTGCTGTGAAATTTTGGCAACGACGTGTGTGAAATTCAGCGATGGATTTCGCAAGGCAAAATGGATCGCAGGATTTGTTGTGACGATGGGTGCGAGTATTTTTCTGATGAGTATCGCCGTCAAGGTGATTCCAATTGGGAGTGCGTACGCAGTGTGGACTGGAATCGGCGCTGCCGGAACTGCCGCAGTTGGAATGATCGCCTTCAAGGAGTCAAAGAAAGTCGCGCGCATCGCTTGTTTGTTGTTGATTCTTGCGGGAGTAATCGGTTTGCGACTCTCTGCGGCGGGTTGAATTGATTGCTATACTGATCCTCCCTCACGGGGCGTAGCTCAGCTTGGCTAGAGCGCCTGCTTTGGGAGCAGGATGTCGTCGGTTCAAATCCGGCCGCCCCGATTCATTTCGCCTCAAGTTCTTTTTTGCGCAAAGTACGAACTTTGCGACTGAACTTTTTCATCGGTGCGTGCGATCCGCGCGTGTCTGCGACTCACGCTCTTCGAAAAGCCAACTTTCCGCCGATCCAAGCTGCCGGCAGATACGCAGCGCCAAGGTCCAAGATGATGAACCATGTCGGAGCTGGAATTAAGAAAGCCATTGTGATTCCGCCGATCATGTGGACTACACCAATCACCACCGCGAAGATCATCTTGTGAGTTGCGGCGACGAGAGCGGCGATATACGCGCCGATCAAACTGCCAAGGCCGTGTGCGAGGAATGGGAAAATGAAATGTTTGACCTCGTATCGATCGATGTTGTCCGCAATGCTCTTGGCGTCGTTGGGGTTGATGCCTTCAGGCAACGGAATAACAGAACTGCTGAGGGCAATCAGAAATCCGTTGACCGCCATGCAAACAACAAGCCCAACGATGACAGCAAGGATGTTTCGAAGAAGTGCAGGCATATTTTCTGTTCAAGTGCGTTCTTTTGCAAAATATCCCGACTGCAAGATCGTACAATTTAAATATACAAATGGATTTTGACTGGATCTGAGTTATCTTAAAGTTGTTGACGGGGTTCGATTGCTTTGATATTCGCCGCTTTCGGCAAGGAGACGACAAATGAAAACCACAAGTTTGATGCGAACGTTTGGAAGATTGCCTTGCTTCTCTGTCGAATTGTCGATTGGAATCTTGATTGGAATTATCTTTGGGGCATCGCCTTCCAATGCACGAGCACAATGTGCCGCTGACATCAATGGGGATCATGCAGTGACTGCTCTAGACCTCGCGGGACTTCTTGCTGCTTGGGGTCCGACCTCAACGCCTCATCCCGCAGATCTGAATCAAGATCAGTTCGTCGATGCACAGGACCTCACAATCTTGCTCGCAGGATGGGGATCATGCCCTGGTCCAATTTGGGCAACAGTGCTTGAATGGAATCCTGATTCTGCTGTCGTCACTGATGCTGCATTTCGCACGCGAATGTTGGCGACTGGTTTGCCATGGCGCGTGACCGACAATGCGACGGGGATCGAAATGCTCCTCGTGCCGCCGAGCGTTTTTATGATGGGGGTCACTTCAGGAGATTCAGAAGCTTCTTCTTGGGAAGGTCCCGCGCATCAAGTCACTTTGACGCATGCGTTCTATCTCGGTCGCAGCGAAGTGACCCAAGCGACTTGGTTTGCGGAGATGGGAACGAATCCAAGCGCGTTTCAATCAAGCACGAATAATCCAGTTGAGCAAATTTCTTGGACTTTGATTCAGACATTTTGCACGCAAAACAATGCGCGATTGCCGACGGAAGCCGAATGGGAATGCGCATGTCGAGGCGGGAATCTTGCGCCACGCTATGGCGTCATTGGAGATATTGCATGGTGGGGGTGCTCAAGTACTGGTGGGAATTCAGGCTGTACAACTCATCAGTTTGCGAATCGATTGCCGAATTCTTTAGGCTTTTATGACATGCTCGGTAATGTTTGGGATTGGGTTTCGGATTGGTATGGCAATTATTCATCCGCAAGCGTGACAGATCCAACGGGCCCGGCAACTGGTACGACTCATGTTCTACGCGGTGGTTCGTGGAATTCTTCGGCTGCAACATGTCGCGCATCGAGTCGCAATTACTCCACCAACGGAAACAGCGCAAGCGGTTTTCGTATGGCAAAGAATCCGTGAATCACTCTGGAACGAATTTATAAATAGCGATATGTTGATCAGGCTTTTTCGCAAATCAGTCGATCTTCTTCCAGTGATCTGTAAATGCTCCAGGCATGGTCGCAATCATTCCATCTTTTGTGAATGCCCCACTTGGTTCGCCATGGTTTGGAAACTTGAATTGAGGTCCGCCATCTTTCATCGTCACTGGTGATGCGCCATGCAGCGCAGTGGTGTCGTATGTCAATCCCTTGGCATCAATATTTGCCGAATAGAACATAGAGATACGCAAATACAGAAAGCGCTTCTGCATTTAACTCGCCAACGCAATTGGCAAATCGCGAGAGCGGTCATCAAGGCTCGTAGACACACGTCGGAGTGCGGATCAACTCGTCAATCCCCACCGCCTTGATTCCCTTTGCAAGCGGGTAACTCTTCGCGCCAGGATGCACGATCGTGACCTGCTTCAGGCCGAGTGCCTCTTTTGCGATGCGAATCGACGGCGTGACAGTCGGAGCGTCGGCTCGTTTGACCTCGACGCCGTAGCGCTTTCCCTTATGAAATAGCACGAGGTCGATCTCGGCGCCCTGTTGTGTTGACCACCAGTACGCATCGCTGTGCGGCACGCGGGTGAGAATTTCTTCCACGATGAGTCCCTCCCACGATGCACCGCAACGTGGATGCGAGAGCAGCGACTTCGTCGAGTGAATGCCAAGCAATGAATGCAGCATGCCCGTGTCGCGAAAGTAGAGACGCGGCGACTTCACCTGTCGCTTGCCGATGTTCTCGAACCAAGGTTGCAGCTGTCGAACCAGAAGGAGTCCCGACAAAAGGTCGAGATGATGGCGAACAGTGGACGCTGGAGTTCCAAGGCTCGATGCAATCGATGAATAGTTCGTGGTCTGCCCGTGGTAGTGCGCGAACATCGTCCACATTCGCCTGACGAGCCCAGATGCGAGACGAGCATCGTAAAAGGGAAGGTCGCGCTCGATGAGCGTTGAGATGAAGTTTGTCATCCATACAGTTGAGTCGTCAGCGCTTCGTGAAAGGAATGCGCGGGGGAATCCACCACGGCTCCAGCGTTTGTCGAGAGTGTTTGCGCCACACTCGGCAAGCGTGAACGATCCAAGCTGCACGATTTCAACGCGACCTGCAAGAGACTCTGACGACTGTCGCAACATCTCTGGTGAAGCGCTACCGAGTACGAGAAATCGAGCAGGGAGCGGTTTGCGATCTGCAAGAACTCGAAGCAGTGGGAAGAGATCGGGAATTCGCTGCACCTCATCGATGACGACCGTGCCACGCAGTGGTGCGAGTGCTGTCATGGGTTGACTCATGCGTGCGAGATCGTCTGGTGATTCGAGATCGAAGTATGCACCGCTGCCACTGCCTACGAAGGTCTGCGCAAGGGTCGTCTTTCCGCACTGCCGAGGACCAAGCAACAGCACGATCGGCGCACGGCGAAGCGCGGCGCGAATTTGAGATGTGGCGTTGGTGCGGTCGATCATGCAAATACTATACCATGAAAAATAATAGTTACAACTAATGATTTACATGGTACAAAAACAGCTAGTTCCGGAGCGCCAACCACCGGTGTGCGCATGTCACGCACCATGCTGCGCGACTTACTCCTCAATCAATCCACGTTGGCGATGTCGGTTGTGGTGCAGGTTCAGGAATGAGGGGAAGGAGTTGCGCAGGTTCGAATATGCGAACTGCTGCGGGATCGCTGCGGTCATACTCTCTGTAGATGTAACTATTGGTACCCACAAGATGGTTCTGAAGAATCCATTGGCGCAAATCGTTGAGTGTTCCAATGAACCAACAAAATGTCCTTTGCGTGTTTCGCGCCCATTCAGCTTTGGATGGATTTGATGGAGTCGGAGGTGTTTTATCGCACCAGATTTGCCACGCATAGACCCGTCTGTAATCGCGTGGAATCGATTCTCGTATTTTTGCGCTTTCAATCGTCGAAACAATGGGTTCACCCGCATCAACAATTTCGAGCGGCTCCAACTCGGTGGCTCCAGTGGTTCCACTGGCGAATTTTCGCTGATCGAAACGAAATCCGCGAAACCCAGCAATTGCTGTTGGATATGAAACGACTCCGTTGCGATCGGGTTTGATTCGCGCAACACGTTTGACTTTCCCATCCACAGCGCACGGCGGCATCCATCCACGACCATCTTGGGAATCTTCAAAGAGGGGAGTTTCGCTGACCAATCCAACAAAGTCGTTTGGAATTTCGATGAGTAATGTCGTCGATGGCCATAGCGGAATCTGATAACGATCCTCTGCAAGTTTCTTGAACATCCTTGGGAATGATCCAGTTCCCCAAACATGTATCCACTGAGTCGAAGGTTGATCAACGGTAGATGGATCGTGGCAGGACATGCGCCATATATTGAATCGACCTTCGCAGTGGATGACATCAAAGAGGACACTCCCGTCGGCACCAGTCGTCGCATTCGAAACGATGGCCTTGGAGATATATCCCGTCCGGGCCGCTTGGCGAATATCGATGTTTGGAGCAGGCTCTCCTGTGACAACGTCGACAACAATCAACGTCGTTGGAACGCGGGTATGCGCCATCGATGTGCATCCAGAAACTGCTACAGCGCAGGCTGCTAGTGCGGTCAAGCTGAGGATGCTGCGTATCGAATGCATCAAGTGTTTCATCGGTGATAAAAAAAACGGCCTCCGCACTGTGCGGAAGCCGTTGAATTTCTCAGTTGTATTCGCAGTTCACAGTCGTGCGGCTCAATCGATCTTCTTCCAGTGATCTGTGAATGCTCCAGGCATGGTCGCAATCATTCCATCCTTTGTAAATGACCCACTTGGTTCGCCATGGTTTGGGAACTTGAATTGTGGTCCACCATCTTTCATCGTCACTGGTGATGCGCCATGCAGCGCAGTGGTGTCGTATGTCAATCCCTTGGCATCAATATTCGCGGCATAGAACATAGATTCTTCCGTATATTCTTTTTCGCTCAATTTGTACTTTGCGATGAGTGAAATTGAAGCGGGCTTGCCGTCATTCATCCAACAGACATTCATGTTTCGGTAATCATCCGAATACGTACATATCCCAACGACAGCAGGCGAAGTGATTTTCGTGCCGTCTGGCATGATGCGATATTCAAGGATGTACGTTCCTTCGATTTTGGGGCCGCCAGCGTTTGGCTTGGCAGCTCCAAGGCCCATGCCGAGCAACCCGACCCCAAAAAGTGCGCAAGGAAGTGCGAGTGCGAGAGTCCAGACGATTCGTTTGGTATTGCTTGTCATAGTGCGCAGGGTATCGTTTGGAGATGAATATCGCTCCTTTGAAAAAGTGCAGAATTTTTGTATTGTTCATTACGAGTGCAATATGCAGTTGCTCGAAAGATGATGGGGCAGAAAAAGTTGCGGCGCCTGCTATTACTGATCCAGTTGTAGTCGTAGCGCCTGCTGCGCCAATTTTAATTCCAGTTGCAGTTCCAGATCCAGTTCCGGCAGCTCCTCCGTCTGTGCTCACATGGGCTGAAGTGATTGACTTGCATCCCGATCCCAAGATCGTCACCGACGCAGATTTGTTTCAGCGTATTACTGCGACTGGCTTGCCATGGAGAGTTCGCGACAATAAAAATAGAATTGAACTCCTGCTCGTTCCTCCTGGAACATTCATGATGGGACTTAGTCCTGGCGATACTGAGGGGCAGAATTCTGAACAACCGGCTCATCAAGTCACGATCACGAAAGCTTTTTATCTTGGACGGTTCGAAGTGACGCAGTTGCAATGGGAGCGCGTGATCAACTCGAATCCAAGCAGATTCTTTGATCCGAGTCTGCCTGTGCAGCGGGTCTCATTCAGCGAGACAGAACGTTTTCTGGATGCGACTGGATTTCGACTGCCGACGGAGGCGGAGTGGGAGTATGCGTGCCGTGCCGGATCAGATCAAACGCGATACGGTGATATTGAAGTCATCGCGCGATACGAAGGGAATTCGAAATCTCGTCCAGGTATTGTTGGAGAAAGGTCGGCAAATGCATTTGGATTTCACGACATGCTTGGCAATGCGATGGAATGGTGCGCAGATTTTTATCAGCCCGATTACTACTCGCAATGCAAGGGTGGTGTGACAGATCCGATGGGACCGAGTCAAGGAAAGTTCCGAGTCATGCGTGGCGGATCATGGGCGGGAATCGCAAAAATGTCCCGCGCCTCGTATCGATACGGCGTGATGGCGGATTACAAAAGCGACTATCTAGGCGATGGAATTCGCGTGGCGCGCACACCATAAAAACAGACGGGACTTAAAGGCAAGGTCCCCAGCCGGCCAAGATGTATAACAAATCCATTCCGTCGGTGGTTCCATCATCGGTGCAATCGCCAGCAGAAGTTCCCCACCCAGCAAGAGCCAGAACCAAATCAATTCCGTCCGTGGTTCGATCACCATTTAAATCGCTGCGGCACAAATCATCTTGCAACTCTGCAAGAACGACGTTATGAAATCCGCCGCAAGCAATACGAGTTCCAGAGTTTATATTGGCAGGCACGCCGCACTGATATTGTTGGCAAGATCCCCACAGAAAAAATTTCTTCATCGAATTGATTGCAAGAGAATGCGCATCACCCGCGGCAATCTCTATGTAAGGACCTGGACTGTTTGGAATAGCCCACGATCCACCGATCGGCGACCCCCAAGACCGAATTGATCCGTCTGATTTGAGCGCAAGAGTGTGGTGTGCACCCGCAGCAATTCGAATGCACGAGCCAATTTGTTGACAGTCGAGCGGTGTTGAAATTGGTGAGAGTTGTCCAAAGAGATCATCCAGAATTCGCTCGCTGAACTTCGAATAACCCAGGTCTGAAAGATGATATTGGCTTCCGCTGCTATACCAAATTTTCGAACCCATTTCGTTGCTTGTACTTAATTTGGATAGGTCGATGATGGTGAGATTGGAAACCGTGTTGGGTAAGTTGTTGGCATATTCTCGCAATTGAACGAGCACATTTTCAGGATCGTAAATGGGGTGCGAGACCATTGCCACAAATGTGATGTTGTTTAGATTGTTTCCAAGTGCTGACCAAGCACTCTCGAGCGCATTCTTGATCGTGACGATTGCATTTCCCCAAGAATTCGGCACGTTGACATCCTGATTGATTCCTCCCTGAATGAGCACAATGATCCTTCCGCTTCCACCACCAGCAATTTGGCGGCTGACAAGTTCTTTGAGCCATGTCATTCGAGATTCCAGCGGCATTTGCGAAATGTCGGTTGCGATTCTCGTCATGGTTGCGCCTCCGCGATATTCGAGTGGCTGCGACGCCCAGCCACGGCGTCGCTTGTAGACACTTTGCAGGCCCATTGCACAATTTCCCTCAATACCAAATGATTGTCCAAATCCAGTTCCACAGCATGTCGCATGAAGAGATGACATCGCTCGGTTTTCATCAGCCGGCAATACCAATTCATCAGCGACCCACCCAAAGGAAATCCCCATCACGGATCGTGGTGTCGGCAGAACAAGGTTCTGCTGCAATTCGTTTCGCCATCCTTGAAAATACGAACCGGGATTATTCGATTGTGGAAGTTCTCCGCGCACAATTCGATAGACGAGTTCGCTTTGAATGTCGAGCGCACTATCCGTCTTGACATAGACGCCCGAGTCGAAATTCGAAAATCTATTTTGTTGCAATGGGATCCAAGCAAAGTCAAATGGCACTGCGGTTGGTTGCAATCCGATTTCGTTTGGTGCAACGCCGCTTGTCAATTGTGTGACTAATTCAGAAGGCGCATTGGCGAGGCCGCTCATATTGAAAGTGATAGATGATCCACCAGTCGATCCGTTTCCAAATGGCATCACTCCATTCTGTGAGCTCACCCCAAAGCTTCGGCCTGGTGGTTCAATTGGAAGAAGCGGTGTTGCGTACTGCGGGAATCCACGAGCGCGAAGAGCGTTGGCGAATCCATCGGTCCAACCGCTGACGTCTTGCGAATC